>Ga0209347_1001721_pt1 | contig 33072 bp, 30 predicted proteins | sample AutmiccommuBRH23_FD_187382 | JGI IMG/M metagenome (GOLD analysis project Ga0209347, IMG submission 187382) | Deep subsurface microbial communities from Mt. Terri, Switzerland - Autotrophic microbial communities BRH/23 (SPAdes) (version 2) | ecosystem: Environmental > Aquatic > Deep subsurface >...
CGGCCCCGTCCCTGTCTCGCGCCCCTTACTCCGCCGCCTGCTGCATCCCCGCGTCGAGCACCTCGAGCACCTTCGGCGGCGACATCGGCAGGCTGAAGAAGCGCCGGCCCGTCGCGTTGTGCAGGGCGTTGGCGACGGCGGCCATCACCGGCACCATCGGCACCTCGCCGACTCCGCGCACACCCTGCGGGTGCTTGGGGTTCGGGATCTCCAGCATCACCGCGTCCAGCATCGGCAGGTCCGAGCACACCGGCATCCGGTAGTCGAGGAAACTGGCGTTATCGACCTGGCCCTTCTTGTTGTAGATGTACTCCTCGTTCAGCGCCCAGCCGATGCCCTGCACCGCACCGCCCTGGATCTGCCCCTCGACATAGGCCGGATGCACCGCCCGGCCGACGTCCTGGAACGAGGTGTAGCGCAGCACCCGCACGATCCCGAGGTCCATGTCGACCTCGACGTCGCAGATGTGGGTGCCGAAGCCGCCCTCCGCACCGGTGGTGTTGAGCTGGCTGCCGGCGCCGATCGGGCCGCCGGTCTCGCTCGCCTTGGCGGCGATCTGCGCCAGGGTCAGGGTCGGGAAGTTGCCGCTGTGCTCGCCGCTCGGGCGCGCCTCGCCGTTCTCCCAGACCACGGCGTCGCGGTCGATGCCCCAGATCTTGGCGGCGCGCGCCTTGAGCTGGCCGATCACCTGCTCGGCCGATTCCGTCACCACGATCGCCGAGGCGAACAGCACCCGGCTGCCGCCGGTCAGGTTGCTGTAGCCGACCGTCGCGGTGTCGCCGATCAGCACCGAGACCCGGCGGTAGTCGATGCCGAGCAGCTCGGCCGCGACGTTGGCGATCGCCGCGCGCGAGCCGCCGATGTCCGGGTGACCGGTGGTCACCACGACGTTGCCGTCCTCGGTGATGTTCAGCTGCGCGCTCGACTCGCCGCCGGCGTTGAACCAGAAGCCGCTGGCCACGCCGCGGCCCTGGAACTTGCCGAGCGGGGCCTTGTAGTGCGGGTGGTTCATCGCCGCCTCGATGGTCTCGAGGTAGCCGATGCGCGGCAGCACCGGCCCGTAGGCCATCTTGGTGCCCTCGCGCGCCGCGTTCTTCAGGCGGAACGCTAGCGGGTCCATGCCGATCGCCTCGGCCACCTCGTCGATCACGCATTCCGCGGCATAGGCGCCGATCGGGGCGCCGGGTGCCCGGTAGGCCGCGACCTTGGAGCGGTTCGACACCACGTCGTAGCCGAGCGCGTGCACGTTCTTGATGTCATAGGGCGCGAAGGCGCAGCCCGCGGCCCCGCGGATCGGCGAGCCCGGCAGGCAGCCGGCCTGCAGGTAGAAGATGCCCTCGGCGGCGGTGATGGTGCCGTCCTTCTTCGCACCGATCTTCACCGTGGACTTGGAGCCCGATGTCGGCCCGGTCGCCCGCATCACCTCCTCGCGGGACATCACCATCTTCACCGGCCGGCCGGCCTTGCGCGACAGGATCGCCGCCACCGGCTCCAGATAGCAGATGGTCTTGCCGCCGAAGCCGCCGCCGATCTCGGCCGGGATCGCGCGGATCTTGCTCTGCGGGATGCCGGTCAGGAACGCGGTCATGGCGCGGACCATGAACTGGCCCTGGCTGGAGCTCCACACCGTGGTCTTGCCGTCGGGCTCGACGGCGACCAGGCAGGCGTGCGGCTCGATGTAGCCCTGGTGCACCGGCCGGGTGGTGAAGCTGCGCTCGATCACCACGTCGGCCTCGGCGAAGCCCTTCTCGATGTCGCCGAGCTTGTGCTCCAGCGTGCCGGCGATGTTCGAGGGCTTGCCGTCGTACTTGATGTGGTCGTGCAGGATCGCGGCGTCGGGGGCGAGCGCGTCGTCGATCTCGATCGCGAACGGCAGGACCTCGTAGTCGACCTCGATCAGCGCGCAGGCCGCGGCGGCGGTGCGCTCGTCGACCGCGGCGACGGCGGCCACCGGATGGCCGTGGAACAGCGCCTTCTCGCGCGCCAGCATGTTGCGCGACATCCAGCGCATGTCCTGGATGCCGAGCGGCACCGGCGTGTCGATCGGGAAGTCGACGAAATCCTGCGCCGTCACCACCGCCTTCACGCCGGCCAAGGCCTCGGCCTTGGCGGTGTCGATGCCGCGGATCTTCGCGTGCGGATGCGGGCTGCGCAGCACCTTGGCCCAGATCATGCCGGGCATGGTGGTGTCGGCGGCGTAGGCGGCTCGGCCGGTCACCTTGTCGATGCCGTCTGGGCGGACCGTGTTCTTGCCGATCCAGTTGTTCTGCTGGTCACTCATCGGGCGGCCTCCCGCATTTCGGCGGCGGTCTCCATGACCGCGCGGACGATCTTGTCGTATCCGGTGCACCGGCACAGGTTGCCGGCCAGCCAGTAGCGCACCTCGGTCTCGGTGGGGTCCGGGTTGCGCTCCAGCAGCGACTTCGAGGCCAGCAGCATGCCCGGCGTGCAGATGCCGCACTGCAGGGCCGCCATCTCCAGGAACTTCTGCTGCAGCGGGTGCAGCTCGCCCTTGGACATGCCCTCGATGGTGGCGATCTCGTGGCCCTCGGCCTCGACCGCCAGCATCAGGCAGGAGCAGACCAGCCGGCCGTCCAGGGTGACGCTGCAGGCGCCGCAGTCGCCGGTGCCGCAGCCCTCCTTCGCCCCGGTCAGGCCGAGCGGGCCGCGTAGCACGTCGAGCAGGCTGTCGGCCGGGTCGCAGAGATATTCGACCTGGTCGCCGTTGATGGTCGTGGTCACGTGAGTCTTGGCCATCGGTATCAATTCCCCTTAGCGCGTTCGGCGGCGATCGCGACGGTGCGCTTCAGCAGCACGCCCGCGACCTTGGTGCGGTAGACGATGGTGCCGCGCTTGTCGTCGATCGGCTTGCAGGCAGCACTGCACGCCGCGGCCGCCGCATCGAGCGCGGCGTCGTCGAGCTTGGAGCCGACCAGCGCCTTGGCGGCGTCCTTGACCAGCAGCACGGTCGGTGCGACGGCGCCGAGGCCGACGCGGGCGGCGGTGCACACGCCGTCCTTCATGGTGAGGTTGACGCCGACGCCGACCACCGCGATGTCCATCTCGGTGCGCGGGATCATCCGCAGATAGGCGTCGCCGGAGCCGGCCGGACGCGGCGGCAGGGTGAAGCTCACCAGGATCTCGCCGGGCTTCAGGTTGGTCTTGCCCGGCCCCGCCGGGAACTTCTCCACCGGCAGCTCGCGCCGCCCGTCCGGACCCTGCAGGGTGAGGACGGCACCGGCCGCGACCATGGCCGGGACGCTGTCACCGGCCGGCGAGCCGTTGCACAGGTTGCCGCCGGCCGAGGCGCGGCCCTGCACCTGGGTCGAGCCGATCAGGTTGATCGCCTCCAGCACGCCCGGCCAGGTCGCGGCGAAGTCCGCGTGCTCGGCCAGCACCGCGCCGGCGACCGCGGCACCGATGCGGAAGCCGCCGTCGGCGGTCCGCTCGATGCTCGTCATCTCCGGGATCTTCTTGATGTCGACGATCAGGCCGGGCTTCAGCAAGCCCGAGCGCATCTGCACCAGGAGATCGGTGCCGCCGGCCAGGATGCGGGCAGCGCCCGTGGCCGCAGCGAATGCGCCGACCGCCTCGTCGAGCGAGCTTGGCGCGAGATATCGGGTTTCCGTCATTGCACTTCCCGCCGTCGTTTCCGGTGCCCGCCCCTGCCGCCTTGGATCGGCGGCGCGCTTGGTATGGCATGCGGGCCGCGCAAGGCTACGACGCCGGGAGGCATTGGAACAGTCCTAAACGGGACGCCGGTATACAATATGACAGGATGCTCCCGCGTCCGGCCGGCCCTTCGCGGCCCTGCTGCGCAGGGCACCTCAGGGCGACAGGGAAAGGTTGAATGGCGGCGGGTACGATCTCCAATCTGTCGCGCCCTCTCTCCCTCGTCGTCATCCCGGTCGGCGCTTCCTCCATACCCTGTCGCCCTGAGGAGCCGCGCAACGCGCGGCCGCGAAGGGCCGGCCGAAGCAGGGCTCCGCCCCTGCGGGACTCTTCCCGGCGACCCACCCTCAATGGAACAGCCGCCCCGCGTCGATCACCACGGTCTGCCCGGTCATCGTCTCGGTGCGGCACATGATGGCCACCATGTCGGCGCAGTCGTCCTTGTCGGCCGCCTTCTTCAGCAGCGCCCCGGCGTTGGCGCGCTCGATCTGCTCGGACCGGAGGTTGGCGGTGGCGCGGGTGCCCTCCAGCAGACCGGGTGCGACGCAGTTGACCAGGATCTCCGGCGCCAGCGCCACCGCCATGCAGCGCGTCAGGTGGATCAGCCCGGCCTTGGAGACCGCATAGGCGATCGACGAGCCGGTCGGGCCGAGGCCGGCCACCGACGCGATGTTGACGATGCGGCCCTGTCGCTGCGCCTTCATCACCGGCGCCACCGCCTTGATCAGCCGCATCGGGCCGGTGAGGTTGACCGCCAGGATCCGGTCCCATTCCTCGATGCTCAGGGCGTCCAGGTCCTGGAACGGGATCGCCTTGTTGTAGGCGGCGTCGTTGACCAGGATGTCGAGCCGGCCGAAGCGCGCCGTCACCTCGGCGACCAGCCGCTCGACCGCGGCGGTGTCGGTGATGTCGCAGGCGAAGGCCGCGGCCCGCACGCCATGCCCGGCAACCAGCTCCGCCGCCACCGCCTCGGCCTGCTCGCGGCTGCGCGCATACATCACCGCGACATCGGCTCCCTGCGCCGCCAGCGCATGACAGATGCGCTGCCCGAGCCCGCCATTGCCGCCGGTGACCAGAGCCACCGCACCCCGAAGCTCCATGGCCTTATCCTCGTCCGTTGTCCGATTCCGCGCCGGCGATGCTAGCCGGCGGCCGGCTCCGGCTCCATAGCCCGCTACGGGAAACCCAGACCTTCGGAAAACCCGGGGTTCCCCCGGCAGCCGATCCGTCGGAGGATCCGGTGGGGTAGGAAGCGTATGATGAACGACCCGAAACCGGGCGTATGGGACGAGGAGGTCGCGCTCGAGGCGCCGCTGCTGCTGCGGCTGCACCGGCTCTGGCTGGCCAAGTGCCGCGGCGACCTGCTGCCGGCGCGGCGCGACTTCGATCCGCTGGAGATGCGCGACTGCCTGGGCGCGGTGTTCCTGGTGGAGGCGGTGCCGGAACTCGACGACTTCCGCTACACCCTGATCGGCAGCGAGATCGTGCAGCAGGTCGGCATCGACAACACCGGCAGGCTGGTCGGCGAGGTGTTCGGCGCCGGCGGGCTGGCGCTGTACCGCAAGGTGCGCGACGAGCGCCGGCCGATCCGGGTGCACGGCGCCGTCGACTGGCGGCAGAAGGAGTACAAGGCCTATGAGGCGGTGCTGATGCCGCTCGCCGACGACGGCGCGACGGTGAACCGCTTCATCGGCGCGATGGTGTTCGCGCCGGCGGCGGCCTGACCGGGAAGGGGACGGCATGACGGCAGGCGGGCCGGCGGCGGGGACGGTGCTGTTCGACTTCTCCGACCGCGATCTCGACGCGATGGTGGCCGGCTGCGCCCACGACGCGATGATGGCGATCCTGCTCGCGACCGTCCCGGCCGGTGCTGCGGTGCTGGAGGCCGGGGCGGGGTCGGGGCGATGGGTCAAGGCGCTGGCGGACCGCGGCTATGCCGTCACCGGGATCGAGCTGAACCGGCCCGACGTCGAGCGGTTTCGCACCCGCTTCCCCGGCCTGCCGTTCGACCACGGCGACGTCGAGGCGCTGCCCTACCCGGACGCCGCGTTCGATGCCGTGCTGTCCTTCGGGGTGATCGAGCATCTGTTCGCCGGCTGCGAGCAGGCGTTGGGCGAGGCGCACCGGGTGCTGCGACCCGGCGGCCTGCTGGTCCTGACGGTGCCGCACGCCAACGCCCTGTTCCGACTGGAGCGGCTGAAGGACGCGGTGCTGCACCGGCTGTGGGGCAGCCGCGGCCTGCGGCGGCTGCTCAGCCGGCCGCCGGCATCCTTCGACCGGGCCGGGGAGGGGCGGCGGCTGGCGGCGATCCGCCGCGACCGGCGGCCGGGCTGGGCCGTTAAGCTCGGCTTCGCGCGCGACCGCGGCCGGGATTTCTACGAGTACCGCTTCACCGACCGGCAGCTGCACGGCCTGGTCGCGGGTACCGGCTTCGCGATCGAGGACACCCGGCATCTCTACCAGGCGGACCGGCTCTACCAGGTCCTCGGCCGGCTCGCCGGCCGGTTCGACGGACACAGCCCGGTCCGGCTGACCGCCGCCGGCCGCCTGCTGGCCCGGCTGCTTCCGGTGTCCTGGTCGGCGCACATGCTGCTGGTGCTCGCCCGCAAGCCGGGCTGACGCCGCCTTACGGGCGCGCGGATGCGCCGCGCGGCGGCACCCAGGATTTCGCCAGCACGGCGCCGAGCGCCGGCCACGGCAGCACCGGGTCGTCGAGGCCGGCCGCCCAGGCGTGCTGCACGCCGACGATCACCAGGCCGGCGGCCGACAGCGCCCAGCGCTCCGGTGCCTGGTCGTCGCAGGTCGCCTCGGTCAGATAGGCCAGGGTCTCGGCGTCCGGCCGCTCGGACCCCGTCGGCATCGCGGCGGCCTGGGCGGCCATCGTCGCGCCGCAGGCCGCCCGCAGTGCCGCCGGCCAGTCGGCGGCCGGGTCGAACAGCATCGCCGCGGTCAGCGGTCCGCGCCCCGCCAGCCAGGTGAAGGCGCGGGCCTCAGCGGAACGGCCGCCGCGCGGGGTGAACCAGGAGCGCGTCACCACCACCGAGATGCCCTGGGGTGCCGCCCAGGCAATCCGCGCCGCCGCCATTGGCTCGTCGCCGGTGTCCTCGGGGCGGGCGAAAGCCATCGCCTCGGCATTCCAGGCGCGGGTCGCGGCATCGTCGGGAAGCTCGATCCAGGGTGCGGCGAACGGGCCGAGGGCGAGCCCCCCGGTGGTCTCGTAGCGTACCGACAGCATCACCCGGAACGCCCCGTCGCCGACCAGCACGGTCTCGTCGAGGTCGCGCAGCCGGCCCTGGTAGGCCTCGGCGAGGCATTGCGCGAACGGCGTTCCGCCGGCTGGCGGGCAGGCCGCCCGCAGCCAGCGCAGCCAGCCCTGCTGGTCGGCCTTCAGCCGTTCGGCGCCCTGTGGCGTCAGCCGCTCGCGCTGCCCGCGATAGGCCTGCGCCAGCCGCTCGTCGAGCGCCGACAGCGCCGGGTCGGCGCAAACCGCCTTCTCCACCGGCGTGGCCGCCTTGCCGCAGTCGAAACTGGCGGCCGCTGCCGGTGTGGTGGCGAGGCAGAGGACGAGGGCGGCGAAAAGTCGAGCGCTCATGCCTGGTCCAGCGGCGCCTTCAGCGGCCCCGCCTGGCGGCACGCGGGCCGCCGCTGCCGCGGCCGGCGCCGCGCTCCAGCTCCGCCGGCCGGTGCGGCAGCTTCCAGCCGGCGGGTGCCGCCGCACCGCTCTTGCGGCGGCTGCCCTCGCCGCCGGCCTTGCCGGTGCCGGCCGGCTGCCAGCGCGGCACCAGGTGCTGCTTGCCGTTGCCGATCAGGTCCTCGCGTCCCATCCGCTTCAGCGCCTCGCGCAGCAGCGGCCAGTTTTCGGCGTCGTGGTAGCGCAGGAACGCCTTGTGCAGCCGCCGCTCGCGCAGGCCCTTGGCCGTCTCCACCCGCTCGGCACCGGAGCGGCGCACCGGGCGAAGCGGGTTGCGCCCGGAGTAGTACATGGCGGTCGCCATGGCCATCGGCGTCGGCGTGAAGGTCTGCACCTGGTCGGCGCGGTAGCCGTTGCGCTTCAGCCACAAGGCGAGGTTCATCATGTCCTCGTCGGTGCAGCCCGGATGCGCGGCGATGAAGTACGGGATCAGGTAGTATTTCTTGCCGGCCTTGGCCGCCGCCGCGTCGAACATCTCCTTGAACTTGTCGTAGGAGCCGATGCCCGGCTTCATCATCCGGGAGAGCGGACCCTCCTCGGTGTGCTCCGGCGCGATCTTCAGGTAGCCGCCGACATGGTGGGTGACCAGTTCCTCGACATATTCCGGGCTCTCCACCGCCAGGTCGTAGCGCAGCCCGGAGCTGATCGAGATCTTCTTCACGCCGTCGACGTCGCGCGCCGCCCGGTACAGGTCGATCAGCGGCTTGTGGCTGGTGTTCAGGTTCTTGCAGATGGTCGGGTAGACGCAGGACAGCCGCCGGCAGGACTTCTCGATCTCCGGGTCCTTGCAGGCCATGCGGTACATGTTGGCGGTCGGCCCGCCGAGGTCGGAGACCTGGCCGGTGAAGCCCGGCACCTTGTCGCGCATGTCCTCGATCTCGCGCAGGATCGAGTCCTGGCTGCGACTCTGGATGATGCGGCCCTCGTGCTCGGTGATCGAGCAGAAGGTGCAGCCGCCGAAGCAGCCGCGCATGATGTTCACCGAGAAGCGGATCATCTCCCAGGCCGGGATGCGCGCGTCGCCGTATGAGGGATGCGGCGCCCGCGCATAGGGCTGGTCGAACACCCAGTCCATCTCCTTGGTGGTCAGCGGGATCGGCGGCGGCGTCACCCAGACGTCGCGGTCGCCGTGGCGCTGCACCAGCGGCCGCGCGTTGCCGGGGTTGCTCTCCAGGTGCAGGATCCGCGAGGCCTGGGCGTAGACCTCGCGGTCGTCGCGCACGGTCTCGTAGGACGGCAGGCGGATCACCTGGTCGTCGTCGTCGCGCGCCGCCCGCTCCGGCGCCTCGTCGATCGAGGACATGTCGACCTCGCGGCAGGCCGGTGCCGCGTCGGTGCGGACCAGCGCCAGGCCGCGGATGTCGAACAGCGTGCGCGGGTCGTCGCCGCGGGCGATGCGGTGGGTGACCTCGATCACCGCCCGCTCGGCGTTGCCGTAGAGCAGCAGGTCGGCCTTGCTGTCGATCAGGATCGAGCGGCGGACCTTGTCGCTCCAGTGGTCGTAATGGGCGATCCGGCGCAGCGACGCCTCGATGCCGCCGATCACGATAGGCACGTCGGGGAACGCCTCGCGGCAGCGCTGGGTGTAGACCAGCACCGCGCGGTCCGGCCGCTTGCCCGCCGCACCGTGCGGCGTGTAGCTGTCGTCGGTGCGGATGCGCTTGTCGGCGGTGTAGTTGTTGACCAGGCTGTCCATGTTGCCGGCCGTCACCCCGAAATACAGGTTCGGCCGGCCGAGCGCGGTGAACGCCTCGGTGCTGGTCCAGTCCGGCTGCGCGATGATGCCGACCCGGAAGCCCTGCGCCTCCAGGGTGCGGCCGATCACCGCCATGCCGAAGCTCGGGTGGTCGACATAGGCGTCGCCGGTGACCAGGATGACGTCGCAGCTGTCCCAGCCGAGCTGGTCCATCTCGGCGCGGCTCATCGGCAGCATCGGCGCGGTGCCGAAGCGCTCCGCCCAGTACTTGCGGTACTTGTAGATCTCCCTCGCACCCTGGCGCGGACGGACGGCGTTCACGGGAAAGGCCTCGCGGTGATGGATTGAGGGGCGGCTCGCGGCGACGCCCGAGGTGCATCCTAGCAGATCCGGCGCCGGACGACGACGCCTCCTGTCCAGGTTACGCCCGTCGCTCCGTGGATCCCGGAGCCGGCTGCTCGCGCAGCCCCTCCGGGATGACGAAAGAGGGGAGTGGCGCGGCCCCCTTTCATCGTCATCCCGGAGGGGGCGCGCGAGCGCCCGGCTCCGGGACCCACCCGTTGCCGCTCTTGCAAGCGGCAACGCGCGACGCCACCCTGGCGGCCCCGTCCCGCCGAACCGGAGAACCCTCGCCGTGCCGTCCGCCACCCCCGAACAACAGGCCGCCATCCTCGGCTGGCTCGACCAGCAGCGCCCGGCCATGACCGAGCTGCTCGAAAAGCTCGTGAACATCGACTCCGGATCCTACAACAAGGCCGGCGTCGACGCGGTCGGGCGGGCCATCGAGGACTGGTTCGCGGCCGAGGGCATCGCCACCGACCGGGTGCCGCACGGGCAGTTCGGCGACTGCATCCGCGCCCATGTCTCCGGCGGCGAGGGCAACCGACCGGTGCTGCTGATGGGCCACCGCGACACCGTCTTCCCGGACGGCGAGGCGGCGCGGCGGCCGTTCACCGTCAAGGGCGACATCGCCTACGGCCCCGGCGTGGCCGACATGAAGGCCGGCCTGGTGATGAACGCCTTCGTGCTGGCGGCGTTCAAGCGCTTCGGTGGTGCGCCCTATCCGCTGACCGGGCTCTACACCTCGGACGAGGAGATCGCCTCGCCGTCGTCGCGGCCGGTCATCGAGAACGAGGCGCGCAACGCCCGTGCGGTGTTCAACGCCGAGCCGGGGCGCGAGAGCGGCAACGTCGTGACCGGCCGCAAGGGGGCCAGCTTCTTCAAGTTCGAGGTCACCGGCGTGCCGGCGCATTCCGGCGGCCAGCACGAGAAGGGCATCAGCGCCATCGGCGAGCTGGCGGCGAAGATCACCGAACTGCACAGGCTGACCGACTACGAACTCGGCACCACCGTGAACGTCGGCATCGTCAGCGGCGGCAATGCGGTGAACATGGTGGCACCGCTCGCCACGGCCGAGGTCGACGTCCGCTTCAAGACCATGGCGGCGCGCGACGCGGTGTGGGAGCGGATCACCGCGATCCTGGAGACCGCCCATGTCCCCGGCACGTCCGCCCGCATCACCGAGAGCCGCGGCTTCCTGCCGCTGACCCAGTCGCCGGAGAGCAGGGCGATCTTCGACGTCTACACCCAGGCAGGGGCGGAGTGCGGGCTGGCGATCGCCGGCGAGTTCTCCGGCGGCTCGGCCGATTCGGGATTCACCGCCCAGGTCGGGGCGCCGACGGTCTGCGGCACCGGCCCGGTCGGCGCGCGGGCGCACACCCCGGAGGAGTTCATGCGGCTCGACACCATGGTGCCGCGCGCCAAGACCGTGGCGCTGGCGATCATGCGGCTGGGCGCGTAGGCGGCATCGACGGAAAGCCGGCGGCCGCATCGGGCACCCCGACGCGCCGCGGGCGTGCCGCTTGACCCGGATCAATGTCCGGGATCGCCGGCGGCCCTACTCACTGCCGATGCCGCGTCCGCCGTCCCGTCCCGCCCGCCTGATCGCCGTCCTGGTCGCCGCCCTGGTCGCCCGCCTGCTGGCCGTCATGGTCGCCGCACTCGTTTCGCTGGCCGGCGCGGCGCAGGCCGGCGAGGCCGCGGCGGCACCGGCACCCCGGGAGGTCACGGTCGGCGTCTACGTCTCCAGCCTGCACGGGCTGGATTTCGGGCGGGAGACCTTCCGGGCGACGTTCTGGCTGTGGGCCACGCAGGACGATCCCGGCTTCAAGCCGGCGGTCGACCTGGAGATCGTCAACGCCCAGAGCATGCAGGTCGAGAAGGAGTACCGCGAGACCCTCCCCGACGGCCGGATCAACGACATGATCAAGGTCCAGGCGGTGCTCAACCAGCGCTGGGACGTGCATCACTTTCCGTTCGACGACCAGCTCGCGTCCATCATCGTGGAGAGCGTCGGCAGCGACGCCGCGCGGCTGCGCCTGGTGCCCGATGCCCGCAACAGCGCCATCGAGCCGTCGCTGCGCGTCACCGGCTGGCAGACCGGCGGCCTCGCCCTCGCCGCCGCCGACTTCGTCTACCGCACCAACTTCGGCATCGAGGGGGCAGGATACTCGGCCTACAGCCGGCTGACCGCCTCGGTGGCGATCGAGCGCGACGCCTTGCGCGTCTTCTTCACCGCCTTCGTCGGCTTCTTCGTCGCCGCCGCCCTGATGCTGCTGGTCGCGGCGGTCGGCGCGGTGGCGACGGTGCGCCGGGCGGTCGACCTGCGGGCCCGCCTGGCGCTGGCGACCGCCGCCCTGTTCGCCGCCGTCGGCAACAAATACGTCCTCGACGCCTCGCTGCCGTTCGGCGGCAGCTTCTCGCTGGCCGACGTCATCGAGCTCGCGACCTTCGCGATGATCGCCTTCGTGATCCTCGTCACCGTCGTCGCCGAGTGGGCCGACGCCCGGCAGCGCCCCGACCTCGCGACCCGGGCCAGCCGCATCGGCCTCGCCGTCTTCGCGGCGGTGCAGTTCGGCCTGACCGGCTGGTACGTGGCGTACGCGGCGGCCTGAGGCGGTGCTGGAATTGGAGGGCGGCGGCGGCGGTACGTACATCCCGAGATTGTACGGGCCGGGATCCTGCCGTCCTATGTCGCCGGGGCCGACGGCATCGGCGACGGGCGACAAGGACGTCGCCGCGACGGATGCCGGTGTCCGGCCGAACCAGGCAGGCGTCCATGAACTCCCACGCACGGCCCGCAATCCCCGCTCCGCGGACCCAGCGGGAGAATCTGACGCTGCTGGCCGGGTTCGATCCGTCCCTCGATCGCCTGGGCGAGTTCGAGGGCGACCTGCCGGTGCCCGGCTTCCAGCGGCTCGAGCAGCTGTCGATCCCGCTTGCACAGGTGACGGCCGCCGCCTTCGCGCACCCGGTTCACCGGGTCGTGGCGGCGTGGTGGGCCACCGCGCGCGACCGACGCCAGGGCGTGCCGCGGAGCGGCGACTTCGATCCGGTGGACGTCAGCGCCGCGCTGGGCAGCCTGATGCTGCTCGAGCTGGTCGATGGCGGTGCCGACTTCCGCTACCGGGTGTACGGCAGCCGTATCGCCGAACGCTCGAAGTTCGACTGGACCGGTCGCCGCGTCGGCGAGCTGCACGAACCGGCCCGCTCCACCTTCCTGTTCCAGTACCGGGCCGTCTGCACGCTCCGGGTGGTGCTCTACGCGGAGCACGACGCGCCGGCCCGGATCAGCCAGATCGTGCGGTGGTGCCGGCTGGTCCTGCCGTTGACCGATGCTCAGGACAATATCGACCGCCTGCTCGTCGCCAACGTCGCGGTGACGCGGAGAGACTGACCGAGGCTCGGCGCCCATGTCGCCCCCTGCCGCGCCTCACGCGCCCCGCCCTACGGGCGCGCCGTCTCCCCCGCCACGCTGGTCGCCATGAAGCCGCGGATGTGGCGCAGCGCGAGCGCGACCTTCCGGGGATGCTCCTTCCAGGGATACAGGCTGACCTGGGCGTTCGGGGCCAGCAGGGCGGTCTCCATCGCCGTCGCGTAGGGATGTGCCGGGATGTCGTCCGGCAGGACCAGCACCGGGGTCGGGCAGGCGCGCACGAAGTCGCGGTCGACGGTGAACACGAAGTCGGCCCGCCGCGTGTACATGTTGTCGAGATACGCCGAGATCGCCTCCATGGAGTATTCGGGGTGCCGCGCCTGGAAGCCGGGCGCCCAGCCGGCGATGTTGTTGCGGTAGAAGATGTCCGGCACCGCCGAGCTGTAGCCGCTCGGATGCACCAGCACCGCCGCGACCACCCGGTCGCCGGCGCGCTTCAGCAGGTTCCAGATCAGCGGCCCGCCGATGCAGAAGCCCAGCACCATGAAGCGGCCGATGCCGAGATGGTCCATCAGGGCGAGCTGGTCGTCGGTGAAGCCGTCCCACGGCCGATCCACCTCGAGCGGGCCCTCCGACAGGCCGCCATTGGCGTTGCGCAGGTCCAGTGCCACGACGCGGCAGCTGTCGCTGAACGCCTGCAGCGGGTCGAAGGCATGGGCCGCGAGGCCGGCGACCGTGGCATTCAGCCCGCCGCCGGGGATGACCAGCAGCGGGAAGCCGGCACCGGCCTCCTGGTAGTGGATCCGCACGGGACCGTTCTCGAATACCGGCATGGTCTTTCCCGCCTCCCGATGAGTTGAATTGCCCCGTGTTGGCGTCGCCCGCCCGGCCCCTTAGGATCGGCCGCCTGGGATCGGCCGACCGCACCACGGAACGGAGTTCGCACCATGACCGAGACTTACACGCCGCCGAAGGTCTGGAAATGGGAAGGCCAGAAGCAGGGCCGGTTCACCAGCACCAACCGGCCGGTCGCCGGCGCCACCCACGAGAAGCCGCTTCCGGTCGGCCGGCATCCGCTGCAGCTGTACTCGCTCGGCACGCCGAACGGCGTCAAGGTGACGGTGCTGCTGGAGGAGCTGCTGGCGAAGGGCCACGCCGGCGCCGAATACGATGCCTGGCTGATCCGCATCGGCGACGGCGACCAGTTCGGCAGCGGCTTCGTCGCGGTCAATCCCAACTCCAAGATCCCGGCGCTGATGGACCACAGCGACGACCCGCCGGTCCGCGTGTTCGAGTCCGGCGCCATCCTGCTGTACCTCGCCGAGAAGTTCGGCGCGTTCCTCCCCGCCGATCCGGCGAAGCGGACGGAGTGCCTGAACTGGCTGTTCTGGCAGATGGGCAGCACGCCCTATGTCGGCGGCGGCTTCGGACATTTCTACGCCTATGCCGAGCAGAAGCAGCAATACCCCATCGACCGCTTCACCATGGAGACCAAGCGCCAGCTCGACGTGCTCGACCGGCAGCTGGCCGACAACCGCTACGTGGCCGGCGACGAGTACACGATCGCCGACATGGCGATCTGGCCCTGGTATGGCGGGCTGGTGATCTTCAATTCCTACGAGGCCGAGGAATTCCTCGACGCCCGCAGCTACACCAACGTGCTGCGCTGGGCCGAGGAAATCAACGCCCGCGAGCCGGCGCGGCGCGGCCGCATGGTCAACCGCATCCGCGGCGAGGCGCACGAGCAGCTGCGCGAGCGCCATGACGCGGCGGACTTCGAGACCAGGACCCAGGACAAGATCGAGACGGCGGGCTGAGGCGGGCGAGCCCGGAAGGCTCATGGTGACTTCCGACCGGATCGACCGGCTGATCGCCGACGTCGCACCGGCCATGGCGATGCGGGCCGGGCTGGAGCTCGGCCTGTTCACCCTGCTCGGCCGCGGCCCGGCGACTGCCCGCGACCTCGCGGCCGCACTCGCGGTCGACCCAGAGCGCCTGTCGCGACTGCTCCATGCCCTGGCCAGCATCGGCCTGCTCGTGGTCGAGGCGGGTGCCTTCCGCAATGGTGCCGAGGCGGCGGCCTTTCTCGATGCGGGACAGCCCGGCTACCGCGGCGGCGACCATGCGCTGCTGCGGGAGCTCTGGGCGGCCGACCTGCTGACCGCGGACTCGCTGCGGCAGAACCGCCCGGCCGCGCTGCACGACTTCGCCGATCCCGATCCCGATCCCGCGGCGGCGTTCACCCGCAAGCTCGCGCCGGGCGGCGTGATCTTCGGCCGGCTGCTGGCCGAGGCGATGGACCTCTCCGGGGTCGGCTCGGTGATCGACATCGGCGGCGGTGCCGGAACCATCCTGGTGGGCTTGCGCGAACGCTGGCCGCATCTCGCCGCGACGCTGATGGAACTGCCGGCCGTCGCCGCCGTGGCCCCGGCGATCCTGGCCGACCATGGCGAGCCCGATGTGGCCGTCGAGATGGGCGACATCACACTGGCGCCCTCGCGCGGCCGCCACGACCTGGCGATCCTGAAGGCGGTCATCCAGGTCATGCCGCCGGACCAGGCCGGTAGCGCGATCCTGAATGCGGCGCGCAGCCTGAACCCCGGCGGCGAGATCGCCGTGGCGGGATGGGGCGTGGTCGACGACGACCGCCTCGGCCCGCCGGAGGGGGTCTTCCTGAACCTGACCTTCTTGAACCTGTATCGCGCCGGGGAATCCTACACGGAGGGGCAGTACCGGGCGTGGCTGGCGGCGGCGGGCTTCCACGGCATTGTCCGAAGCCGGCTCGCGGACGGCTGTGCGCTGTTCCGGGCGCGTTTGAGATCCTGAAGGAAGCTCGCTACCAGCCGCGTGGGGCCGGGCAACCAGCAGATTGCGAGCCGTGCAATTCGCGAAACCGCCCTTTCGCAACATTTCCAATCGCCATTCTACAGCCTCACTAATAGCCTTTTTGCAAGAACCCTGATAGCCTTTCGGCAAGGCCACCAGGTTCGAACAGGCGCTGAACCCATGAAGACCACCCCCCGGCATCTGGCGGCCCGCGTCGAGCGGGCCATCGCGACGAGCCGCGTCGTCAACGTCGTCGGCCCGCGCCAGGCCGGCAAGACGACGCTGGTGAAGGACCTGATCCCGATCGCGCGATATCTCACGCTCGACGACGACGGCATCCGATCCGCCCTCGAGGCCGACGCCTACGGCCAGCTTCAGCTGCTGGCGGAGCAGACCAGGGACGACGGGCGCCCCGTCGTCCTCGACGAAATCCAGCGCGTGCCGGAAATCACGCTCGCCCTGAAGCGGATCGTCGACGCCGACCGGCGGCCCGGACAGTTCGTGCTGACGGGATCGTCGGACATCTTCACCAGCGGCAAGGCCTACGACTCGCTGGCGGGACGGGTGATGACCCTGACGCTGCGGCCGTTCAGCGCCGCCGAGGTCGCCGAGGCGGCGCCCTGCCGCCTGCTGGACGCGGTCGCCGAACACGCCGCCGGGCTCGCCGCCGATCCGCTGCGAACGCTGCCGAAGCCAGCCCCCTTCACCCGCGCGCAGGCCATCGACCTGATCGTGCGCGGCGGATTTCCGGAGATCCGCCCGCTCCCGGACACCGACCGGATGGACCGCTATGCGAGCTATCTCGACAGCATCGTCGAGCGCGACGCCGCACCCGTCGCCGAGGTCCGCAAGCCGGACACGCTGCGCCGCCTGATCGACCAGATGGCGGCGCGGACGGCCGAGGAACTCAACGTCGCCGCCCTGTGCCAGGCGCTCGGCGCGCGCAAGGAGACCGTCAACGACTACATCGACATCCTGTCGCGGCTCGGCATCGTCCATCGCCTGGGCGCCTGGACGTCCTCCGGCGCCAAGCGCGAGATCAAGTCGCCGAAGCTGCACCTGCTCGACACCGGCTGCGCCACGGCCCTGCGCGGCGAGGACTCCGGTAGCTTCGGGCTCGGGGCCGATCCCACCGCACTCGGCCACCTGCTGGAGAGCTTCGTCTTCATCGAGCTGGAGAAGTCGCTGCCATACCTGTCAAAGCGCTGGCGCCTGTATCACTGGCGCCTCGCCCCGCGCGAAATCGACATCGTCGCCGAGGCGCCCGGCAAGCTGCTGGCCCTGTTCGAGATGAAGGCGTCGGCGACCGTGGATGCGCGCGACTTCCGGCATATCGACTGGTTCATGGCCGACGGACCGGGGCGCAGCTACGGCGGCGCCGGTTTCGTCGTGTATCTCGGCGGCGAGCTTCTGTCGTTCGGGCCGGGCAGGGTCGCCCTGCCGCTTTCGATGCTGTGGTCGTTCGCTTGAGGGGTGAGGCTGGCGGCGCGACGGCCCTGCATCTGAGCGGTCGGGTTGCGGTGTTGCCGCCTGGGAAATCCGGTACCATATGGCCGGCAATGACCAACATCCGGACGGGCGGCGCCCGCGTTCTCCCGGTAACAATTGCCGCCGACAGATGGCGTAGTAAAGCGATCTGTCAATCTTTGCCATACGGAATGCATGCAGGCCGGATGCCTGGAAACCAAATGGCGACAATGAACGTATCGCTGCCGGACCTTATGAAGAATTGGGTGGAGGCGCAGGCGCGCTCGGGCCGGCAAGGCAACGCCAGCGACTATGTCCGCGACCTGATCCGGCGCGATCAGGAACGCGCGGCGCAGATCGCCCAGCTGCAAGCCGCGATCACGGAGGGTATCGAAAGCGGTATCGCGGGGGATTTCAGCATGGTGGCCATCCAGTCGGGTCTGGATAGAGGCTGATGCGGCGCTGCCGCGTCTCGCAGAGGGACTGCTCTTGGCGAGGCGGGTCCCCATAGCGGACGTCCCCCGGCGTCGGCCGTTCTTCCTCCAGATCGATACCCGAACGCGTTCAACGCGATCGGCCTGCCCGCACGCAAGATTGCCCCTACCGCGATCCGAAGCGCGCCCTCGCGGCTTCGGTAACGGGGGTGAACAGACTTACGATCGTACCTTCGGGATCGCGGAACTGAACGGACCGGTTGCCCCACGGCAGCAGCTTCGGTTCGTGCACCAGCTCGGCCTTGTCTTTCAGGCACGCGAAAGCGGCGTCCACGTCCTCGACCATGAACTCGAGGATTGCCGTCCGGTTGGCGCCCGGCTCGGCGCTGCCCTCGCGAAACAAGGCCACGGTTTCGGCGCTGCCGATCGCGAGAGTGCCGGCCGGTGTGACGATCTCGGCGAACTGGGGTGCGAGCCAATCGGCTTGCGCGCCCGTCACCATCTCGTAGAAAGCGACCATCACGTCGATATCGGCAGCGATCAGGCGGGTAGAGGCGAATTTCATCGGTCAGGATCCTTCGGGCGTCCGCCGGTTCGCGGCGCCGAGAGCCCTGTCGCACAAGCCTGTTGCCACCATCCTGTCAGCAGGAGACATGAGCCGATGCGCCGCGCCGATGCGCCGCGCCGACCGCCTCATCCAGATCATCCAGATCCTCCGGCGATCGAGCCGGCCCGTCACCGGCGCCGCGCTGGCCGCCGAACTGGAGGTATCGACGCGCACCGTGTATCGCGACATCGCCGACCTGATGGGCCCGCGAGTGCCGATCGCGGGCGAGCCAGGGTCTCGGCAATTTGCTCGCTGCGGGCGCCGGGCATAGCCCTGCGAAGCGCGGAGCGCGAAGCAGGAGTGGCGGAGAGGGTGGGATTCGAACCCACGGTACGCTCGCGCGCACAACGGTTTTCGAGACCGTCCCGATCGACCACTCTGGCACCTCTCCGCAGCAGGGGCGTGATCGAGGGCGGGAACCTAGTCAAAGGCGGGGTCGGATGCAAGCGGCGGATTGCGCGGCGGCGGGTGGGCTGTGGCGGGCCGGCTATGGCGGCCGACGGGCCACCCTCCTGGCGTCCCGAGGTGCGTGACGCGGAGCGGTGCGTCACGACGGACAACGGGCCACTCGTGGAGCCCGGCCCTTCGTGGCCCTCCGCTGCGCGGAGGGCACCTCTGGGCGACAGGGGTGGGGAGGCACATCCGGTTTGCAGGCGCCCCGGAGGACGATCCGCCGCATCCCGCCGGATTGACCCGCCGGGGCGGCTGCGCCATCTAGCCGTCCCATGACCCTGTCTTCCGCTCCCCTCGACCCCGCCGCCGCCGCCCGTCCCGCCGACAAGGCGCTGCGCTCCCGCCCCTCGGTGGCGTGGTGGCTGCTCGCCAACGCCGCGATGGTGGCGGCGATGATCGTCATCGGCGGCATCACCCGGCTCACCGAGAGCGGGCTGTCGATGGTCGAGTGGCGGCCGCTGATGGGCTGGATCCCGCCGCTGTCGGCGGCGGAGTGGGAGCGGGTGTTCGCGCTCTACCGCGAGACCCCGGAGTTCCGGGTGCAGAACTCCTGGATGGGGCTCGCCGATTTCAAGACGATCTTCTTCTGGGAATACCTGCACCGGCTGTGGGGAAGGCTGATCGGCCTGGTGTTCGCGCTGCCCTTCCTCTTCTTCCTGGCGACCGGCCGCATCGAGCGGGCGCTGGCACCGCGGCTGGCCGCCCTGTTCCTGCTCGGCGCCATCCAGGGCGGCATCGGCTGGTGGATGGTGACCTCCGGCCTCGCCGACGAACCGCGGGTCAGCCCGTACCGGCTCACCCTGCACCTGTCGATGGCGTTCCTGATCCTCGGGGTGCTGCTATGGACCGCGCTGGAGCTGCGCGACGGCGGCAGGGGCGCAGCGTCCCCGGCGCTGCGGCACGGCGCCACCCTGGTGCTGGCGCTGGTGTCGTTGACCGTGCTGGCCGGCGCCTTCGTCGCCGGCACCGATGCCGGCTACGCCTACAACACCTTCCCGCTGATGGACGGCCGCCTGGTGCCCGAGGGCTATTGGGTCCCGGAACTCGGTATCGCCACGCTGTTCGAATGGGTACCGGCGGTGCAGTTCAACCACCGCTGGCTGGCGGTCGGCACCGCGCTGGTCACCCTCGGCTACGCGCACTGGGCGCTGCGCCGGGTGCCGGCGGAGGGGGGCGGGGTCCTGCCGCTGCGGCTGCTGACGGTGGCGGTGACGCTCCAGGTGGCGCTGGGCATCGCGGCCCTGCTACTGGTGGTGCCGGTTTGGCTCGGCGCCCTGCACCAGGGCGGGGCGGTGCTGCTGTTCGCGATCGCGGTGTGGGTGCGCTTCGGTTTCAGTCGAGGTTGAGGGCCAGCCGCGGCAGCACCCGGCCGGGGATCTCGGCCACCGGGTGGTCGCCGATCTTCACCGCCCCCATGCGCCGGTAGAACGGCTCGGCATGCGGGTCGGCGTTCAGCACCACGCGGCCCGCACCACGCCGCCGCGCCTCGGCCAGGAAGGCCGCCAGCAGCCGCTTGCCGACGCCGCGGCCGATGGCCGGTGGGTCGACCCAGAGGTGGTCGAGCTCCCATTCGCCGTCATACAGCGCCAGCACGCCCACCGCGTCGACCACGCCGACGGTCTCGTGCACCAGCACGTGATGCGCGCGGATCTGCTGCTCGGTAATCTTCAGGGTCCGGCGGAACACGTCCATGAAGGTCTGGTCGTAGGGCCAGTGCGCCTTCGAGCGCAGCGCCAGGGCGGTGAGATCCGCCGCCTCGCCGGGCCGCGCCCGCCGGATGCGGCACTGCTCAGGCATGCAGTTGCCTCGCCGCATCGCCGCCATGGGCAAGGAAGCCCGCGGTCTCCGCCACCGCCTCGGCGAGGCCGCAGCGCTTCACCGCCACGCCCTCGGGGAAGGCGCCCAGCAGGCGGCTCGGCATCATCGGGTCCAGCAGCACGAACACCCCCTGGTCGTCGGCCCGCCGCACCAGCCGGCCGAACGCCTGCTTCAGTCTAAGCCGGGTCAGCATGTCGGAGTAGACGTTTCCGCCGAACGCCGAGCGCCGGGCGCGGTACAGGATGTCGGGGCGCGGCCAGGGCACCCGGTCGAACACGATCAGCCGCAGCGACCGGCCGGGCACGTCGACGCCGTCGCGCACCGCGTCGGTGCCGAGCAGGCAGGCCTCCTCTTCGGCGCGGAAGATGTCGATCAGCGTCGTCAGGTTCATGCCGTCGACATGCTGGGCGTAGAGCGGCAGACCGGCGGCGTCGAGCGGGGCGGCGATGCGCTGGTGCACGGCGCGCAGCCGGCTGATCGCGGTGAACAGGCCGAGGGCACCGCCGCCGGCCGCCAGGAACAGCGAGCGGTAGGCGGCGGCCACCTGGTCGAGGTCGTCCTTGCGCACGTCGTTGACGATGAACACCCTTGTATGCGCCGGATAGTCGAAGGGCGAGGCGACGGCGGCGCGTACCGGCGGCTTCGGCAGGTGTGCGGCCCCGCTCCGCGCCTCGGCCGAAGCCCAGTCGGCGGCGTCGTCGCCGGAGCCGTCGCGCAGGGTGGCGGAGGTCACCACCAGCCCGTGCGCCACCTTGCCGAGGGTGGCGGCGAACGGCACCGTCGGGTCGATCCAGTGGCGGTGCAGGCCGATGTCCAGGTCGCGGCCCTCGACCCGGTCGATCGTCATCCAGTCGACGAATTCCTCGGGCGTGGCGGCACTCAGGCTGCGCAGCATCGCCCGCCAGCCCTCGACCACCGCCTCGCCGCGCCGGGTGAGCGAGCGGGCCACCGCCTCGATGCGCAGGCGGGTGCCGCTCTCCATCTCGTCGGCCTCGGCGTCGAGCCGGGCCAGCAGCTCGCCGCGCAGCCCCAGCATCGGCTCGACCATCCGCCGAAGCGCCCGGTCCAGCGCGTCGGCCGCCTCGACCAGGCCGTCGACCGGCGGCTTGGCCTCGCATTCCAGGCCGTAGGGGCTGCGGGCGTCGCCGACCCGGGCATAGACCTGGCGGCGGACCAGCGACAGGAACGTCTCGGCGGCACCCTTCGGCTGCTCGTCGGCGATGCGGTTGGCCCAGCCGTCGCCGGGCAGCGACCGCGCCGCCTCCTCGATGGCGTCGAGCAACTCCAGCGCCTGCGGCCGGTCGGCGATCAGCTCCTCGACCCGGCGGCGCAGGCCGCGGGCGCGGCCGCGCCTTCCCTCGACCCCGAGCAGCCAGCGCCGCAGCTCCACGGTCTCCAGCGCCGAGAGGTTGGCCGAGAAGGCGTTGTCGGCGGCGTCGAAGACGTGGTGGCCCTCGTCGAACACATAGCGGGTCGGCACGGTGCCGTCGTCGACGCCGCCCAGCGCCGCCTGGATCATCACCAGCGCATGGTTGGCGACCACCACCCGGGCGCGGCGGGCGCGCCGCACCGAGCGCTCGATGAAGCATTTGTGGTAATGCGGGCAGGCCGAGTAGACGCATTCGCCGCGCCGGTCGGCCAGCCCGAGGGTGCGGCCGCGGCCCAGCAGGTCGCTCAACCAGGCCGGAAAGTCGCCGCCCTGCAGGTCGCCGTCGCGGGTCGCCCGCGCCCAGCGCGCCATCAGCCCCAGTGCCGTGGCGTGGCGCGGCTGCATCGGCAGCGTCCGGCTGGCCTCTTCCAGGTTCAGCAGGCAGAGGTAGTTCTCGCGGCCCTTGCGGACCACCACCTTCAGCGCCTTGGCGACCGGGTCCGGATACAGCCGGTCGAGCTCACCGTCGATCTGGTGCTGCAGGTTGCGGGTGTATGTGGAGATCCACACCGCACCCTCGTTCTTCTCCGCCCACACCGACGCCGGTGCCAGGTAGCCGACGGTCTTGCCGACGCCGGTGCCGGCCTCCGCCAGGACCACGTTCGGCTCGTCCTCGCGGTCGCGCGGCTGGAAGGCGGCGGCGACCGCGGCGGAATAGTCGGCCTGCGACGGCCGCGCCTCGGCTGTGGTGCCGAGCATCTGCGACAGCCGGCCGCGGGCCTCGTCGCCGGACACCGGCGCGGAGCCGGCCGGCGGCGCCGGCGCGTGCTCGGCCCATTCCGCCAGGTCGCGCCACACCTCCATGCCGGCCGGCCGGATCGGCGCCGGCGGCCCCGGCTCCGGCTCGCCCAGGGCCAGCAGCACCAGCCGGCCCCAGCGCCAGCCGCCGTCGTGCATGATGCGGGCGATGCCGCGGGCCCAGCGGTCGCGGCGGCCCAGCGCCTCGCTCTCCGGCAGCTCGGCCAGCAACGCGTCGGCCACCGCCAGCAGCGCCGCCGGCACCTCGTCCAGGCCGCGCGGCGGCGGCACGCCCACGGCCTCGGCCACGCCGCGCGGCGTCGGCAGGCAGAACGTCGCCGGCCGCACGAAGGCGAACAGCTCCAGCACGTCGTAGCCGTCGACCGCCTCGACGCCGAGGCGGCTGGCGATGGCGCGGGCGTGGCAGACCACCGGGGCCTCCTGCAATGCGGAGATCGCGGCCCGGCTCGGCGTGGTGCGGTCGACCCTGCCGTCGGCATGCCGCCACACGGCACCCACCGGCGTGGCGTGCAGGGCCGGCAGGCCGGCGATGACAGTGGCGACGGCGGAGCGCATGCTGTCGGTTTAGCAGCGGCATCCGGGCTTTGAAAGCGCGCCCGGCGCCCCCAGATTGGGGCGACCCCGCAGCCCGGAGCCCCATCCCGATGTCCGACCCCGATCCCGCCCCGGTGCTGCGCGCGCTCGAGGACGACCTCGTCGGCCTGGCGCTGCGCCGCGCGCCGCTCGACGACGTCGTCGAACGGGTGGCCTTCGGCCTCTGCGACGCCGGCGTCCGGGTCAACGAGATCCGCCTCGCCGCCCGCACCCTGCACCCGGCGATCGACGCCATCGGGGTGTCGTGGTCGACGGTGGCCGGGGTCGAGACCGGGGTGTTCCGGCACAGCGACAGCGGCAGCGAGGCGTGGCTGCGCAGCCCGCTGTTCCACATGATCAGCACCGAGACGACGCAGCTGCGCCGCCGCCTCACCGACCCGGCGCAGCGCGCCGAGTTCCCGGTGTTCGCCGACATGGCGGCCGACGGCTTCACCGACTACCTCGCCCAACTGGTCGGCTATGGCGGCGGCGCCGGGCCCCGCCGCGAGGGCCTGATCACCCGCTGGCTGACCCGGCATCCCGATGGCTTCCGCGACAGCGACCTGGCGATCCTCGACCGGGTCGGCCGGCATGCCGGTGCCGCCATCCTGCCGGGGCTGGAGCATTCGATCGCCCGCAACCTGATGGAGGCCTATGTCGGCACCCGCTCCGGCGCGCAGGTGCTCGACGGCAGCATCCAGCCGGGCGAGGCCAAGGCGATGGACGCGGTCATCCTGGTCGCCGACCTGGCGGGATTCACCGCCGCCAGCGACGCCGTGCCCGGCGACCGCCTGGTCGACCTGCTGGACCGCCACTTCGAGGCGATGGTGCCGCCGGTGACCGAGCAGGGCGGCGAGATCCTCGCCTTCCTCGGCGACGGCTTCCTGGCCGCCTTCGAACTGGATTCCAATGCCGAGCGGGCCTGCGCTGCCGCCCTCGACGGCGCGATCGCGGCGATCGAGGGAGTGGCGGCGCTGCGCGACACGCTGGCGGGCGAAGGGCTGCCCACTCTGCCGCTGGAGGTGGCGCTGCATGTCGGCACCGTGCGCTACGGCAATGTCGGCGCCGGCGGCCGCCAGGCCTTCACGGTGATCGGCCCGGCGGTCAACGCCGCCAGCCGCATCGAGGCGCTGTGCCGGCCGCTCGGCCAGAAGCTGCTGGCGTCGGAGGCCTTCGCCGAACTCTGCCGCGACCCGCGCCTGGTGAGCGTCGGGGCGCATCCCATCCGCGGCATGCCGGCGCCGATGACGCTGTACGGGTTGCGGTAACGTCGCAAATCCCCACCCGGCCCTTCGTGGCCCTCCGCTGCGCGAAGGGCACCTCAGGGCGACAGGGAAAGGGGAGCATCACCCCGGCGCCACCCCCCTCCCTGACGCCCTGAGGTGCCGCGCATCGCGCGGCCACGAAGGGCCGGGTGGGCGCAAGGGCGGCACTTCCGGAACCGCTACCCCCGCACCAGCGCCGCGAACTCCGCCAGCGACCGCCGTTTCCTCCCCTGCTTGCCCGCCGTCGGCCGGGCCGCCAGCAGGGCGTTGAGGATTGCCTCCTCGGTGGCCTCGATGGCGGCGCGGAACAGCGGGTCGAGGGCGTCCTCGTGCAGGGTGCGGCGCATCGCCTCGGGGTCCTCGGGCATGGCGTGCGGCACGGTCTCGGCGGTGGCGAAGGCCAGCACCACGTCGCCGCTGCCGGAGCCGAAATGCGTGCCCGTCCGCCCGATCCCGGCCCCGCCGCGCACCGCCAGCCGACGCAGCTGGCGGGCGTCGAGCGGCGCGTCGGTGGCCAGCAGAACGATGATCGAGCCCTGCTCGCGATCCCGTCGCTCCGCCTTCTCCGCGGCGATGCGCTCCGCGACCAGCCGGCCGACCGGCCTCCCGTCGACCCGCAAATCCTCCATCCGCCCCATGTTGCACAGCGTCAGCGCGCCGACGACGTAGCGCCGCGGGCCGCGCTCGACGATCCGCGAGGCGGTGCCGATGCCGCCGGCGAGGCCGTAGCAGCTCATGCCGGTGCCGGCGCCGAGGTTGCCCTCGGCCACATCCGGGCCGGCGGCATCGAGGGCGCGCAGTACGTCGGCCTCGCTGACGTGCAAGCCGCGGATGTCGTTCAGCCAGGCGCCGTCGTTGCACTCCATCACCACCGGGTTGACGGTGCCGGTGCTGGCGCCGATCTCCGGCGTGAGGCTGAGCATGTGGCGGACCAGCGCCGTCGACGCGGTGCCGACCGCCAGCGTGTTGGTCAGCATCACCGGCGTCTCCAGCGTTCCCAGCTCGGCCAGCTGCATCAGCCCGGTGCTCTTGCCGAAGCCGTTCACCACGTGCACCGCTGCCGGCAGCTTGTCGCGGAACGGGTGGCCGGGATGCGCGCGGACGGCGGTGACGCCGGTCTGCACCGCGCCGTCGGACAACGTGACATGGCCGACGCTCACACCGGCGACGTCGGCGATGCTGTTGGCCGGCCCCGGCGGCAGCGTCCCGATGTTCACCCCGAGGTCGCGCAGGCGCGGCTGTCCGTCCATGATCCGGTCTCCCAAGCGGCCGGGACGCTCTCTAGCAGGCGGTGGCCGGGGACGCCACGAGCCGGTAAGGTCCGGGCAGCAGAACCGCGAGGACCCGAGCATGACCGAACGCTACGCCGCCGATGCCCTGATCGCCTATGCCGAGGCGCTGTTCGCGGCCGCCGGGCTGGACGCGGACAAGGCGGCGGTGGTCGCACCGCTGATGGTCGAGGCCGACCTGATGGGCCACACCACGCACGGCCTGCAACTGGTGCCGCCCTACCTGGCGGCACTCGCCGACGGCAGCATGGCGGGCAGCGGGCAGCCGGCGGCGCTGGCCGACCGCGGGCCGGTGGTGTCGTGGGACGGCCGCCGGCTGTCGGGGGTGTGGCTGACCGCCAGCGCCGTCGACCTGGCGGTGGAGCGGGCCCGGCTGTACGGCACCTGCAGCGTGGCGGTGCGCCGCGCCCACCACATCGCCTGCCTCGCCGCCTTCCTGCAGCGCGCCACCCGGCACGGCATGATGATCCAGCTGGCCTGCTCCGACCCCTCGGTCGCCAGCGTCGCCCCGTTCGGCGGCACCCGCGCGGTGTACACCCCCGACCCGGTCGCGGTCGGCATTCCGACCTCGGGCGACCCGATCCTGGTCGACATCTCGGCCTCGATCACCACCAACGGCCTGACCGGCCGGCTGCACAAGGAGGGCCGCCGGCTCGACCACCAGTGGGTGATCGACGCCGACGGCAACCCGTCGACCGACCCCGCGGTGCTGTTCACCGACCCGCCGGGCACCATCCTGCCGGTCGGCGGCATCGACCACGGCCACAAGGGCTACGGCCTGGCGTTGACCGTCGAGGCGCTGACCCAGGGCCTGGCCGGCCATGGCCGCGCCGACCCCAAGGAGGGCTGGGGGGCCGGCGTGTTCGTGCAGGTCTGGGACCCGACCGCCTTCTCCGGCGTCGACGCCTTCACCCGCCAGACCGACTGGCTTGCCGAAGCCTGCCGCAGCAACCCGCCGCGCCCCGGCGTCGACAAGGTGCGGCTGCCCGGCGACGGCGCGCTGGCCCGCAAGCGGGCGGCACTGGAGAGCGGCGTGACGCTGTATCCGGGTATCGTCGAGGGGTTGCAGGGCTGGGCGGAGAAGCTCGGGGTGACGCCGCCGCAGCCGATCTGAACGCGGGCTCGGTTAATTTCGGAGCGGCGGGTGGGTCCCGGAGCCGGCTGCTCGCGCAGCCCCTCCGGGATGACGATTATTATGTTTCGTCATCCCGGAGGGGGCGCGACAGCGCCCGGCTCCGGGACCCACCAAGCGACGTGCATCGGCCGCGGCCATTGCGGCGTCAGCGGATGGGGGCCGCCAGGTCGGAAGATTAGGGGTGCGGCTCTCGACGGATCCGATCCGGGCCGGCGGCGTTGCCTTCGGGAATGCCGCCGCCGGAGCCGCGCGATGCCCTTCGACCCGTCGATCCTGACCGCACCGCTGCCCGGCGAGACCCTCTACTCGATGATCGGCAAGCTGGCGCTGGCGGCCCTGCTCGGCGCGATCATCGGGGCCGAGCGCGAGTACCGGCGGCACGACGCCGGGCTGCGCACCCACATGCTGATGTCGATCGCCGCCGCCGCGTTCACGATGATCGCCTGGGCGATGTATCACGAGGTCCGCATCGCGGCGGCGGGCGGTTCCAATACCGTCGACCCGATCCGCGTGGTCGAGGCGGTGACCGCCGGCGTCGCCTTCCTCGGCGCCGGCGCCATCATCCAGACCCGAGACCGGGTGCGGGGGGTGACCACCGGGGCGGGCATGTGGACGGCCGGCGCGATCGGCGTGGCGACCGGCTGCGGCTACTACTCCACGGCGATCTCCCTGACCGTCATCGTATTCGTGGTGCTGACCGCCATCGCCTGGGTCAGCCACCGGCTGCCGCCGGACAAGTCGTGACCCGCCGTGCCGGTGGACAGATTAATCTTACGTGTGTAAGGTGATCATATTCATCGCATCTGAACCCACGGCATGCCTCCCGATTCCGCCCAGCGCCCCTACCACAGCCCGTTGCGCGAGGCGCAGGCGGCGCTGACGCGCGAGCGGATCCTGATGGCCGCGCGGGAGTATCTGGAACGGCACGAGATCGAGAGCCTGACGCTGCGCCGGGTGGCCGAGCTGGCGGGGGTGTCGCCGCCGACCGTCTACGCGCATTTCGCGACCATGGACGATCTGGTGGCGGCGTTCTTCCAGTGGCTGAAGCCGCGGCTCGGCCTCGACCGGCCGCCGGCCAGAATCGCCGACGTCGAGGCGATGCCGGCACGGCTGTTCCCGCGCTACGACGAGCACGGCGCGCTGCTGCGCAACCTGATGAACCGGCCGGCCTGGGACCGCCAGCGGCTGGCCGACCGCGACCGCCGCCACGCTCCCTGGCTGGCGGCGTTGCGTGCCGAGCTGCCGCATCTGCCGCCGGAGGCGCTGCGCCGCGGCGGGCTGGCGGTGGCGTCGTGCTGGACACCCACCCACTGGCGCTGGCTGCGCGACACCGGCGGCTTCCCGCCCGACGCCGCGGTCGCCGTCGCCACCTGGACAATCCGGTCGCTGATCGAGGCGCTGCGGCGCGACTCGGAGGGCCTCGACGGCGCCGCACCCACCCTCACCTCCGAGGACCAGCCATGATCCACCACGTCTCGCTCCCCGCCCGCGACCCGGTCCGCGTCGCCGCCGTGCTCGCCGAACTGATGGGCGGCCGCGACTATCCGTTTCCCGGCCCGCTGTCCGGCGCCCGCATGGCGGTCAGCGGCGACCCGCACGGCACCATGATCGAGGTCTATCCCGATATCGCGGTGATGGTGCCGGGCAAGGCCGAGGCGCCGGTCGCCTATGCTGCTGCCGAGCCGCCGGTTCATGTCGGCTTCCACGCGCTGCTCTCGGTGCCGCACGACCGCGACGGCATCGCGCGCATCGGCAGCGCCGCCGGCTGGCGCACCCGCTGGTTCGCCCGGGCAGCACCGGGCAAGCCGCCGGTGTTCCACGTCATGGAGGTCTGGGTGGAGAACCGCATCCTGCTCGAGGTGGTGCCGGCCGACATGATCGCCGGCTACGCGCGCTACATGCAGATCGAGCGCATGGACGCGATCTACGCGACGTGACGCACGGGAAGGGGGCGGAACCTTGGGCAGCACACCGGATGTTCAGATCGTCGGCGCCGGGCCGACCGGGCTGACGCTGGCGATCACCCTGCGGCGTCTGGGAGTGGCGGTGCGCATCGTCGACCGCGCGGCACAGCCGAGCACGGTGTCGAAGGCGCTGGCGGTGTGGAGCGGCAGCCTGGAGGCACTGCACGGCATGGACGTCGTCGACGACTTCCTCGCCGACGGCCGTCGGCTGCGCGCCCTGTCGGTTGGCCAGCGCGACCGCGAGTTGGCGTCGATGGCGGTCGGCACCGGCATCGACAGCCCGTATCCGTTCCCGCTGCTGCTGCCGCAGTCGCGCACCGAGGCGATCCTCGCCGCCCGGCTGTCGGCACTCGGCACCATCGTCGAACGTGGCGTCGAGTTCGCCGGCCTCGCCCAGGACGACGCCGGCGTGACGGCGCGGCTGCACCATGCCGGCGGGCGGGAGGAGGAGGCCCGGGTCCGCTACCTGGCCGGCTGCGACGGTGCCCGCAGCGCGGTGCGCCGGGCGCTGGGCATCGAGTTCGAGGGCTACACCGAGCCCGACACCTACATCCTTGGCGACGTCCGCATCGACGGAGTCGAACTCGACCAGCGCAGCATCTACATCCGCTGGGGCAACGGCGGTACCGTCGCCCTGTTCCCCTATGGCGACGCGGTCTGGCGGATCTTCGCGCGGCGCGGGCCGAGCCCGGCGGAGGACGCGCCGACCTCGATCGAGGAACTGCAGGCGCAGATGCACCGGTTCGGCTTCAGCGGCACGCGCCTGCGCGACCCCGACTGGCTGTCGACCTTCCGCATCAACGAGCGGCTGGCTGCACGCTACCGGGCCGGGCGCTGCTTCCTGGCCGGCGACGCCGCGCACATCCACAGCCCGGCCGGCGGCCAGGGCATGAACACCGGCATCCAGGACGCGGTGAACCTCGGCTGGAAGCTCGGCTACGCGCTCGGCGGGTTCGGTGACGCCGAACTGCTGCTCGACAGCTACGAGCCGGAGCGCCGGCCGGTCGCCCGCCGGGTGGTCGCCGAATCCGCCCAGCGCCTGCACGTCGCCTTCGCCGAGAGCACCGCCCTGCGGCTGCTGCGCAGCGCCGTGGTGTCGGTGATGGGGCGGATCCCGGCGGCGCAGCGCAAGCTGCAGGTCGTGCTGTCGGAGACCGAGATCGTCTACCGCGACGGCCCGCTGGTGCGGCTCGGCGAGCCACCGCGCAAGGCGGGCCGCACCGAGGTCGGCGGCCGCGCCCGCGATGCCGATTTGGCCGAGCCCGGCACCGCCGCCGCCCGGCCGCTGTGGCCGCTGCTGTCGCAGCTGCGGCATGTGCTGCTGGTGTTCGAGGACGCCGGCCGGCCGCTGCCGGTCGACACGGCACTCGCCCGGACTGGCGACCGGGTCGCGGTGCTGCGCCTCGACCCGGCGCGCGACCCCGGCGGCCGGGTGCGGGCACGCTACGGCCAGCGCGGCCCCGGCTGGGTGCTGGTGCGCCCCGACCAGGTGGTGGCGGCGCGCGGCGACGGCGCCGACATCGGCCGGCTGGAGCGCTACCTGGAGCGGGCAGTGCGCAGCAGCCTTGGGTGTTCACAGATCTCAAAATCGTGATCTGTTTCAAGCGCGTATTGGCGCCCGTCGCTCCGTGGGTCCCGGAGCCGTCCGCTCGCGCGGACTCTCCGGGATGACGAAAGAAGGAGGGCCGAAACTAAGCAACTCAGCCATCTCGCCCCCAATCTTCGTCATTCCGGAGGGCGCGCGTGAGCGCGCGGCTCCGGAACCCACCCGCTGCTCCGAGATGTGTGAACACTCAAGGCGCAGCCGCGGGTGACAGTCGGCCGCAGCGGCTCGGCGTCACACTCACCCTTCCGCAACCCCGCCTCCCGGTACTACGCTCGTCGCCCAGGAGAAGGAGGGCGGCATGCGGGTCTTGGTCCTGGGCGGCGGCGTGGTCGGCGTCACCACGGCGTTCCAGTTGCTGAAGGACGGCCACGAGGTCGTGCTGCTCGAGCGCCGCCAGGCGGTCGGCGACGACACCAGCTGGGGCAATGCCGGGATGATCGCGCCCGGCCACTCCTTCGTGTGGTCGTCGCCGCGGGCGCCGATGGTGCTGCTGAAGTCGCTGTTCCTGAAGGACCAGGCGCTGCGCTTCCGCCCCTCGGCCGATCCGCGGCTGTGGAGCTGGTCGCTGAAGTTCCTGATGCAGTGCACCCACGAGCGCGCCCGCACCAACACCCTGCGCAAGCACCGGCTCTGCCTGTACTCGCAGCGCCTGCTGCATGAGACCCTGGCGGAGACCGCGCTCGACTACGACCGCAACACCCGCGGCATCCTGTACTTCTATCGCTCGGCGGAGCGGCTGGCCGCCGGTGTGGCGCATATGCGCATCCTGTCCGACGACGGCCAGCAGACCGAGGTGCTCGACCGCGACGCGGTGATCCGGCTCGAGCCGTCGCTGGCCGCCGGCGGCGGCGCCATCGCCGGCGGCATCTACTGCCCGACCGACGAGACCGGTGACTGCGGCCTGTTCACCAAGGCGCTCGCCGAGACCTGCCGGCGCATGGGGGCGGAGATCCACCTCGGCACCGAGATCCGCCGCATCGAGGTCGACGGCGACCGGATCGCCGGGGTCGACACCTCCAAGGGCCGGATGACCGCCGATGCCTACGTCATGGCCCTCGGCAACCAGGCGGCGAAGCTGGCCGCCGGCATCGGCGTGTCGCTGCCGGTCTACCCGATCAAGGGCTACTCGCTGACCATCCCGGTCGGCAACCACGCCGCCGGCCCGACCGTCGGTTCGGTCGACGAGGACAACCTGGTGGCCATCTCGCGCTTCGGCGACCGGGTGCGGGTGACCGCGACGGCGGAATTCGCCGGCTACGACACCAGCCACAAGCCGCAGGATTTCGACTTCATGCTGGGCGTGGTGCGCGGCCTGTATCCGGACGGCGCCGACTACGATCGCGCCCAGGGCTGGGCCGGGCTGCGGCCGATGACGCCGGAGGGCACGCCGCGCCTCGGCCGCAAGCGCCACCGCAATCTCTGGTTCAACGCCGGGCACGGCCACATGGGCTGGACCATGTCGCACGCCACGGCGCGCATCACCGCCGACCTGATCGCCGGGCGCCAGCCGGCGATCCCGCTCGACGGCATGACGGTCTGACGGCAAGCGAAGGAGGCGGGCATGGACTCGACGGCATCCACGGCCGGCACCGGCTGCACCGACCTGGGGGTGCTGCCCTCGGTCCTCGACGGCGGCGTCGCCGGGCGCGCTGCCATCGGCCTGGTGGTGCTGGCCAGCGACCAGACCATGGAGCACGAGTACCGGCGCATCGTGCGCCAGGACGGCGTGGCGTTCTACGAGGCCCGGCTGTTCAACGACAACGAGATCACGCCGGCCACGCTGCGCGCCATGCAGAGCCGGATCGCCCCGGCCGCCAGCCTCATCCTGCCCGGCATGCCGCTCGACGTGGTCGCCTTCGGCTGCACCTCGGCGACCATGGAGCTCGGCGAGGATGCGGTGTTCGACGAGCTGCGCAAGGCCCGCCCGGACGCGAAGTTCACCACCCCGATCACCGGGGCGCTGGCCGCCTTCAAGACGCTCGGCATGCGCCGGATCGCGGTGCTCACCCCGTACAGCCGGGAGATCAACGAGAACGTCCGCCGCTACATCGAGGGCCGCGGCGTCACGGTGTCGGCGATCGGCACCTTCCTGCGCACCAACGACCTCGACGCGGCGCGGATCTCGCCGCAGTCGACCCGCGACGCCGCCATCGCCGCCCTGAAGCGGCCCGACGTCGACGGCGTATTCGTGTCCTGCACCAGCCTGCAGGTGGCGCCGATCGCCCGCGAGGTCGAGGACGCCACCGGCAAGCCGATCACCTCCAGCAACCTGGCGATGGCTTGGCACTGCCTGCGCCTCGCCGGCATCGACGACCCGCAGCCGGAGTTCGGCTCGCTGTTCGAGCGGGGGCTGGGGTGAGCCGCGGAACGAACGGGTCGCAAGCCCCCGGCGTGTGGAGCCACGCCTTGGCGACGTTCGGCTCGGCCGACAAGGCCAGAGCCTGGATGGCCCGGCCGACGCGCCTGCTGGAGAACTGTTCGCCCGCCGAGCTGCTCGACACGGACGGCGGTGCCGACGTCGTCGAAGAGATCCTCGGGCATATCGAGTCGACCGTGAAGAATGGCCCTGCTGACTGGATTGGGAGCAGTGAGCCCTCTGACGGCCGAGCGATTGACGGTGGTGTTGACGTCAGGCGGCGGCAGCGTGGCGCGGCGTCTGTAGGAGCAGCTGGA
>Ga0209347_1001722_pt1 | contig 33061 bp, 26 predicted proteins | sample AutmiccommuBRH23_FD_187382 | JGI IMG/M metagenome (GOLD analysis project Ga0209347, IMG submission 187382) | Deep subsurface microbial communities from Mt. Terri, Switzerland - Autotrophic microbial communities BRH/23 (SPAdes) (version 2) | ecosystem: Environmental > Aquatic > Deep subsurface >...
ATGACCACAGATCGACACAGATTGGCACAGATCAAAACCGGGGATTAAATATCTGTGTGTATCTGTGAGAATCTGTGGTGAAAATAACAAGATTTTATCGACCACAGATCATCACAGATCAACACAGATCAAAACCGGGATTAAATATCTGTGAAGATCTGTGAGAATCTGTGGTGAAAATAACAAGATTTTATCGACCACAGATCATCACAGATCAACACAGATCAAAACCGGGGATTAAATATCTGTGTGTATCTGTGAGAATCTGTGGTGAAAAACAAGAATGAAATGACCACAGATCGACACAGATTGGCACAGATCAAAACCGGGGATTAAATATCTGTGTGTATCTGTGAGAATCTGTGGTGAAAATAACAAGATTTTATCGACCACAGATCATCACAGATCAAAACAGATCAAAACCGGGATTAAATATCTGTGAAGATCTGTGAGAATCTGTGGTTAATAACAAGATTGAATCAACCACAGATCAACTCAGATTGGCATAGATCAAAACCCGGTATTAATTATCTGTGAAGATCGGTGAGAATCTGTGGTGAATAAATCTTTAAGCTACCGACCATGGATCAACACAGGTCAGCACAGACCAAAACCGGTGTTAAAATCAATGTGTGTTGCAAAAAAGTTGAATTTTCAAATCGACCAGGTTCATAAAAGTGAGGCTGCATGAGCATTGACGAGATCCAGCAGGTGCTTTCCGGGCTGCCCGATTTTGCCAGCATGAAACCCGAGCTGCTGCGGTTGATCGCCGAGACAGCCCTCCACAGAACCTACCAGCCCGGCGAATACGTATTCCTGGAGGACGAGCCGTGCATGGGGCTGTATATCGCCCAGCAGGGCTGGCTGCGGGCGGTGAAGACCAACCCCAGCGGGCGCGAGCTGGTGGTGCGCTACGTCGGCCCGGGGGAGACTTTCAACGAGATCGGAGTGCTGTGCGAGGGGGTCAACTGGATCTCCGTGGAAGCGCTCGAGCAAGCCCAGGTGATCATCATCCCGCGCCAGGCTGTGCTGGATATGATCGATCAGCACCCGGCGCTGGCCCGAGCCATCATCCAGAGCCTGGCAGGGCGCATCCTGCACGCCATGAACATGATCGTGGACCTGTCCCTGCATACCGTGGAGAATCGATTGGCGCGCTTTCTGGTGGACCAGGCAGTCGGGGATTCCGTGAACCGTAAGAAGTGGGCCACCCAGGCTGCCATCGCCTCCCACCTGGGGACCGTGCCGGTAGTGCTTAACCGCGCCCTGCGCGCCTTCGTCGAGGAGGGCCTCATCGACCTGGAGCGCGAGCGCATCCACATCCGCAAGCGCGCCGAGCTGGAGAAAATCGCCGGCGCAGCAGAATGAATATCCGTTCAGGGGGAAATGAAACAGCAAAACTAATAAACAAAAGTTGAAGACAACGGCCTGCGAATTCTGTACACTGGATGAAACAGGGCCGGGATTAACCCTGCCCGAAAAATTCATCATGTTCATCCAAGGAGTGTACAAATGAAAAGCAAAGCTCTACAACCCAATCCCACGCTGGCTGTCGTGGCCGCGCTGGCGGGCCTGCTGTGCATCACGGTGGTGCCGATGATCACCGCCGATGCCATGAACCTGATCCTGAAAGGCATCCCCGCCAAGGTGGCTGCCAGCGGGAATCCACTGCTGGCTTCGGCGCCTAAAATCGTGATCGGGTTCTTCCCGCTGTGGAACGGGCTGAGCGTGGCAGCCGGCATGGCGCTGTTCCTGGTGGCCTGGGCATTGTTCAAAGGCGAAAGCTGGGCCAAACCGGTGGCGGTCGGCCTGCTGGCAATCCCCGCCATCACCGGGGCGTATTATTCGGGTCCGATCATGTCCTTCGCCAAGAGCAAGATGTTCTATTTCATCATCGTGGCGCTGATCGGGCTGGTGCCTTACTTCATTATATTGCTGTCCGGCAAAGGCTCCCGGAGCGAGAAAGTGGTGCGTTTCTTCGTGTTCTTGATGCTGGGCGTGACCGCAGCCTGGACCTTTTCCAACGGCGGCTCGTCGCTGCGCATGTTCTGGGCGCGCCCTGAGCCGATTTTTATCCCCGACCAGGGTAACCTGGCCTGGCTGATCGGATATCCGGTGGCCTGGATCGGGGTGGCGGTGACCGTGATCGCGATTCCATTCCTGGCAGCGAAGAAGTACGCCGGCTTTCTGCTGGCGACGGCCGGGATGTTGATCGCCCTGATGGGCAATATGATGCTGTACGTCTTCCACACCGAGACTCAGGAATACATTATCGGCGCGATCATGGCGTTGGTGACGCTGGGGCTGCTGTGGCTGCCCAAAGCAAGCGCCAGGGTGGTGGCGACCGAGGCTGTGCCGGCCTGACAAGGATTCTCTTTTCCCCCCGTCCGCCTCCCAGGTGCAAGAGCGCCTGGGAGGTTTAGTTTTTTGTAGCCCAGGTTTTATAGCAAGTGATCTACTTGCTCACCTGCGAACAAACAGACTGAAAGTCTGCTCTTCGACATGTAGCGCAGGTTTTCAACCTGCGTACAAAGCAGGCTGAATGTTCGCTCTACAAGTGTAGGGCGGGTGAACCCGCCAGAAAGTAATCTGAGTATGCCAGCTCAAGCAGACTGAAAGTCTGCTCTACATATTAACGTGACAGATTCAACAAAACTCGTTTTTTCGTAACGTTTTTGGTAACGATTAGCGGACGCTGTGGGGATATGATATAGACAACAACCGTGTTATTTATCCAATTTAGCGATCTGGAGCTGTGATGACCCCATCCAATTCGATCCAAACCCGACCCGTTTCAGCCAGCGACATCCTGATCAGCGGCTTAATCCACGGTGTCGTCGCCGGGGTGGGTATGCTGTTGTGGCTGCTGCTGACCGGCGTGCTGGCAGAGGACGCTATCTCAGTGGTACTGGAGCGCTTTCTCATTCCCAGCCAGTCGCCCAATCCACTCTCCAGCATTTTTTTGCATCTGGGCGTTTCGGCGGTGTATGGCGGAATTTATGGCATCCTGCTGCGCTGGCTGCCGGCCTCGATCAAACGCTCACCGCTGATGCTGCTGGCTGGCCTGGCTTACGGCCTGCTGCTGTACCTGCTGGCGAGTGGAATCATCCTGCCCGGCACCGGCTCACCTCTGGCGGACATCCCTGCCCTGGTGCTGGCTTCAGCCCACCTGGTTTACGGTGCTCTACTGGGATACTCCATGAACCGTTCTGAGCCAGGCTGAGGCGATCAAGAACAGGTGGTTTTTATCCAATCATGCGGGCTGAATTGACGCACATCGAAGGCTTAAGCGAATGAACGCAACCACCGCCATTCCGGATGCGAAATGGAAGCCAGGCGCCTTGCTCATGCTCTGGCTGGCGGTCGTCCTGGGGTTTCTAACGGTCTTCACCCTCGACCTGTGGATCAGTTACCAGCTGATTGCACTGCCTTGCGAAGGCGCGGATTGCCACTACCAGGCGCTAGGCTTCGCTGAGGCGCAAGCCCTGGCAGAGCGCGGTTTTTCGGTAGGGGCGTATGCCCTGTATATGCTGGGCATCAGCGCGGTCACGGTTATTATCTATGCCAGCCTGGCCTTGCTCATGCTCGTACGCCTGTATCCCCACAGGCTGGGCTTCCTGTTTTCAGCGATGATGGTCATCATTCCGACATCCACCATCGCCAGTTTCGATGTGGTTGCAGCCTCCTACCCGGCCTGGAAGGTGGTCATTCACCTGCTTTTTTTATTCGGCCAGGCAGCCATATTCATTTTCTTTTTGACATTTCCAAACGGGAGACTGTGGCCGCGCTGGACGATGGTTCTGCCCATCCTTGGTGCGATCTCAATTCTTTCAGATCAGTTTAAGCTTGATCTAATTGAGTCATCTCGATTAGTCAGCTTCTTTTTTTCACTGATCCTGGTGATCTTTGGTGTGGTCATCTACCGCTACCGGCGGATGTTCAATGCCTCCGAACGCCAGCAGGCAAAGTGGGTGGTATTCGGGATTTTGATCTGGCTGACAGGTTTCCCAATCTGGATTTATACCTTCGAGCTTTCCGTGCCGGCGCCTGGCACAGCCAGGTTACTGACCATGCTGATCGGGTGGACGCTGTCCATGCTGGTGATCACCGCCATGCCGGTCAGCATCTTTTTCGCCATCTTGCGTTACCGCCTGTGGGATGTGGACATCCTGCTGCGGCGCACCTTGCAGTACTCCCTGATCACCGGCACGCTGGCTCTGGTGTATTTTGGCAGCGTGACCGTCTTGCAGACCCTGCTGACCGGCCTGACCGGGCAGCAGTCCGGCCTGGCCGTGGCCTTATCCACGCTGGCGATTGCGGCGCTGTTCACCCCCATCCGCACGCGCGTACAGCACTTCATCGACCGGCGCTTCTACCGGCGCAAGTACGATGCCGAGCAGGCGCTGGCGGAATTTGCCACAACGGCGCGCAATGAGACCGACCTGGAGTGCCTGACCGGCAAGCTCACCGGCGCTGTACAGGAATCCTTACAACCCAGCCAGCTAAGCCTGTGGCTGAAGAGGAAACCCGAATGAGCCAATCCGCCCAATTGTATGACCACAGCCGCGGACGAAGCAACAGCCGGTCCAGCAGCCGACATTCCGGCGCCCGGCGCCTCGGCTGGTTCCTGGCAGCGCTATGCATCCTGCTGGCCGCTATCCAGGTCGGGATCACTCTTCGCGAGGCGACCAATCCGCCTTCCCTGTTCGAATGGACAGAAACGCTGGGTTTACGCCTGATGATACCCGCCACCTTCTCGATCCTGGCGGCCTTGATCCTGCAGCGCCAGCCGGACAACCGGGTGGGCTGGCTGATGATGGTGGTAGCCCTGGCTACGGTCAACCCTGCCCCGCTGCTGATCGAGCAGTTCTATCCAGCCCCAGAGGCCCTGACCCCCGGCCTGTTTTTCCTGGTCTGGCTGGATGGCTGGTCGTGGATTCCGTTCATTTTCCCCATCTTCCTGATCCCTCTGCACTTCCCCACCGGGCGCCCGCCCTCGCCGCGCTGGAGCTGGGTGAACCACCTGGCGCTCGGGATGTGGCTGTTTTTCATCAGTATGCTCCCGTTCCTGGAGGTTGCCAATCCTTTGAGCGGCGAGTGGGAATTACCCAATCCCATCGGGTTTATTGGGTTGGATCTTTGGGTAGGCACGGTGCAGTATATCTGGACCTTCGGACTGTTGACCGTTCTCCTCGCCAGTGTGATTTCATTATTTATCCGCTACCGCCATGCGCCGCACGGCGAGCGCCAGCAGATCAAGTGGCTGCTGTATGCCGGGTCATTGTTTGCCGCCATTTATTCGCCTTCAGCCATATTTTCAGACGTAGAGCTCAATAACGCCTGGATCAATCTGGTTTTCACCCTGTCCATCCTGGCGTTTCCAGCCGCCATCGCCATCGCCATCCTGCGCTACCGCCTGTACGATATCGACCTGCTCATCCGGCGCACGCTGCAGTACACGCTGGTCACCGGGCTGCTGGCGCTGGTGTATTTGGGGGGCATCACCCTGCTGCAGGCCATCTTCACCAATGTCACCGGGCAGCAGTCCAGCCTGGCGATTGCGCTCTCCACGCTGGCGATCGCCGCCCTGTTCAATCCGGTACGTAAACGGGTGCAGGAGTTTATCGACCGGCGCTTTTATCGCCAGAAGTACGACGCCGAGCAGGCTCTGGCCGAGTTCGCCGCGGCGGCACGCAGTGAGACCGATTTAATAAAAATCACCGAGCGCCTGACCGGAACGGTGCAGGAATCGATGAACCCCCAGCAGATCAGTCTGTGGATCAAAAAGAGGTAAATTTATGAGTACATTTTTACAGCGCATACGCCTGAGATTTACCGGGAAGGAAAATAACCTGGCAAAGGCAGAGCGGCAAGCGCCAGAGCTCGAAAAACCATCGCTGGGAGAGGTACAGGTGGAGGAGCTGGACATGCCGTCCAACGATCCTTTGCTGGCCTATATGATCCACAGCGCCAGCGCGGTGGAGATCGATGCACTGCAGATGGATTCACCCACTTTGCAGCGCCTGCGCGAGGCGGGCGTGCGAGTGAGTGTGCCGCTGGTGAGCCAGGGTGAGCTGATCGGGCTGCTCAATCTGGGCGAGCGCCTGAGCGAGCAGGAATACTCCACCGACGACCAGCGCCTGCTGAACAACCTGGCGTCCCAGGCGGCCCCGGCACTGCGTGTGGCGCAGTTAGCCTACCAGCAGCAGGTGCAGGCGCGTGAGCGCGAGCGTATGGAAGGTGAATTACGGGTGGCGCGCTTCATCCAGCAGAACCTGCTGCCGCGCGAGCTGCCGCAGATGGCGGGCTGGAAGATCGCCGCCCACTGGCAGCCGGCGCGTGAGGTGAGCGGGGATTTCTACGATTTTATCGAGTTGGAAGACGGGCGCATGGCTTTCCTGGTGGCGGATGTGACCGATAAAGGCGTGCCGGCCTCATTGGTGATGGCAACTACCCGCTCGCTGCTGCGCTCTACTGCCGAGCGTTTTACCTCCCCCGGCATGGTGCTGGAGCGCACCAATAATCTGCTGTGCCCGGATATCCCCGAAAAGATGTTCGTCACCTGCCTGTACGGTGTGCTGGACCCGAGTACGGGGGAAATGATCATCGCCAACGCCGGACACAACCTGCCCTACCAGCACACGCGGGGCGGCTTTCTCGAGCACCGCGCCACCGGGCTGCCGCTGGGGCTGATGCCGGGCATGACGTACCCCGAGGTCACGCTTAAGCTGGATCCGGGCGACACCCTGCTGCTGACCAGCGATGGGCTGATCGAAGCGCACAACCCGGCGGGCGTCATGTACGGTTTCGAGCGCGTGAAGGCGCTGGTCGCCGCGCATGCGGACAGGGACCTGGTCCAGACCATCCTGCAAGACTTCAGCCGCTTCACCGGGGCGGATTACCAGCAGGAGGACGACCTGACCCTGGTGACCCTGACCTATAATCCTGTGCCTGCCCAGCGTGAGCTGCCTGGTGAACCCGCCCTGCAGTTTGCATTACCCAGCCAGCCCGGACTCGAGCGCCAGGCGGCAAGGCGGGTGCTGGAAAGCCTGGGCGACCTGCACCTGGACGAGGCGCGCTTGAAGCGCCTGGAGACCGCCGTGGCGGAAGCGACCATGAACGCCATGGAGCACGGCAACGGCTTCAACCCCGAGCTCATGGCGCACATCAGCGTGTTCCGGGAAGCTGACCGGCTGGTGATTCGTATCGCGGATCAGGGGGATCACGCCCCCATCCCGCAAACCCAGGACCCCGATCTGCAAGCCAAGCTGAGCGGGGAGCAGTCGGCACGCGGCTGGGGCCTGTTCCTGATCCGTAATATGGTGGATGAGATGAACACCTATGCCGATGGTGGTAAAAACACCATCGAGCTGATCCTGAATTTAGAAAGTTAAGCAGAAAGGAGCCCGATATGCCATTCCAAGCATTTGACAGCCACATCCGTAAAGAAGGCGATACGGCCATCATCGACCTGCAGGGCGAGATCAATGGCCTGGCGGAAGCCGGCCTGAACCACGCCTACACGCAGGCTGAGGTTAACGCCAGCACGATTGTGCTGAACTTCAGCCAGGTGGATTACATCAACAGCACCGGCATCGCCCTGATCGTGGGGCTGCTGGCGCGCGCCCGTAAGGAGCGCAAGACCCTGGCAGTTTACGGCCTGAGCCCGCACTATCGCGAGATCTTCGAGATCACACGCCTGGTGGATTTTATGAAGGTATTCGAGGATGAAACCAGCGCCATCGCAGGATAATAAACCCCAGGGGTTTTGGAAACCCCTGGGGTTTAGAGGTCGTAAAGAAAGGAGTCAGCAATGGAAACCCCTACCCCGGCGCGCAAGTCTGAGGAGACCTGGGCTAAAAAGGTCGAGCGCCTGAGCGTGAGCGGCGCTTCCGGCGAAGGCATGAACATGAACGTGGAAGGGCGCCAGCTCACCAGCCCGCTGAACGGCTTTGGGCAGCTGTGGCAGAAGACTTACCGCGTGGCGCTGAGCGGCGTGCAGGTCAGCCCGCAGGAAGTAGTGCGGCTATGGAAAGAAAAACTGCCTGAGCTGATGCCCGCCGACAGCCGTTTTTACCCGTCCATCAGCGGGGTGAAGCCGGGCGAGATCGTGCTGATCAACGCCAGCCTGCCGGGCATACCCGGCGGCATGCAGGTCGCCACCGGGGTGTTGATCCTGTACGCTGATGAGGTCTCCTTCTCGGTGATGACCCCCGAAGGACACCCAGAAGCGGGTTTCAACACCTTCAGCGCGGCGGACGAGGACGGCGTGACCGTGTGCCAGATCCAGTCATTGGCGCGCGCCAACGACCCGATCTACGAGCTGGGCTTCCGCCTGATGGGCGGCTCCAGGCAGCAGGAGGCTATCTGGCGGTACGTGCTGGCGAAGCTGAGCGGGCAGTTTGGGGTGCGCGAGCCACAGATAACCCTGCAGAAGGTGTGCGTGGATACGCGCCTGCAGTGGGCGGAAGCGAAGAATATCTGGCACAATGCCGTTATCCGTACAAGCATAGGTGTACCGGCGCGCAAGATTCGTGGCATGTTTCAGCGCAGAGCGAGTTGACCGGGCGAAGCGATTTTCAGGCGCAACGGATGGCGCTCGGCGTACTGCTTCGCCCCTACGCGAGACCTTGCGGGTTGCCCGGCACGCAGGGCGAAGCGTTATTCGAGCGCAGCGGATGGTTGTCGGTGCACTGCTTCGCCCCTACGCGAGAGCCTGCGGGTTGCATGGCAAGCAGGGCGAAGCGTTTTTCGATCCAACAGATGGCACTCGGCGTACTGCTTCGCCCCTACGCGAGAGCTTGCGGGTTGCATGGCAAGCAGGGCGAAGCGTTTTTCGAGCGTAACCGATGGCACTCGTTGTACTGCTTCGCCCCTACCGGTGGCGAGATAGAAATATGAATTGATGTTTCCGGACGCCCCGCGGCGGGCATTGCAGTAAAATGGACTTCATAAGGAGACTCTCTTATGCAGTCGATCCGGTCCGCCCTGCGCATCGATTCCGCCTCGCGTGAGCTGCTGCTGCCTACCGCCCGCAGCCTGATCTTCACCCTCAGCGCCCTGTACACCGTGTGGCACATCCTGGCCACCCTGGCCTGGCCCGACGTCTTCAGCCCCAGTATCTGGCTGGTAACCTTGAGCATGCTGGGGCTGGTGGCGCTGGTGCTGCGCCTGCTGGAGCGGCGCTACCTGCTGGCGCAGGCCATCTGGCTGGCGGGGCTGGCGGGGGTGATCCTGCTGGCTTACGCCCTGTACCAGCGCCCGGAGATCGTGATCCTGCTGGGCTTCCTGCCGCTGATCGCCATCATCTCGGTGGGCAGCCTGGGCGCGCTGCTGGTGGAGCTGGGTGTGCTGGCGCTGCTGCTGCTCATGCCGCTCAGCGGGGTATTCCCGCCTCTGCCACCCACCTACAGCACCGCCGTGGTGCTCTCCAGCATCTTCGCCGGCGTATTCGGCTGGGGGCTGACCAACAGCCTGCTCTCGGCGGTGGACGCCGCCTCCTACCACCATCAGCAAGCGCGCGGCCTGCTGGAGGATTCGCGCGAGCACCGCGCCGAGATTGCGCGCATGCTGAAGGACCAGCACCAGGCCAATTACCAGCTCGAGCGCCTGAACCAGATGCTCAACCAGGCGCGCCAGCGCGCCGACGACGTGCGCGCCGACCACGACCGCTTCATCATGTCGGTCAGCCACGAGCTGCGCTCCCCGCTCAATTTCATCCTGGGCTTTTCGGACCTGATGGCCAACTCGCCCGCCACCTATGCCCCCCTGGAGCAGTGGCCGGCCGGGTTGTACGAGGACGCCAGCGAAATTTACCGCTCCAGCCGCCACCTGCTGGGGCTGATCAACGATATCCTGGACCTGGGGCAGATCGAAGCGCAGCAGATGAGCCTGCTGCGCGAGTTCGCCGACCTGCCCGAGCTGGTGCGCGAAGCGGTGGAGATGGTGCAGGGCGCTTACCAGCGTAAGGGCCTGTACCTGACTTGCGAAATTGAGGCGGGGCTGCCAGAGCTGCTGCTGGACCGCACGCGCATCCGCCAGGTGCTGCTGAACCTGCTCAATAACAGCCTGCGCTTCACAGATCAGGGCGGCGTGACCATCACGCTGCGGCGCGGCGAGCAAGACCTGGAGCTGTGCGTGAGCGACAGCGGGGCAGGCATCGCCCAGGAGGATATCCCCAGGGTATTCAACCTGTTCAGCCAGGTGGGTGACGAAGACTGGCGCCGCCGGGAAGGTTCGGGGCTGGGCCTGGCGATCAGCCAGCGCTTCATCCAGCTGCACGGCGGGCGCATGTGGCTGGAATCCGAGCTGGGCCAGGGCTCGCGCGTCTACTTCACCCTGCCGCTGCAGCCCGGCTCCCCCGCCCTGGAGCTGGCTTCCGGCGCCGACCTGGGCGCGGCGCGCTTGCGCAGCCTGCAGAGGCTGGTCTCGCAGGAACAGGTGCTGCTGCTGCTCAGTGCCGACCCCCAGGCTGCCCAGCGCCTGCGCCCCTTCGTGGAAGATTTCACGCTGATCCACGTGAGCGACACTGCCCAACTGGGACAGGCGGTGGCGCAGTATTTCCCGCGCGCTGTGCTGATCGACGACGATCTGGATAACTGCGAACCGCCCACCCTGCTCAGTGAGCTGGCGCAGGCCCTGCCGCTGGACCTGCCGCTGATCAGCCTGAGCCTGCCGCAGGCCGGGGTGCGCGCCACCGCCCAGATCAGCGGAGTAGACGCCTACCTGGTCAAGCCTATACCGCGCCCGGACCTGCTGGAGGCGATCGCCCGGCTGGAGCAGCCGCTCAAGCGCCTGCTGGTGGTGGACGATGACCCGGCCATGGTGCGCTTTGTGACCCAGGCGGTGAAGACCGCCGCCGAAGGCCATCCCGCCCGCCTGGCGGAGCTGCTGAGCGCGGCCAGCGGCAGCCAGGCTCTGGAGCAGCTGCACGCCGCCCCCATCGACCTGGTGCTGCTGGACCTGGACCTGCCCGATCTGAACGGATGGCAGGTGCTGGCGAGCATGCACCAGGACCCGCGCCTGGCAGAGATACCCGTGATCATCATATCCGCCACCGACCCGCCCCCGCTGATCGCCGAGAGCGGCAGCGGCAGGTTGAGCCTGCGCCTGGGGCGGCCCTTCTCGCACCCGGAGTACAGCGCCCTGCTCAAGGAGCTGCTGGGCAATCTGCAGCCGGCGTATGTGAACACGCTGGGATCAGGCTGACGGGGAGGTAATCGAAGGCTGTTGCAACTTTCTCGGACGTTATACCGCCAGACACCTGATTTTGGTCACTTGTATTATGGTGTATTTTTTGCTACAGTAATGGAATGCCCCAAATTTTTCGCAGTTTACGCTTTCGCCTGCTGCTGATCGTTTTGCTGGCCCTGCTCCCGGCCTTTGGGCTGGCGATCTACAATGCTTCCCAGCAGCGCCACCTGGTCCAGAACCAGGTGCAGGAAGATGCGCTGGATATCGCCCAGAGCCTGGCAAACCATCAGAACGAGCTGGTGGAAGGGGCGCGCCAGATGCTGTTCGTCCTGGCGCAGCTGCCGGTGATCCGCGGCGATGATGATCTGGCTTGCAAGGCTTATCTGACCGAGCTTAAAGATAAAAATCCGCGCTACATGAATATCATCAAATGGGACCTGGAGGGCAATATGCTGTGCGACGCAGCTAATTCGCCCCTGCCGCACAAATCACCATTCCCCGACCACTTAGAGATGGTTCTCGATAGCATGGACTTTGTGATCAACGGCTTTGTGATCAGCCCCCACACAAACGAGCGGGCGCTGAGCTTTGGCTACCCCGTGCTGGATGAATACGGGCAGCCCCAAAACATCCTGTTGGCGCCTGTGCATATCGATTCACTCAACCAGCTGCTCACCCAGGCCGATCTCCCCGCAGGCTCAACTGTCACGCTGCGCGATGGCGCCGGCACCGTCCTGGCGCGCTCCCCACAGCCCGGTAACTGGGTGGGAGAGCAGGATCCGGACATGCTGGCGTCCCCTGCGCTTGCCGATCTGCAGGGGGAAGGTACGCTGGAAGCGCGCGGTGCTGATGGCGTGCTGCGTTTATATGCTTATACACCGGTGTTCAGCCCCACGCCGGAAGAGCTCTATTTGATCGTGGGCATTCCCTACCAGGATGCTATGGGCGTGGTGGAGCTGACCTTAGAGCGCAGCCTGTTCATCCTGGTGGTGGCAGGTTTTGTGGCGCTGCTGGCGATTTTGCTGGGCAGCGAGCTGTTTTTCCTGCGCCCCATCGAGAAGCTGCTGGGAGTGACCCGGCGCATGACCGCCGGCGACCTGAGCGTACGGGCGGACGTGGCCCATGAAGTCAGCGAATTGAGCGAGCTGTCGTCCAGCTTCGACCAGATGGCTGAAGCATTGGAAAGACGCGAACAGGAACGCCAGAAAGCCGTTGAGGCCCTTAAAAAGGAAGAAGCTGCCAGGGCGCGCATGCTGCACCAGGTGATTACTGCCAACGAGGACGAGCGCATGCGGATTGCCCGCGAGCTGCACGATGAAACCAGCCAGAACCTGACCGCCTTGATGGTGGGTCTGGATACTGCCGGGATTGCCCTGGATAAAGATCCCGGGCGGGCTTCAGAACACTTTGGCAGGGTAAAATCGATTGCCCAGGAGCTGCTGCAGGGCATCCACCACCTGATCTACAACCTGCGCCCACCGCTGCTCGACGACCTGGGGCTGGTGCCGGCGATAATGATGTGTGCGGATAAGCAGTTGAAGCCGCTGGGGATCAACATGCACCTGCAGGTGGATAATTCTGAAAGCCGCCTGCCGCCTTATATCGAAACCGCCCTCTTCCGGATTGTCCAGGAAGCATTCACCAATATCATTCGACACAGCCATGCCAAAAATGTCCAGGTACGCCTGACGCAAAGCGATCACATCATTGGGTTAAAGCTGATGGATGATGGGCAAGGCTTTGATACGTCGATCCTGGCATCAGACCCTCCAGCAGTAGGTTTTGGCCTGCAGGGTATGCAGGAGCGCGTGCGTATGCTGGATGGCGATTTTAATATTGAGACCACAATTGGAGAAGGGACGTGGATCAGCATGCGCATCCCGATTCCCAAGGCAGAGGGCGAACATGTCTGAAATTCGTGTGTTGTGTGTGGACGATCATGCCATCCTGCGGGCGGGGATCAAAGCCCTGCTCAGCTATCACGACGATATATCGGTGGTGGGCGAAGCAAAGGATGGTATCGAAGCCATGGCGCGCGTGGGGGAGCTGCAGCCGGATGTGGTGTTGATGGACATCGCCATGGAGAAAATGAACGGCCTGGAAGCCACGCGCCTGATCTGCCGCGATTATCCGCGCACACGCGTGCTGGTCCTGTCGCAGCACGAAGACCGCCAGTATGTGCTGCCCTTACTCCAGGCCGGCGCGGCGGGTTACCTGCTTAAACGCGCCCTGGGAAACGAGCTGATCAGCGCCCTGCGCGCCGTTGCCAGAGGGGAGACCTATCTCGATCCCAGCGTGGGCAGCATCCTGGTGGATGAAATCCGCCACCGGGATGCACAGGCGCAAGCTGCGCACGAGGAGCTGACCGAGCGCGAGCAGGAAGTGCTGGTGCTGCTGGTGGAAGGCTTATCCAACAACCAGATCGCCGAACGCATCCATCTCAGCGAGAACACCGTAAAAAAGCACCTGCGCAGCATCCTGGAGAAATTACACCTGAGCAACCGCGTCGAAGCCGCCGTGTATGCCGTGCGAGAGGGATTGGTGGACACGCGCTAAGGGAGCGGAAGCCTATCCGGATTGGTTGAGCTGGTACAGGCGCGCATCCAGATACTCACTGAAGTCCTTCAACTTTTCGGTGCGTTCCTGTTCGTCTTCAAGCTGCATGGCCTCGTTCACCACCTCGATGGTCTGCCTGCCGGCCTCGACGAAGCAAAAGCGCGCCGTGCGGGCATCCGCCTGGCTGTAAAAACCAATCCGCTCCCTCAAGTTAATGGAGAATTCCAGAGAGTCTACGGTCAGTTTGGCGATGGCTTCGCGGTCCAGGAACTTGGTCTCGTAGGAGATCCACTGGTGCCAGGCGGGCAGGGACATGCCGGCAATGTAATCTTCCAGGGTCTTGAAGATCGGGCGGTAGCCGTAGCTGGAAGCGCGGTCGAAGGCCAGCGAACCCGGATCGAGCAGGATCATCGGACCAAAAGCGTAATCGACCGGGGCGTGATTGTTCACATTAAACGAGCAGATTTGCTCCCAGCTCTCCCAGGTCTTTTTAATGGTCTCCTCGGTGTCGTTTGCCAGGGCGATCATGGAGAAGCTGCCCAGGGCGATGCCGTACTGCTTGCACAGGTCGATGGTTTTGTAGATGCCGGCGTTGTTGTATTTGCGCCCGTGCGCCCCGCGCACCGTATCGACGCCGGATTCGGGGGAAATGCTCAGACGCACCGGGATATTGATTTTCGCTAATTCAGAGATGAATTCCTCGTCCGCCGGGCCGAAAAGCTCCATGGTGAGCTGGCGAAGCTGGATTTTTTCGTTTTGCAGTGCGCTGAGCAGCTTGCGCCAGTAAGCCTCGCCGCCCATGCGCGGGTCCTGGAAGAGAAAGACGAGCTGGATGCCCTGCTTGCTGAGCTTACGCAGGTCTTTGACGATTTTTGCGGGGCTGCGGAAGGCGGGTTTTTGGCGCCCCAGATGGGTGCGGTAGCTGTAAGCCGAGCCGCCGCAGGAAACGCAGTTATGCAGGCAGCCGCGGGCGATGGGCACCACCCAGCTGGGAAAGACTCCTGGAGGGAATACGGCGCCCTTCGGCTCCAGGAAATCCAGGCGGGTGAACTCATAATCGTCCAGGTTCTCATCTGCCGGCATCAGCGGGTTGCTGCGCACAGCGCCTTCCGCGTCCCGGTAAGTCAGGTTGGGGACAGACTCCAGGCCAGGTGTTTTGCCCAGCGCTCGCAGCAGCGCCAGAAACGGTTTTTCGGCTTCGCCGCGCAGCACACCATCGACAAATTCGTATTTTTCGAGCGCTTCTTGCGCAAAAACGGTGGCGGTCAGCCCGCCCAGCACTACCAGCGCTTCAGGGTGCAGGCGCTTGCAGATTCTGGCGATTTCGATGGCGCCTTGCGAGTGCACGCACCAATGTAACTCGACGGCGAATACCTTCGCCGAGAGTTTGCCGATGTACCCCTCGACATCAAAACCCGGGATGGTCAGCATGCGCTCGCCGATATTGTCCACCCGCGCCTTGTAACCATGCCGGTCCAGGTACTCGGCGATGCTGAGCGAGCCAACCGAGGGCATGATGAACTGTCCCGAGGCGGCGCTGACCGTGTAGCCGATCGGGCCTGGAAAGACCGCTTTTTCTCGAAAATCATAAATCGCCGGGGGGTGGATCAAGATGACGTCGTAACTCATCATACCTCCTGGATACCGCTAACGAAAGATAAAAACCTTACCATGGTCAGAGTCATCACGAGTAATAATTGGCGCAGACTCCCAATCGCAGAGCTACAACTCCCGCCGGGAGGCTGCGCCTATTCCTGTACTCAAGGCCGCGTTGGATGCATTCTAATGCATGCGCGGCGTGAAGTCAAATTTGTAAGCCATTCAGGCGACGCCGTTCAGGCGACGCCGTTCAGGCGACGCCTGTCAGGCTTCGCCGGTAATCTCCCGGCGACCAAACCCCAGCACGGTCAAAATCAAACCGGCTGCGCCCATCAGATAGAAGCCTGGCAGCAGGTAGGTATCCACCCAGGCAATCAGCGGTTCGCCCATATCGATGAAAGCCCGCCCCTGCAGGGGCACATCAAAGGTGGCTTTCATACGCATGGAGGCATACACCGCGGCAACGATGACGCATACAATGCAGGCAACCCCTGCCAGAATCACCAGGACCTCGGAGAGCGAAAAACCCATCCCACCGAGTTTGAAGATATCTTTACCGCCAACGAACAGAGCGACCAGCAGGGCGACGACCAGCAAGCCCAGGAAAACCCACATGAAGGGGCCAAACCAGGGCGGCATTTCCGTGCCCTTCAACAAGACCGCAAAGCCCCCAATGCGTTCGTCCGTAACCAGCCCCCAGGGACGGATTTCGGCGATCTTATCGCCAAAACCTTCTACATCGATCGTCCACCAGGGTTGAAACCAGGCATAAAGCATAAGGGCAGCCGCAATCACCACCAATAAGCGCCAAATCCACAACCGAGAATTGCTCACCTTCGCCTCCATGAGTTCTGTCCTTGTATTCAATTTATTCAACTTAACGACCATATCCTGTTCGAGGAGCGAGGACCCCAACAACCCTGAACCCTCGCTCCTCAGGATATTCCAGCGAGCAGCTACTCGAGGGCGATATCGCCCAGGCCAACGTCTTTGGCGGTGGAGATATCGGCGATGGTCCTGGACTTGCCAGCGCCATCGATCTTAAGCGAGTACACGCCTTCTTTCAGGTCCTCAAACCAGAAGTCGCCCCAGTGATTGGTCTCCAGGGTGAAGGTATCGCCTTCACCGGCGAGCGTGCAGGCAGCACCGACCACTACTTCATTCACCGACGGGTCATAGACCGTGCCGGCAATGAACTTCTTGGGCAGGCCAATATAGCGGACATTGGTATTGAGACCATACTCGGGATGGAGCGTCTCGCCCTGGGCGTACAGATCGGCAAGCTCGGCTTCTTCGCCAAACTTGAGTGCCCCGGTCGGGCAGACATCCACGCAACGCGGCTCGGTCCAACCCTTATCCAGCAGGTGAGCACAGCCGGTGCATTTCTGAGCCAGGTTTAGAGTCTCATTGAAGAAGATGGCGCCATACGGGCAGGCGTCCACACAGCTCTGGCACCCGGTGCAGGTCTTGGGGTTGATCACGATCAAACCATCCTCGCGCCGGGAGATGCCGTCTTTCACGGGGCAAGCCGCCATACAAGGGGCATTTTCGCAGTGCTGGCACATGACCGGGATATAGGTCATTTTGACCTGGGGAACATTCCCCCGCACGTACTCGTTTTGCCTGAGCCAGAACTGCCCGGTGTCGGGCTGCGGCTTGGCGTACGGGCTCCAGTCATTGCCACAATGCTCGTCTTTGCAGGCAATCTGGCAGTTGTAGCACCCGTTGCAAATCGTGGTATCGTGAATAAAGACTTTCATAACTCGCCTCCTACAACCCAGCCGCTGAAGCGCAAGCCACTGCCGGGATCATACTGCCGCGCAAATGCTTCTGGATACTTAGCTTTCAGCTCGTTGATGTCGACTTTCACAACCTCAACCAGGAAACCACTGCCTACCTGCCCGCCGCAGTTGCGGGAGAGGATCTTTTCGGGGCAGATGAGGTTATTGGCGCCGCCGCGATCGATCCACTCGCTCTGCGGGAGGTTCGGATCGGCCACAATCTGGTCCACGCGGGCGCCGTGATCCTGGTAAGCTACACCGGGCATAATGCGCTCGGTGACATACGCGCCGCCAAGCACCATACCACGCTCGTTGTACATGCCGACGATGTCGCCGTCCTTGATGCCGCGCTTTTCAGCCTCGGATGGATGCAGCCAGACCGGCTCGTACATGTAGCCGTCGATGCCTTTCACTTTGCAGGTGGGGATTTCGCGCAGCCAGGAGATATCATCGTGCTCGGCGTGTACACGCCAGCGCGGGTGATTGGACTGGCACAGCAGAGGATATTTTTCACCGCGTGTTCCGAGCGGGTTTTCCTGGTGAGTTTCGCCTTCCGGGATCCAGTGCGGGACGGGAGGGCGCTCCTCATCATCGGGGAAGTTGGCTACGATGAAGGAGGATTCATACTCCAGCAAGCCGGATGGGGTCTTGAGGGGATTGGCTACCGGGTCCTCGTAAAAGCCGCGCGCGCCCGGCTTGGCTTCCAGTTTCGCCTGCCATTCGGGATCGTACGGGGCGGTCCAGAAGCTTTTTTCCTTAAATTCCTCGTAGGTCAGGCCGCTGAGCTCCTGGAGCTTGCGCGTCTCATAACCATATTTGATCCAGTCTTCAACTTCGCGACCGTAAGTATATTTCTCTACCAGGTCGGCGCCCAGCTTCTTGGCGATCTCGAGGGAGACTTCGTAGTCGGTCTTGGATTCGCCGATGGGTGAGATGCCATCTTTGACCATCCACACATTGCCGGCGCCGGCGCTGATGTCGTATTCCTCGGTGCGGGTGGTGGTGGGCAGGATGATGTCTGAATAGAGGGTATCATTCTCGAGCCAGGGGTGCTCGGTGAGGATGAACTCGATTTTCTCACTGCGCATGGCTTCGATGTAGCGGTTACCGCCGTTCCAGCAGGTGGTCCAGCAAGGAGTATCGGTCCAGATCATGTGGACCTCGGTGCCGCCTTCCTCTTTGGGGATGGGGTAAGTGAACGGGCGCGCCTGATCCGAGGCCATCATCCACGGCGAGCCGGTGCCGTGCCAGGAGAGCGGCGGGTTGAGGATGGCGTCGTGTATCTCGACTTTGCGGATGTACTGTTTCGGGCGGAAGTAATCTTGCGCCACTTCCACCTCTTCCAGGCCGCGCGCCGGGGCGGGATCGGTCTGGTTGAGCCGTCGATCAAAGGCGATATTGGCAGCTTTCCCAGGCAAACCGCCGCCGAAACCATAGCGGTTGCGGCCCGGAGCGCCGTAGCCCTGCATGCCTTCGGCGCAAGCCTGGATGCGGCAGGGTTCGGTGGAGTAGGTGCCGCGCATGCCGGGGCCCATATAGCCGACCAGCGAGGTGCGCTTCTGGTGCCAGTTGCGCGCCACCGCGCGGATGGTCCAGGCAGGTACGCCGCAGCGGGAAGCTGCCCACTCGGGGGTCTTGGGACCTTCCGGATCACCCGGCTCGTTGCCCAGGACGTACTCAGCGAATTTCTCAAAGCCTTGCGTGTGGGAAGCTACATATTCCTTATCGTAGGTATCTTCGGTCAGCCAGACATAACACACCGCCAGGTATAGGGCAGCATCCTGGCAGGGCAGAACCGGGATCCATTTATTGGCGTGGACCGCCGCGGCGTAGTTCAGATCGGGGGTGATATACACCTGTTCCATGCCGATCTCAGAAAACCAGTACATCACCAGGCTGGCAAACTGCTCGTTAAAGCCCCAGGTGGTGGTTTCGGCGTCACTGGAGATGAGCATCATTTCGCAGTTTTGGGCCATTTCCCAGGTCATGTTCGTGGCAGGCGACGAGGTACCCATTGTCTCCCAACCATTGACATGCTTGCCGCCCCAATACCAGCCTTCCCAGCTATCCGCCACGCGGACCTGTAAGGTGTAGGAGCTCTGGAAATCTGGACCCATGTGGCGCAGGAGCTGCGTCTGGCAGCCGTGCGGACCATGCACAGTCTTGCCTTCGCCGTGTCCATCCGCCTGCGCCAGGATGGCCAGGTAGCCGTATTTCTCCTGGATGCGCCTGATCTCGCTGGCGATGATGGTGGTGGCTTCGTCCCAGGAAATGCGGCGGTACTTGCTGACGCCGCGGTTCTGGGGATTGATCTTGGCGGGATCGCCGCCGGGCTCCCAATCAACGCGGATCAGGGGGTAGCGCACCCGGTTGGGGGAATACACCCGCTTTTTATAAGCCAGACCCAGCGGGGTTAGCAGTACTTTTTTGTAGGCCGGCTCAAGGACTTTACCGTCCTTCTCGATCTTCCAGGGCTTGAGGTAATCCGGGCCGTAGCCTTCTTGATCGTAGCGCACAGGCCGCGAGCGGATGATCTTGCCTTTCTTGATCTCGATTCTGGCGGGCATACCATCCCGACCAAAACCCATACCGCTGGTGCCGCGGATCACGGATACTTCATCTTCGAAGGCAGGCTCGAGCACGCCCTCTTTTACTTCATATTTGATGAGTTCTTTGGTTATCGGCGCTGCCGGTCCTGGAGCTGATGGAACAACCTCGCCTCCCTCGACTGGCGGTGCTTCTTTCGGCAGCAGGCCATAGGTAGCCCCTGCGCCAACCGCTGCTCCACCGGCAAGTAAACCGGCGCTTTTTAGAAAATCACGCCGTGAGGGTTTATTTGCCTCTTGACCTTTTTCATTTTCTTCCATTGTTCCTTCTCCTTTACTAAGATTTGCCGGTATTATGCTGCGCACCGACAATCTCCAGCTCTGCTCCCACAGGAGCAGACATTTTGAACCACTGTCTAAGAAGAATTGACATGAAACCGTGTGGGGATACGTTACATAGGGCCTCTTTCTTGGTTGAATGTTTAGATGATGACCTCATTACATACTATACCGTTTTGAGGGTTTTCCTCCTACACTAAGGTGAGTTATTTTGTGGTGATAAAAGGACCACATTTGTATCCGGTTGGATACCCGCGCGAGTATCCAACCGGATACATCCGAGTTGATCATCGTCCTGATCATTATCATCGTTCTGTTTGGTGTCGGCAGGATCGGACGCCTGGGCGCGGATTTCGGGCGCGCCATCCACGAATTTCGCAAGGCGGTTTCCAGCGATGAAGTAGAAAAAAAAGAAGTTTAAGGCGTGGGGCGGTATTTCCACCCCAAAAAACAGTGCAGACCGCCCGAGATCAGCAGCGGCAGCAGATAGGTAAGGTACTGGAATTTATCCGCCCAGTCTTGTTGAAATATCAGGGCTCCAGTTCGTGATCAGGTGGACGAGCACAATCACCGTAATGGTGACTGCCACGCAGTCAAACAAATCGAACCATACATTGCGCTGCAAGCCTACAAAGGTTCTGCCTGTGTTGTTGATCATCTGGTTGTAATCCCCCACGCCGCGCGGCAGCGCCAGCCACAGAACCAGCCCCGACAGGCTGTCAGACAGGAAGAGCACCAGTAAGACCACTGCGCTGCCATACAGCTCGAGCACCCGGACTGCCTGGCGCTGGATATGGCCGCGCACGCGCCGGGTCGTCTCGACAATCCAGCCCAATGCAAGATCAGGTGCACCAGCACAATGATCGCCAGAACGAGCTGGTGGAAGGAGCGCGCCAGATGCTGTTCGTCCTGGCGCAGCTGCCACTGATGAGCGTTGCGCTGAGCCTGTCAGGAATGTTATTGATGGGGAGTGCGTAGCTGGTGCTAGCCCTGGTACACAGTCAGGTCTTTGGTGACCAATATTGCACGCACACCTAGCTCCCTGGCCAGAGCCAGACCAGCGTGCGGATCCATCAGCATGAGGGTCGTGGCAAGGGCGTCGGCGAGGGCGAGGCAGGGGGCGATCACAGTTGCACTGGCAAGGACTGGAGACGAATAGCCTGTGCGCGGGTTCAAGATGTGGTGATTGGAAAAATCGGATGCAAATGGTTGCATATAGTCGCCGGAGGTAGCTACAGCTTCGTTAAATGCGTTGATTTGGGCAACCAAAGGTTCCCCAACGGGGCGCGGCGACTGAATGCCAATCTTCCAGGGGTGATCCAGACTCTGCAAGCCACTGGCTACCAGGTCACCACCGGATTCGACCAGGACATCAGTGAAGCCATGCTCGATCAGCCGGCTGACACCCACATCGGTGATATAGCCTTTGGCAATACCATCGAGGGTAATGCCCATACCCGGTGTAGACAAAACCAGGCTATCCTCGCTTGCAGTAAGCAAACGGTAATCAACTTTACAGCAGGCAGCTTCAATCTCAGCTGCAGGCGGCATATCGCCGGCCTGGGCCTGGTATTTCTGGTAGAGCGCGAGAACCGGAAGGATCGTAATATCGAAAAGGCCGGCGGACAGCTCGCTGATGCTGCGGGACTGGCGGACCAGTTCCAGAAGAGCCGGGTGGGGGTCATTGATGGCACCAGTGCGGTTAAGGGTAGAAACCTGGCTGTCCGGGATGAAGCGGCTGAGAACAGCCTCAAGCTCTGCCATACTCGACATGCAGTCAGTAATGGCCGATTCAGCAGCAGCTGTTTCCCGGTCGGGAACGACAAGCGTCAGGTTAATCATGGTTCCCATCAGCAAGCGAGTCTGATGGACAACCCGGGAGGCTTCGATAGATTCCAGAGCACCCCTGCCAACCAATCCAGCGATCCCGACACCAGCAACGATGCGTAAGAAAGCGCGGCGAGAGAGCCTTGCGGATGGCGGACGGTCATCAAGTGGTATGGGCAGCTGATCAGCCATCGATGAACTCCAGGAAAGTATCAGCGACAGGTACAGGTGTCCCTTGGGTGATCGAAGCTGTGTAGGCGGGTTTTAATGCAGAAGATGGCGGCGCAGGAGTAGCAGCCTCTGGGGTACGCCACCAAAGTGTAGGTGTTGGGCTGGGTCCCTCCCACGGGAAGGGAACCTGATCATCCACGGTCGACCATAGATCGAAAAGGATCAGAGCAGTACACACCAGGGCAATCGCCAGAATCAGGTATGGGTAACTCAGGCGGTTTTGCGAACGTTGTTTTTCCATAGCTCGACAATCCACCTTCGAATTAATTTGATGATTTCATAAACAGGTTGGAGCGGGCAGAGATAGGTACACCAGGGACGCTTTATTACTAGAGATGCCAGCAGAACAATACCAAGCACAACGAATATCGCCGCGGACCCCTCCCGGTCGAACAAAGCACTGAAGACTTCATATGTTGAGAGAGCAGGGTTGCGAAAGATCAATGCAAGGACGATTGCCAGCCAGGCCAGGCCGCGGTGCAGCCACTTTAGATAGGATTTGAATTTTCCCGGCGAGTGCACTTTTGCCCCGCCAACAAACCCTATACACTCCTGGGCGGCTCCAAAGGGGCAGAACCACTCGCAGTAGGGATTCTTGTTATCTGCAGTTGCAACCAGGAATATCCCACCGAGTAGTAAATACCAGTACAGGTTTTCATACCAGGATGGCCATAAACCAAGCAGCAGCTGGTTGATGTGCACAATTGTCAGTGGGCGGTTAAACCAGAAGCCGAGAATTAGCAGCCCGGCAATCATAGAGATCCAGCGCACCTGGCGGGTATACTTGAACTTCTGGCGGTGCGCGAAGAAACCGGCTGCAAAGAGCAGGATCAGGGAGATTTCAGGCACACCAAATTTGATGTGCAGCTTAGCCTCTTCTGCAGCATCCAAACCCAACCCGGCGGTGGCCAACTGGCGGCAGCCAGTGCTTACCGCCTGGGCGATAGCGTAGACGGTATAAGTGGCGCCAGAGATGGCATCCACATCCTGACCAAGCCGGAAAGGATCCTGGCAGGATTTACCCACCAACGAACCTGGTAGGCCGGCTCTTTCCACACGGCGGATATACTCGACTGTCTCTCGCTCGTTAAGGATGGCAAGATTGATAACCTTACCCTGTTGATCGACAACAACGGCCACCTCAAGCGTCCCACCATAGCCACTCGCTTCGCCAATAGTGATATAAGCGATGAGCTGTACACCACTATAGGCAGCGTAGACGGATTCAGAAATTGGCTCGAAACGTTGGGCGGAAGGCACGAGCTGTTGGAAATCGGGTAACACATCATTTTCGACGCGGGCGAGCCCAAAAATGTAGGCAGCCAGGATCGTAGTCAGCGCGATAATGGCGAGCAGGCGGTCGGGGAACTCTTTATGGCGTTGGTGAAAACGAGGTGTTGTTGTCGAAGCGCTCATCGATAAAGGGTGTGAAGGGATAATTAAGATAGGTCAGATAAGTATAATCTGCGCTAAATGACCGTCAAGTGACAGATGTCACCGGTTTGCAGGGAGAACAAAGTTCAAAACGCGGATGAGAACACCCCACCTAACTCTATCTGCATCACTTCGGGAAGATGGTGACTTCCATAAGTGACATTGAACACTTGAAATATTAATCAACTCTTGTTATATTCTCGAAATGACCCGGATTTTTCAAAGTTTACGTTTCCGTCTCCTGCTGATTGTTTTGCTTTCCTTACTACCTGCCTTCGGTATGGCTATTTTTAATGCAACGGAGCAAAGGAAACACATTGAGGCAGATGTGCAGGAAGATACTCTAGAGCTAGCCCAAAGGTTGGCCAACCACCAGTTGGAACTTTTGGAAGGTACGCGACAGCTGTTATTCGTTCTGGCGCAACAGCCCGTTCTACGCCAGGATGATGCCGGTGCTTGCGGTGTTTATTTAGCAAATCTGAAACAAGCCAATCCCAGGTATATGAATATCTTGAAATGGGATTTGGAAGGCAACCTGTTATGTGATGCGTCAAACTCACCCCTGCCACACAAAATGCCCACCATCGCATACCTGTATAAGGTGCTCCAGGCGCGTGATTTTACAATTCTGAACTTTGTGACCAGCCCACATACCGGAGAACGAGCACTCAGTTTTGGTTATCCGATCTTATCACAACAGGGACAAGCTCAGTCTGTTCTGTTTGCCGCCTTATATCTGGATTCATTTGGTGAATTGATCAGCCAGGCTGAGTTACCTCCTGGATCTACAGTGACACTGCGTGACCGCAACGGCATTGTCCTTGGGGGTTATCCAAACCCAGAAAATTGGATCGGAAAACCCGATCCCAAAATGGAGTTATCCCCAATCATCGCAAATTTGCAGGGTGAAGGTACCCTTGAAATGCACGGGGTTGATGGCGTTCTGCGCCTTTACGCCTACACACCGGTTTTTAGCCCTACGCCAGAAGAACTGTACCTGATTGTTGGCGTCCCCGTAAATGTAGCAATGGCAGTTGTCGAACAAAGCCTCTGGCGAAACCTCTTGATTTTAGGTCTGGCCGGGTTGCTGGCGCTGATCGCTATCTGGCTGGGTGGAGAATTCTTGCTCCTATATCCCATTCACAAAATGTTAGGTGTAACCCGGAAAATGTCTGCGGGAGATATGAGCGCACGGGTCGATGTGATCCATGAGGCAAGCGAATTAAACGAGTTAGCCCAGTCCTTTGATCAAATGGCTGAAAACCTCGAAAAACGTGAACTTGACTACCAACAAGCTCAGATAGTTTTACAAAAGCAAGAGCTCGACCTGGAGCGACTGCTTCACCAGGTGATTACTGCCAACGAAAATGAACGCCTGCGCATCGCCCGCGAGCTGCACGATGAAACCAGTCAGAACTTGACTGCATTAATGCTGGGACTGGATACAGCCGGATTTGCCCTGGAAAAAGATCCAATATATGCCAAGCAACACTTTTACAGGATTAAATCAATCGCTGGAGATTTGCTGGAAGATACTCATCGCCTGGTGAACAATCTGCGTCCGCCCGTGCTGGACGATCTTGGGCTGGTGCCGGCAATTCAAGCTTGCGCTGAAAAAAGAATTGTGCCGCTGGGGATCGACTTTCACATACAGGTAGACATTCCGGACAAGCGCCTTCCCCAATTTATCGAAACTGCCCTGTTCCGGATCATTCAAGAAGCCTTCACCAATATTGCCCGGTATGCCCAGGCATCGAACGTTTATGTCCATTTATACTATGAAGAACCTGTGTTGACCATTGAGATCCGCGATGATGGGCAGGGTTTTAATCCAGAGCTATTAGCAGGCGACACTCCCATGGAGGGATTTGGTCTGCGAGGCATGCAGGAGCGAATCCGGATGTTGAATGGTCAATTCACACTGGAAACAGCAGTTAACGAAGGGGTCAAAATCACTGTTCTCATCCCAATCCCAATAACAGAAGGTTTGCATGTCTAAGATTCGGGTAATGCTGGTGGATGATCATGCCATCCTGCGGGAAGGTATCCGGGCGATGCTGGCGCTCCATGATGAATTTGTGGTGGTCGGCGAAGCGACCAACGGCGCTGAGGCTGTAGAGCTTGTGGGTGAGCTGCGACCGGATGTGGTGTTAATGGATATCGCCATGGAGAAAATGAACGGATTGGAGGCAACGCAGTTGATATCCCAGAAGTATCCGCACACTCGGATTCTGGTCCTTTCACAACATAATGAACGGCAGTATGTAGTGCCTTTGCTGCAGGCAGGTGCTTCGGGATATGTATTAAAGCGCGCCCTGGGTAATGTTCTTATCGAAGCGCTCTATACAGTCGCCAACGGAGAGATTTACCTTGATTCCAGTGTGAGAGGTGTTCTGATCGATGAGATCCGCTATCGCGATACACAGAGTTCACCAAAACACACCAACCTGACCGAACGAGAGAAGAATGTGCTGACATTGCTGGTAGAAGGTTTGTCCAATAGCCAGATCGCCGAAAGAATCCATATCAGCGAGAACACTGTTAAAAAGCACATGGGCAGCATCCAGGAAAAATTAGGATTAAACAACCGCGTCGAGGTTGCGGTTTATGCGGTAAGGGAGGGATTGGTGAACCAGGGGGATGTTTTGTCCAATGAGTAACCTATAATGAAAAAATATAGGGCCCTCAAAAAGCCGACGCATCTCCAAGCGTCCCCTGTTCCAAATTCATTCCCAGGCTTTTTTTGAACTTACAGCAGAATTATTTGTTTGTATAAGTTATCGACAGATAGTCAACTACCTGGGCTTCTTCGTCCGCATTCAACGCCGCTCCAGACATGACCATTTTATCAATGACGCCTTGCCAACCTTCTTTGCTCAACCGGGTACTCTCCGTGCGCGACAGGTCATGGCAGGTTGTGCAGCGTTCGTTGACAAGCGCCTGCCCGGGATGCGGCTCGGGGGTGGGTGTAGGACCTGGCGCAGCAGCCCCACTACAGCCGATCAAAAGTACAGTAACCAGGAAAATGGCGCTTATTAACATCATTTTCTTATTATTCATGCCTTTTTACCTGCCTATCAGGTAAATATAAACACCATTGATCTCAAAGAAGGCGGTGCCTTTTCCGCTAATTGTGCAAACCCTTAACTGGGTAGATGTTGATTGGCACCTCCTCAAATCTCATATTCGCCCAAATATATCAAGGGATAGAGTTCGGTTACTCTATCCCTTAAATTCGGCACTTGCTTCAAAATTCCAATCACAAATGCGTGACTATTTACCAACGATGACTTTGTGAAACAGAGCTGAAAGAAATAGAAATATTGCAGCACCACAAGCCATCCAGTAACCCGGCTGCAGGGCTGTTCGCACATAACTTTCAGTGTGTTCATCCATGGTGACGAAAACGTTCCCTTGCAAAGCCACACCATAAAATTGCGGAGCTCGTAACGAGATTACAAACACGAAAACCACAACATAAATGATAAAAGCCAATCCCGCAAAGCCGACGAGCAATTGGGGCAGAGATAGCTTAAGTTTTCCGATCGAAACCTTATCTTCAGCACTGGAAAACAGGCTCATCACAACTGCGCCAATGCACACCGCCAGGTAGACCCACATCAAGGGCCAAAACCAGACTGGCATTTCAGCGCCTTTTATCCATTGAGGATAACTTCGTAAATTACCACTGATCTGCATCATATAGGGGTAAATAACGACTCCATTCTCTTGTAAAGTCTCTAAGAAAGCTACCCACCATGGTTGAAACCATGTATAGATCCATAAACCAAGCCCAGCTAGAGACAAGCCTCGGAAAATCCAATTTCTAGTGCTATTCATATTCCAATTACTCCTTTCTGTGTTTTCATGCTTTTAGATGGACTTGAGACACACACTTCTCAGAGCGATTTGATTGTTCTATCTGGAAGAATCAATCTGCAGTGTTTGGAAGACATACAGTGCAGTCAGCTTACGACCAGAAATTGCTATTCAAAGTGCGTAACTCTTAGTAATGCCCACATTAACTGTCCATCCGCTACAGTTTTGGAGGGGGTGACCATCTTGGATCTTGCAGACGATCACCCCCAATGGAAAGCAATTTTCTTCTCGTTCTGATTCGCCTAAGCCAGGGCTATATCACCCAGGTTGACGTCTTCTACTGTTGAGATCGCGTCGATGGTCTTGGATGGAAAACCGGAAGCTTCGATCTGGACAGCGTAGGTTCCCACTTCCAGACCTTCAAACCAGAAATCGCCAAACTCATCCGTGGTTGCTGTTGCGCTACCATCACCGCTCAGAGTGCAGGTTGCGCCGATCACGACCTCTTCAGCAGCAGGGTCATAAACAGTACCAGCAACAAACCGCTTGGGCAGGTTTAGATAGTAAACACGTGGCTTGGGCGATTCACCAAACTTGGGTTCGATAATCTCAGCCTTGGAGATAAACTCCTGCAGATCAGCTTCTTCACCAAACGTGAGTGCTCCAGTAACGCAGGCGTCCGCACAGCGAGGTTCTTTGATCGGCCAACCACGATCCAACAGATGAGCGCAGCCAGTGCATTTCTGAGCGATCCGTAACGCTCGGTTGAAGTAGATCGCATCGTAGGGGCATGCACCCACGCAGAGCTGGCAACCATTGCATTTGGCCGGGTCGATGAGCACAAGACCATCTTCCCGCTTGCTGATTGAATCATGCGTGCAGGCCGAAATGCAGGGGGCTTCATCACAGTGCATACACAGGGTAGGTACGTAAGCCACCTTTACCTTGGGTATCGAACCGCGGACAATCTCATTTTGCTTGTACCAGAACTGCCCTGATTCGGGCTGAGGCTTGGCATAAGGCATCCAGTCGTTGCCGCAGTGCTCATCCTTACAGGCAACCTGGCAGCTATGGCATCCATTACACTTGCTGGCATCAAATACAAAGACTTTCATTATGCTACTCCTTCAACCCAGCCGGTGAAGAACGGCCCATAAGCCGGGTCGTAATCTCTCGCAAATGCTTCGGGATAATTCGCTCGCCACTCTTCCATCTGGTTCCCGGTGACTTTTTCGATCTCGACGAGGAAGTGGGTTGCAGCGAGACCATAAACATTATGAGAAAATCCTTCTTTGGGATTGATACAGTTGGGATTACCACCGCGATGAAGTTCGCCAGGTATGATGTGGTGCCCACCGCCTGCCTTTTCAAATCGGATTGCTCCGGCGATGATCCGATCGGTGATTACCGCGCCACCGAGCACGCCACCCCGTTCATTGAAGACACGCACGATATCGCCATTTTTGATGCCCCGTGGTTCGGCATCTGTGGAGTGAATCCAGATTGGTGAGTAGGCGTATCCATCCCAACCCGTCACCTTTTCAATTTCCCGGGTCCAGGGGACATCCGAGAACATGGAATGGTGCTTCCAGGTCGAAGTATCCGATACCACCACCAGAGGATAGGTCTTAGCCCGTTCACTGGTGAGATCCTCGTCGTGTGTCCAGCCTTCAGAAGCAGGTCCGCCGATGATATAGCGCGCCACTGTTGGTCTTTCCTTGTCATCCGGGAAATTCTCTTTGAGCAGAGTAGATTCGATTTCAAGCAGACCGGAGGGAGTCTTCAACGGATTAGCGATTGGGTCATCATAGAATTTCTTATACTCTGGCTCCCGGTCATACCATTTCGGATCAGGTGTTTGAGGATAGTATCCCTTTTCCACCAATTTTTCCCAACTGACGAGGTCCTTTATGCCAGAATTCTCGTAACCTTCCCTCAAGCGATCCTGGATAAGTTCATCATAGGTCTTACCGCCGGTGAGCTTATCATGCCAGCCCAATACCTTTGCGACTTCAAGCACCGCTCCAAAGTCTGTCTTGGCTTCGCCAATCGGGGAAATTAGAGGCTCTGTGCGAAGAGTAAGGCTGTTAAAGGAATCAGTCGTGGTATTAATTTCTGGAGCTTCTGGAGCAGTGGTGATCGGCAAGATGATATCCGAGAAGGTCAGCGCATCTTCCATCCACATCGTCTGGTGGACAATACACTCCAGTTTCGGGCTTTGCATAGCCTTCTGGGTACCAAATCCCCATTGCATACTACCAGTATAGCTGGCGCTCGTTCCCCAGATCATGTGCACTTCAGATTTACCGGGCATGGGGTAGGTGCGCTTGGTGAATTGGTCGCCAACGGTATAAAATTCAACCGGTGGCTCAAGAACCGCACTGCCAAACAAACCTCTTGGGAAAGCTTGCCGCTCTGAATTTTTAGGTACTTCTACATCATCAGCCATAGCAGACGCCAGCTTAGAATTAGCGCCAACACTCCCAACGCTAGGAGCCTGGACAGCACCCCCGATTGCGAATGCGAGTTGGTGGACCGTATGCTTTCCCGGTCCTCCCAGTCCCTGCATGCACTGCAGGTAGAGCTGGATACGCTGAGGATTGTCCGCGTAGATCGTTCGTCCTACCGCCCCACCACCGGAGCGTCCATAACTGATTGAAGTTGGGGTCTTTACCCAGGCGCGCGCCAGGGCTTTGATTGTCCAGGTCGGGACGCCGCAAATTGGTGAAGCCCATTCAGGTGTCTTGGGAGTGTCGTCGTCTTCGCCGAGAACATATGCTTTGAACAGATCAAAGCCAACGGTGTGCGAATCCAGGTAGGCCTGATCGTAAGTACCTTCTTGCAGCCAGGTGTAGGCGATTGCCAGCATCATGGCGGCATCTGTTTTTGGTATTACTGGGATCCATTTATCGGAGTATCTACTTGCGCCCAGGTTCAGGTTCGGGGAGATATTTACCCGCTTGATACCCAGCTCGCCAAACCAACGGTACCACATCCCCTGGAGCATGCCGAGAGTGTAGCGCCAGGTCTTGGCCTCGACATCACCGCCCCAGTACATAATCATGCCCGCGTTTTCGGCCACGTCTTTGAGCACATCAATCGGTTCATAGTCGGTGCCCAGAACATAGCGTCCACCCAACTGTCCACCCGAGCTGCTGGTTGCCGGAGATTCCTGGTAAGTGATAGGAGTGCCATACTCCTTCAATGCCCACCAATTCATAAAAGTGCCCTGGATATCATGGGTTCCGGGCACATTATGACCTTCAGCGTGACCGCCGCCATAGAGCGGAGCGAGTGCTTCAGTGCCATATTTATCGGCCACCCGCTTCATCTCGCCAGCGATGAGTGTAGCGGCCTCTTCCCAGGTGATGCGCTTATACTGGCTGATACCGCGGTTCTGGGCATTGATCTTGGCTGGATCGCCACCGGGTTCCCAGTCCACCCGCTTTAGTGGATACAGAATCCGGTTGGGGGAGTCTGATCGCTTGCGGTGGGATAAATAGTATGCTGGTGCGGGGGATTTCATCGGAACAGTCCAGGTCTTCCCACGCGCGGTGAGTGTCCAGGGTTTGAGCTCTGGATAATCTTCATCGTAGTGAACTCGCCGCCCTCGGACGATCCGACCGTTCTTGACGTCAAAGGCAATCAGATGCTGGATCTGGACAACTTTGGTTGTCTCAGGTTCCAGGGCTGATGGAAGCACACCGGTTGTGGCAACAGGTACTTCTTTGATGACTTCGACAACTTGTTGGGTTGCTGCAGGCCCGGAGACTCCGGGGAGCACCCCAGTTCCACCTTGGGGCTCCAGTGTAGATGCAATCCCAGCTCCGGCTGCAGCACCGGCTGCCATTCCTCCGAACAACAAACCGGCGCTTTTAATAAAATCTCGCCTTGAGTAGTTCTTTACCCCCTCTTGGCTGACCTTTTCTTCCGCTTTTTCTTCCATTTTTCTTCTCCCTTACAAAGATTTATCGGTAACGATCTGCGAGCCGAAAATCTCTAGCTCTGCTCCTGGTGGAGTAGATTTTACTAACCTTGAAATTATCACCTGACACGAAATTGCAGCATAGGCCCTCTTTCTTTTTGAAAAAAATTAGATTATTACCGCACTGGTTAATATACTGTTTTCATCCCAACCTTCCTACACTAACTCGGGCTATTTTTCGGAGGGAAGAAGAGATAAGTTTTCTACCCGAATAGGTAGTCTCCATGGGTACCCATTCGTACCATCTAATCGATCTATACGGAACATTATTTGTGTACTTCAGGGGGTTGTAAAGCAGCTCACAAGCTGTTTAAATTAAGTGCGGCGCGTTGATGCGTCATGGATTCGAAAACCAATATGGAGGTACTATGCTTCCCCATCTGGGCACATCCGAGTTGATCATCGTCCTGATCATTATCATCGTTCTGTTTGGCGTCGGCAGGATCGGACGCCTGGGCGCGGATTTCGGGCGCGCTATCCACGAATTCCGCAAGGCGGTTTCGGATAATGAGGATGACAGGAAAGAGGCTTAGCCGCCAAAATAATTTTTCGGCCAGCAGGTAAGGCCCTTCGATCTGAGCGGGCGTACCTTGTATTTCCACCCTCAAAAAACAGTACAGGCTGCCTGAGATCAGCAGCGGCAGGCTGAGCCTGCGGCTGGGCCAGCTGCTGGGCCGGCTGCTGGGCCATCTGCAGCCGGCGTTGTGAGAATGGTGGGTAACCTTACCCTGATCCAACAATCGCCCTTGACAGTCTGTCTCAAACCGTCTATAATCCGTACAATGTTCGGTATTCTAACAGGAGACGGTTATGAGCACAATTACCCCCCGCAAAAAAAGGCATGCCAGAAGCCGCCAGGCTATTCTGGACGCTGCTGCCAGCATGATCATGCAGCACGGCTACGAGAAGCTTTCGCTGCGCGAGCTCGCCCGCCAGGCAGACTACAGCCCCGCAGGTCTATACGAATATTTCGCCAGCAAAGAAGACATCCTGCTCGCCATCAGCGAGCAGATCACGCGCCAGATGTCGGCGGCCCTGGAGGCAGTCCCTCAGGATATGCCCGTCAGAGATCATCTCGTCCAGCTCGCCCTGGCCTATATTCAATATGCGCTCCAGAATAAAGAACACTTCCAACTGATGAACGCCCTGCCATCCCGGCGCAAGTCATTGGACGAACCCGTGCCGCCCGACTCGCCGTATACCATTTTGCTTCGGGCAGTTCAGCGAGCGCTCGACGCCGGAGAAATCCAGACCCGCGCTGATACTCGCCCGGACGAGATCGCCTTCAGCCTGTGGGCGCTGGTGCACGGGATCGCCGCGCTGCGCCTGACGCACCTGCAGGATTTTCAGGCGGATTTTGAAAAAACAGACCGCCAGGCGATCGAAACCCTGCTAAAAGGCCTGGCTTAGCCGGGATTTTTTCAATTTACAACAAAGGTAAATCAATAAGCATGAACCATACTTCGTTTGCTATCCTGGGATTACTGGTGGTAACACTGGGCGCCGGCGCGTATGCCATGCGCCCTGCTCCTGTGGAGCAAATCCCTCCCACTGCATCCGCCGGCGATTTAACCCTGAAGGAATGCACCATTAAACTGGACTCCGGCAGGTATGCTGCGGACTGCGGCACACTGATCGTCCCGGAAAATCGCGCCCGGGCGCAGTCGCGTCTGATCAGCCTGCCGGTGATCCGCATCCGGGCCACCGGAGCGAACCCGACCGAGCCCATTTTTTATCTGAACGGCGGGCCT
>Ga0209347_1001723_pt1 | contig 33036 bp, 29 predicted proteins | sample AutmiccommuBRH23_FD_187382 | JGI IMG/M metagenome (GOLD analysis project Ga0209347, IMG submission 187382) | Deep subsurface microbial communities from Mt. Terri, Switzerland - Autotrophic microbial communities BRH/23 (SPAdes) (version 2) | ecosystem: Environmental > Aquatic > Deep subsurface >...
AGATGAATCAGAAAATTCTAATTTTATATTAGAATAGGTAAGGGGACTTTCAGTCCCCAGTAAAACAAACCTCTGCACTTTCAGTGCAGAGTAGTTTAGTTTTAAATTTCTGTGCTGAAAATTATTATTTACCGCCAGACAATCTATAAGATAAACTTAAAATAACTTGTTCAGGCCTTGAATCCAATCGGTAAGAGGTGTTTGCTGAAATATTATTATCAATGAATGTGGCTTCATTTTCATTAAAGCCTCTTTCATATCTAACATCTAACCCTAATCTTCCAAGTTCAAGTCCGGCACCAAAATTAAAACCTACCGTAAACTCGTTTTCAATATTGTCATATTCTATTCCTTTAAAATCATTCTCCAACGTATATTGAAATGCTGGTCCTGCAAACACACTAAGCGGTCCAATTAATTTTAAGCCAACTAAAACAGGCATATCCAATCGGGCAATCTTATAGTCTTCGGTTCCTCCAGTATTTAGTTCATATTCACTGGTTGTTTTTGTATACACCAATTCTGGCCTTAAATAAATTGGGCCCAATCCTATTTTGCCGTAAATACCGACATTATAACCCGATTTACCTTTTCCTTCATTTTCAATAAAGGTCTCGGAATCATCGCTTATTTTACCATTTGAGTTGTAACTCAATCCGCCTTTTATACCAAAGCCACTTTGAGCATTCGCAAAAAAAGCTGTTAAAATTAAAGCCATTGATAGCACTAAAATTCTTTTGTTCATAATTTTTAAATTTAGGGTTTATAATACATATTTTATAACCTGCGACTTTTTTGCTGATGATATTAATCCTGCAAAGGTGAACCATATAAATCATAAAAAATTATATAATTCCATATGTAAGTTGCAAAATTCACAGATTAATTAAATTAATTTGAATATAAATGATGGTTCACTATTATTGTTTTGAAGTGGAGATCATCAAAAATTCTCAAACCAGCAACGCTAAAAAAAGCATTGCCTGAATTATAAACGCAATAAGAGTGCCATTATTTTCTGGCGATCACTTTTTTAACAGCGGCAATAATTGCCACATCTGTCAAACCATATTTCTCCATCAGTTGTTCTGGAGTTCCAGATTCGCCAAAACTGTCGTTAACCGCCACAAATTCTTGTGGAATCGGGTTGTTTTGAACCAAAATACGCGCAATGCTTTCACCCAAACCGCCTAAAATATTGTGTTCTTCGGCCGTTACAACACAACCTGTTTTTGCAACAGATTTTAAAATGGCTTCGTCGTCTAAAGGTTTTATGGTATGAATGTTAATAACTTCGGCGCTAATTCCCATCGCTTCCAATTTTTCTGAAGCTTGTAATGCTTCCCAAACCAAATGTCCGGTAGCCACAATGGTCACGTCTGTTCCTTCGGTTAGTTGAATCGCTTTTCCAATGATGAATTTTTCGTCTGCCGGCATAAACACAGGTACAACCGGACGCCCAAAACGCAAGTAAACCGGACCAACATGTTCTGCAATAGCAATGGTTGCGGCTTTTGTTTGGTTGTAATCGCAAGTGTTGATTACGGTCATATTCGGTAACATTTTCATCAAACCAATATCTTCTAAAATTTGATGTGTTGCACCGTCTTCACCCAAAGTCAAACCTGCATGTGAAGCACATATTTTTACATTTTTTTCAGAATAAGCAATCGATTGGCGGATTTGATCGTAAACCCTTCCTGTAGAGAAATTTGCAAAAGTGCCTGTAAACGGAATTTTACCACCAATAGTTAAACCTGCAGCAATTCCCATCATATTTGCTTCTGCAATTCCAATTTGAAAAAATCGTTCAGGATGATTTTCAATAAATTTTTCCATTTTTAACGAGCCCACCAAGTCTGCACAAAGCGCCACTACATTTTCATTTGTATCGCCCAATTCAGCCAATCCTGCACCAAATCCCGATCTTGTGTCTTTTTTTTCTGTAAACGTATATTTTTTCATTTCTTAATTTATTAAAAATCGTTCAAAAATAATACTATTAAACGATAAGATATTACAATTTCATTAATTCTTCATACAATTTATGAACAGGCAATCCCATCACATTAAAATAACTGCCTTCAATTTTGGTGACGCCTATAAAACCGATCCATTCCTGAATTCCATAAGCGCCGGCTTTATCAAAAGGCTGGTATTTTTCAACATAATAAGTGATTTCTTCCATCGACAATGGTTTGAAATAAACCATTGTTTCGTCGTAAAACACCTTTTGTGAAGTCTGTGTTTTAATGCAAATTGAGGTAATTACCTGATGGCCAGTTCCGGAAAGTTCCTGAAGCATTTCAATAGAGTGCACCTTGTCTTTGGGTTTTTCAATGGCTTTGTTGTTTAGCCAAACAATGGTATCAGCAGTGATTACGATGTCATTTTCAGCCAAATCAGTAAAAGCTGCGGCTTTCAGTTCAGCCAGAAAATTGGTGATTTCTGCCGATTTTAATGCTGAAGGATAAATTTCTTCAACAGCTTTTACCTGAATTGAAAAATCCAATCCCAATTCTTTAAATAATTCCTGGCGGCGCGGTGAAGCTGATGCCAAAATGATGTTTTTATGTTTTAATTTTTCTGAAAGCATTAGTACGGGTTTAAGGAGAAAATGAGCAGTGAATTAATTCCCAAAAACATGAGAAGTTTTAGGATCAGACTTAATGTTTTAAAATCTTTTTTTGTTTTTGCTGAGAGCAATTTTATAGCAATATAAAGCAACGGAATCAATGTAAACAGCAACAAATATATTATGGTGAATTTGTATATTGCAGCATATTTTACCACAATAAACAACAACAAACCCAAAGGGAAAACACATAGAAACGAAGCTATTTTTTTTGTTCTCGCAACGCCTAATAAAATAGGCAATGTATTCATCTTTAAACTGTAATCACCATTTATATCTTCAATATCTTTAACTACTTCGCGAACCATATTTATTAAAAAAGCAAAAATTGACAACAGCATTATTACGTATATCACCAACTGCTGATCTATACTTTGAATTGCGAAATCTAAATCAAATAAACACAAGGTGATGATACTGAATGCCACTAAAAACGATACGGCAATATTGCCAATTAAGGGTTTCGATTTTAATGTTTTTGAATAGAAATAGAGCAGGAGTGAAGCACCGATAAAAATGAATGAATAAGTTGGTTTTTGCATGGAAAGCGACAGGCCGATTCCCGAAACAATTCCCAAGGTATTGACGATTAAATACAAATGCTGTAAGCTTTCGACAGAAAAATAGTTGTTGACAATTACTTTTTGCGGTTTGTTGATTAAATCGGATTTTAAATCGAAAATATCATTGATGATATAACCGGCGGCGGTAATTAAAATAAGCGAAAATAATAAGGTAACAAATTGAAATACAGATAAATTGGTAATTAATTCAAATGATGAAAATAGCGAAAATTTTAGTAAAATTTGAAGGTAAATGAGGAGCAGTAAATTTTTCCATCTGATTAATCTAAAAAATGCTGCCAATTTCATCTTTACTAATTAAAATCTTTTTTAATTCGGTCTAAATGTATTTTGCTGTCTCTGGTTTTGATGGCTTCCCGTTTGTCGTAGTTTTTCTTTCCTTTAGCAAGCGCAATTTCCAGCTTTGCCCAGCCTTTATCAGTTAAAAATAAGCGCAACGGAACAATGGTTAACCCTGCATTTTGAACTTCTTTCAACAATTTTTTCAATTCGCGTTTGTTCAACAACAGTTTTCGTTCACTTTTCGGATTGTGGTTAAATGCATGTCCGTAAATATATTCTTCAATAAACATATTGATGGCGAAGAGTTCGCCTTTTTCATTAAACTCGCAAAAACTTTCGGTAATTCGGGCTTTGCTTTCGCGAATCGATTTTATTTCGGTTCCTGTAAGCTGAATTCCGGCAATATATTTGTCCAGAATCTCATATTCAAAGCGCGCCTTCTTATTTTTTATGTTGATGTTTTTCTGCATATTGATGCAAATGTACTACAATTTTCATAGAAATGACCACAGGATTTCTTAGAACATAATGGCTTATTTATATTGGTAATTTTGGAACAAATTAAGTGGTAATAAAAAAAGCCGCTGATGCGGCTTTTAATCAAAAAATACAGAAGCATTTTAAAAATTTCTTTAAAAACATTCCTTTTTGTTAATTAATTTCTATTAATTTAGGTGGTTTTGGTTTTATTTCTTCCAATTTAGGAATCGAAATAATCAATTCTCCATTTTTGTAATTGGCAGTAATCTTATCCCTGTCTACCAAATTTTTTGGCAAGTTAAAAGATCGTTCAAACGATTGATAGCTATATTCTCTTCGCATATACCTATCATTATTTTCGTTTTTCTCAGCTGTTTTTTCAGAAGAAACAGTTAAAACATCATTTTCCAAATTTAATTTAAAATCATTTTTATTCATACCTGGAGCGGCAACTTCAACAATAAATTCATCATCATTTTCTTTGATATTTATTGCCGGAAGTGTTGTGTCTGTTTCAGAAAAATTTGACATAGACCAATCTCTGAAAAAATTGTCGAACATCGGTGGCATTACAGGAATACCAGATTTTTTTACTAACATAGTTTTCCGTTTTTTTAATTAAACAATAATTTTAATAATATTGTTCAATAAAAATCAAAATAAATGCCAAGCTGAAATTTATGCCAAAATTTCCTGTGAATGGATTTCTACTATGTCATTTTTGCATATTTTTTTTCAAAAAACGCTAAAAACTTAAATTTTGAATTAAAAATCTTGATATAAAAGTAGCTCGGAAACCTGATTTCCTATCACAGTGACAATGTACAAATGTGAAAATTCGGCATCATCCATTTCCTGATATTTTTGTTGTTTGATCAATCCGTTCACAAACTGCGGAACGGTGTTGCTATGACCGACAATTAGCACGTTTTTGCCTTCATTTTCAAGTTGAAAAAGATTAAAATCTACTTTTGATGGATTGTAACGTTTGATTTCTAAATTTGATTTTTTCGCAATAGGTTCTGCTGTTTTAATCGTTCTTATGTAATCAGTTGAATAGATTACATCAAAGGAAATATTTTGTAAAACCTTTTTCCAATTTTCGGCTCTTTGAAAACCTCTTTCGTTTAAATCCGGATTTTTATCGGCAGGATTCTCCCTTACTTTTTCGGCATGTCTGATTAAAAAGTAGGTGGTTGTTTTTTCAACCGATTCTTGTGCTTGCAAAATTGCCATTGTGAATAATAATAGTCCGAATAATATTGTTTTTCGCATCTGATAAATTTTTATAAAGAAACAAAAAAACTGCCAAAAGGCAGTTTTTTATTATTCATTTTTTTTGTTTCTAAATACTATTTTATCATCAAAGGCATCCAGTAAAATATGGCTGTCAGAAGTTACTTTTCCAGCTAAAATTTCTTTGGACAATTCATTAAGCACTTCTTTTTGAATCACTCGTTTTACGGGTCTTGCCCCAAATTGCGGATCAAATCCTTTATTTGCTAAGGCTTCAATTACATCTTCAGAAAAATCGATATGAATGTCTTTTGTCAGCAACATTTTAGCCAATAAATCCAATTGTATTTTAACAATTTGATGAATTTCAGCTTTATTCAACGGCGTAAACATGATAATTTCATCAATTCTGTTCAAAAATTCGGGCCTGATCGTTTCTTTTAACAAAACCAAAACTTCCGCTTTAGTGGCTTCCGTAATGCTGTCTCGTTTGCTCATATCCATATTTTCAAACCTTTCCTGAATAATATGTGCACCCATATTGGAAGTCATAATAATAATGGTGTTTTTAAAATCCGCTACCCGACCTTTATTGTCCGTTAACCTTCCTTCATCCAAAACCTGCAATAAAATATTGAACGTATCGGGATGCGCTTTTTCAATTTCATCCAATAAAATAACGGAGTAGGGTTTTCTCCGAACGGCTTCGGTCAATTGTCCGCCTTCTTCATAACCCACGTATCCAGGAGGCGCTCCAACCAATCGGCTCACTGCGTGACGTTCCTGATACTCGCTCATATCAATGCGTGTTAATGAATTTTCTGAATCAAATAAATATTCAGCCAACGCTTTTGCCAATTCCGTTTTACCCACCCCGGTGGTTCCCAAAAACAAGAAAGTTCCCAACGGTTTTTTCACGTCCTGCAATCCTGCCCTGGAACGTCTTACGGCATCAGCCACTGCACTTATTGCTTCTTCTTGTCCAACGACCCTTTCATGCAATTCATCTTCTAAATGCAACAGTTTTTCACGTTCGCTTTGCAACATTTTTGTCACCGGAATCCCGGTCCATTTTGCCACAATTTCAGCGATATCTTCTCGGGTAACTTCCTCTTTTATTAAAGCGGAATCCTGATTTTCAGCCAATTCCTTTTGAAGTTTCACCAATTTATCCTGTTCATCTTTGATTTTTCCGTAACGAATTTCTGCCACTTTTCCGTAGTCTCCATCACGTTCGGCACGTTCAGCTTCCAATTTATAATTTTCGATGGCTTCTTTGCTTGCTTGGGCATTTTCAACCAGTTCTTTTTCGCTGACCCATTTTGCATTGATTTCGTTGCGTTTTTCTTTTAAATTGGCAACTTCTTCTTTCAGACTTGCAAGTTTTTTTTCGTCTTTTTCCCGTTTAATGGCTTCGATTTCAATTTCAATCTGCATAATTTTTCGATCCAAAACGTCCAATTCTTCTGGTTTCGAATTGATTTCCATCCGCAGTTTTGCAGCGGCTTCATCCATTAAATCAATGGCTTTATCGGGCAAAAATCGATTGGAAATATAACGTTGTGATAGTTCTACGGCAGCAATAATGGCGTCATCTTTTATCTGCACTTTATGGTGATTCTCATATTTATCTTTGATTCCCCGTAAAATTGAAATGGCGCTTTCAGTATCTGGCTCATTCACAATCACTTTTTGAAACCTGCGTTCCAATGCTTTGTCTTTTTCAAAATATTTTTGATATTCATCTAAAGTGGTTGCGCCAATCGCTCTCAATTCACCTCTTGCCAAAGCTGGTTTTAAAATATTTGCTGCATCCATGGCACCTTGTCCGCCGCCAGCACCAACCAAAGTGTGAATTTCATCAATAAACAAAATAATTTCTCCATTGGAGGAAGTGACTTCTTTAATCACGGCTTTTAGGCGCTCTTCAAATTCTCCTTTATATTTTGCGCCGGCAATTAAGGCGCCCATATCCAAGGAATAAACCTGTTTTCCCTTTAAATTTTCAGGAATGTCGCCTTTCACAATTCTGTGTGCCAATCCTTCTGCAATGGCTGTTTTTCCGGTTCCGGGTTCACCAACCAACATCGGATTGTTTTTGGTTCGGCGCGATAAAATTTGAAGAATTCTTCTTATTTCTTCATCACGGCCAATAACAGGGTCTAGTTTTCCGTCATTTGCCAGCTGATTTAAATTACGCCCATATTTATTAAGTGCGTTGTACGTTTCTTCGGCGCTTTGGGAAGTGATTGTACTGCCTTTACGAAGCTCTGAAATAGCCGATTTTAAGTTTTTTTCATCAACTCCCTGATCTTTTAATATTTGTGAAGTAGTATCTTTTGTATTTAAAATGGCCAACAATAAATGCTCAATGGAAACATATTCATCCTTCATGTTTTTCGCTTCAATAGAAGCCGTATTCAGCATTTTAGAAGCGTTGCCGGAAAGTGATATCTCGCCGCCAGTCACTTTTGAATAACTTTCCAAAGTTTTGTCAATCAAACTTTTAAGCAAGTCGATGTTTAATCCTATCTTTTTAAAGATAAAAGGTGCCACATTTTCATCCACTTCAAAAATAGCTTTTAAAATGTGCGAATTTTCAATTTGCTGATGCCCGTAACTTTGCGCTATTTGTTGCGCTTGTTGAATGGCTTCCTGCGTTTTTATGGTAAATTTATTAAAGTCCATAATATTTGATTTAATTATTTTTTATTTATAACGCTCAAAGAATATTCCACTTAAATTATGGCTTTATTATAAGTCATTTTGTCTTGTCAAATCTTTATTGTAACGACATTTTGTCTTTTTATGTAAGTTATCGCTAAATTTGCAGTCTAAAGATAAAACATTTGAAATGGGATTATTTGATAATTTATTTAAAAGTACTGCTGAAGGTGAAAATATTTCAAAGATGAATTGGGTTGCTTTAACAGAAGAAATCCAATTAGATGATATAATTTCTATTTCTGCTTCAAAACCTGTTTTAATTTTTAAACACAGCTCACGCTGCGGAATTAGCAGTATGGCGCTTAAAACTTTTGAACGGGAATTTGATTTGGATGAAAATGAAATCAGCTTATTTTTCTTGGATTTATTGAATTACAGGTCGTTGTCCCAAAATATTTCATCAAATTTTGGTGTTGTACACCAATCTCCACAGGTTTTGGTGATCAAAAACGAAGAAGTTATTTATCATGATTCCCACAATTATATCAGTTTTGATAAGATAAAAGAAATTTTGAAGAAATAAAAAAGCTAAACCAAGAGATCATCAATTAAACACAAAAAAATAAGAGGCAATTTAATCATTCTAAAACGGCCTCTTATTTTTTGTATTGTGAAAATGCTATTTTAAATGTTTCGGCACAATTGCCGGCATTATTTTACCGGTACATTTACCAAAACCAATTCTCACTTTATCATTTTTGCAATAGCCTCGAATAATGACATTGTCGCCATCGTTGAAAAACGTTCTTGTGGATCCGTCTTTTAAAGTGATAGGCTCTTTTCCTCCCCAGGTAAGTTCCAACATAGAACCATAACTATTTTTTGTTGGACCCGAAATGGTTCCGCTTCCCATTAAATCACCGGCTCTTACATTGCAGCCATTGCTGGTGTGATGTGCCAATTGTTGCGCCATTGTCCAGTATAAATACTTGAAATTTGATGTTGTGAGCAGGTTTAAATCGCCATTTTCAGTTTCAATTGCTGCCTGAAGTTTTATGTCGTAACTGTTTTCAGCAGTTTTTTGTTGTAAATAGGGAAGTTGTGCAACATCTTGTTTTGGACCGTCGCATTTAAAAGGTTCCAAGGCATCCATCGTAATAATCCATGGAGACATAGAGGATGCAAAACTTTTTCCCAAAAACGGTCCAAGTGGCACATATTCCCATTTTTGAATATCACGTGCGCTCCAGTCGTTTAACAAAACCATTCCGAAAATATAGTCGTGGGCTTCATCAATAGAAATAGGTTCTCCTAAATTATTGACATCGGTGGTAATAAAAGCTGTTTCAAGCTCCATATCCAAAGCTTTTGTTGGTCCGAAAACTGGTTGGGTTTCACCGTTTGGCAATATTTGTCCGTATGGTCTGCGAATTTTTGTACCTGAAACTACAATGGAGGAGGAACGTCCGTGATAACCAATAGGCATATGCAGCCAATTGGGCATCAACGCATTGTCTGCGCCTCTAAACATCATTCCTACATTGGTGGCGTGTTCTTTACTCGAATAAAAGTCGGTATAATCTCCAACAATGATAGGCAACAACATTTCAACCTCATTGACATCAAAAATAATAACTTCCCGGTGTTTTAAATTGTCTCTTAAACTTGCGTTTTTTGCGTCAAACACTTCCGCAATTCTGTTTCTTACCAACCGCCAGGTTTTTCTTCCGTCGGAAATAAAATCGTTTAAGGAATCTTGCATAAACATATCATCGGTCAATGGAATTCCTTCAAAATACCCCAATTGATGGAAAGCACCCAAATCAATGGCATATTCCCCAATTCTGGTTCCAATGGTTATGATGTCATCTTTGGTGATAAAAACGCCAAAAGGTATATTTTGAATGGGAAAATCGCAGTTTTCTGCTACATCTAACCATGATTTTCTGTTTGGATTGTTTGCTGCTATTTGCATATCTTTAAACTATTAGTAGTTATTATTTTCTATTCAAATATAGAAGTTTATTGTTAAAAGCAAAATGAAATTAGTATTTTTGCGGAAATTTTAACTTTTAAAATCAATTTTAATGCAACGTGATCAAATTATCTTCGATTTAATACAAGACGAAAAAGAAAGACAAACCAATGGTTTGGAATTAATTGCTTCAGAAAATTTTGTGAGTGAACAAGTTATGGAAGCTACTGGTTCGGTTTTAACCAACAAATATGCTGAAGGATATCCAAACAAACGTTATTATGGCGGTTGCGAAGTGGTTGATGTTGTTGAACAAATTGCGATTGACAGAGCAAAACAACTTTTTGGCGCAGAATATGTAAATGTGCAGCCACATTCTGGCTCACAAGCAAATGCTGCTGTTTATCAGGCTGTTTTAAATCCGGGAGATAAAATTTTAGGTTTCGATTTATCACATGGCGGACATTTAACGCACGGATCTCCGGTGAATTTTTCCGGAAAATTGTATAAAACATCTTTTTACGGCGTTGAAAAAGAAACAGGTGTTTTAAATTATGATAAAATTCAGGAAACTGCCACCAAAGAAAAACCAAATTTAATTATTGCAGGCGCTTCGGCGTATTCAAGAGATATAGATTTTAAAAGATTCAGGGAAATAGCAGATTCTGTTGGCGCTTTGCTAATGGCCGATATTTCTCATCCTGCCGGTTTAATCGCCAAAGGAATATTAAATGACCCAATTCCTCATTGTCATTTTGTAACCACCACAACGCACAAAACATTGCGTGGACCACGTGGCGGAATTATTATGATTGGAAAAGATTTCGACAATCCATTTGGGATTACTCTTAAAAACGGCAGTCTTAAAAAAATGTCGGCAATGATTGATTCAGCTGTTTTTCCTGGAAATCAGGGCGGACCGTTAGAGCACGTTATTGCGGCAAAAGCCATTGCATTTGGAGAAGCTTTAACCGATGAATTTTTATCGTATCAAATTCAGGTGAAGAAAAATGCGGCTACGATGGCTGCTGCTTTTATGAAAAAAGGTTATGAAATTATTTCTGGCGGAACAGACAACCATATGATGCTGATTGATTTACGCAACAAAAATATTAGCGGAAAAGATGCTGAACAGGCCTTGGTTAAAGCTGATATTACCGTAAATAAAAATATGGTGCCTTTTGATGACAAATCTCCTTTCGTAACTTCCGGCATCAGAATTGGAACGGCTGCCGTTACCACCAGAGGCTTGAAAGAAAATGATATGACCGGTATCGTTGATTTAATAGATGAAGTTATTACGAATTTTGAAGATGAAGCCGTGTTGGAAAGTGTTGCTGAAAGGGTAAATGATATGATGTCGGGCTTGCCATTATTCGCAAAATAAATAACATTTTATATATTATAAATCCCGCCTTGAGCGGGATTTTTTATGATTCTTATTTATATTCGCTACTTTAGTTACAATTTTCAAGGTATTATTTATTATCTTTAAGTATTTCATATTTAAGTTATTACAGCTTTCATAAATAGTTCCTATAGTTCAATTATCACAATCAATTAAACTGTAAAAAAAGGCTGTTTATTAACTCTAAATTTGTTACATAATTTATAAATAATCATAAAATGGAAATACAAAAAGAATTTACATCGATGCCAAGAATAGGAGATAAAGCTCCTGAATTTAAAGCAGTAACTACACAAGGACCAATTAATTTCCCTGGCGATTATGCCGGAGATTGGGTAATTTTATTCAGTCATCCTGCCGATTTTACGCCGGTTTGTACCTCAGAATTTATGACGTTCGCAACAATGTCAGACAAATTTGAAAAAGCCAATTGCAAATTGGTGGGTTTGTCAATCGACGGTTTATACAGTCATATTGCCTGGTTGCGTTCAATTAAAGATAAAATTGAATATAAGGGAATGAAAAATGTGGAAGTTAAATTTCCTTTAATTGAAGACATTACCATGAATGTTGCCAATAAATACGGAATGATTCAGCCAAATGAAGCTGCAACCCAAGCGGTAAGAGCAGTCTTTTTTATTGATCCAAAAGGAATAATCAGAGCAATCATTTATTACCCATTAAGCCTTGGAAGAAATTTTGATGAGTTATACAGAGTCATTATTGCGTTACAAGCTGCTGATGCTTTTGGTGTTGCAACGCCTGCCGATTGGCAGCCTGGAGACGATGTTATCATTGGCCCGGCAGGTTCTTGCGGAACTGCACAAGACAGAATGGATGGCAAGGAAGATATGGATTGCAAAGAATGGTATTTCTGTACCAGAAAACTAGATAAAGATTTAGTTTTAAATACAATTCTTAAAAAATAGAATGCGAAATTAAATTAAAAATCCCGCTCAAGGCGGGATTTTTTGTTTTTATCATTCCTCTAAATCTTCAATGTCCTCAGCACGGTCAATAATATTTTGGGGCAATGATTTTTTGGATTTTGCGCCCATTTTCTTCAGCTTTTCAACACTTACAATCAAGTTGCCTTTTCCTTCAAAAAGCTTGTTCATCGCGCCTTTGTATTCCGCTTTTGCTTCATCCATTTTTTTGCCGACATTGGTTAAATCGGAGATAAATCCTTCAAACTTATCGTATAAAGCTCCGGCCTGACGTGCTATTTCTATGGCATTTCGCTGTTGTTTTTCATTGTTCCACATAGAGTCAATGGTGCGCAAAGTCGCCAAAAGGGTAGTGGGCGTCACAATTACAATATTTCTCTCAAACGCTTTGTTGTACAACTGATTGTCCATATTCAAAGCCACCGCGAATGCGGGTTCAATTGGAATAAAAAGAAGCACAAAATCGGGAGATTCCATTTTGTAAATATCTTCGTATCGCTTTTCGCTCAATTGTTCTATATGGCGTTTTAAGGAATTTACGTGTTCCTTTAAAAATTGTGATTTTTCATAGTCGTCATCAGAATTAACAAATTGCTCATAAGCGGTTAAGGAAACTTTGGAGTCGATGACCATTTTTTTACCATCGGGTAAGTTAATCACCACATCGGGAAGTATTCTTTTTCCTTCCTCGTTGGTAAAACTCTGTTGCACAAAATATTCCCGGTCTTTTTCCAAACCCGATTTCTCCAAAACGCGTTCCAACACCAATTCTCCCCAATTTCCTTGCATTTTACTGTCGCCTTTCAACGCCTTTGTTAAATTGATAGTGTCTTTGCTCATTTGAAGGTTTAAATCTTTTAAACCAAGTATTTGCTGACGTAAAGCGGCATGGTAATCAATGCTTTCTTTATGCGTGTCTTCCACTTTTCGTTCAAAAGTCTGTATTTTTTCCTGGAGCGGACTTAAAATATTTTTTAAGTTTTCTTTATTCTGCTCGGTGAATTTAACCGATTTCTCCTCCAATATTTTACTGGCCAAAATTTCAAATTCTTTGCTGAATTTTTCTTGCAATTTTTCAACTTCAGCTTTGTTTTCCTGTAGCTTTTCTTCCAAATTGTTAAACTCCGAAACCTTCTGTGTAAACCTGATATCTATCTGGTGTTTTTCTTCATTCAAACTATTTTTCTCCTGAATCAACTTATTAACATTTAATTCATTAAGTAATTTTTCTTCAAGCAATAGTTTATTTCTTATTTCCAGTTCCGAAGTCACTTTTTCTAAGTTACCTTTGGTCAATAATTTGCCAATGATAAAGCCCAGCGCTAAAAATACCAAGGCAATTATTAGGTATAAAATAAACTCATTCATTACAATTTCTATTTAAATTTAGTTTATAAAAATAACATTTTTATATTTGCCGTCATAACCAGTATTTAAGAATCGAAACTGAGTTATCAACAAACATTATGAAAATATTTGCCCGTTTTATTTTGTACACCATTTTTAGATGGAAAGTGATTGGAAGTTTCCCAAGGCATTTAAAAAAATATGTGATTATTGCAGCGCCTCACACGCATTGGCAAGACTTTCCTTTGGGTGTTTTAATTAAATATGCAGAGGGTTTACCGGCAAATTATATTGGAAAAGCATCTTTGTTTAAACCGCCGTTCGGATTTATATTCAGATGGTTGGGAGGAACGCCAATCGACAGAAGTAAAAGCAGCAATAAAGTGGAAGCCATTGTCAGCATCTTTAATGCTAAGGAAAACTTTATTTTAGTGTTGTCGCCTGAAGGAACCCGTAAAAAAACAGACAGTTGGAAAACAGGATTTTATTATATCGCCAAAGGCGCAAATGTGCCTATTGTGATGATTTCTTTTGATTTTAATAACAAAGAAGTTAAAGTCGCTGAACCATATTATTTAACTGAAAATATGGAAAACGACTTTAACTTCTTTCATCAATTTTATGAAGGCGTTCAGGGTAAAATTCCCGAAAACTTTTAACCTTTATAAAATGGCAATTTTACCACTACGGCAGGAATTGCTTTATTTCTTATTTGAATAAAAATTTCTGTGCCAAGCTTGGCGTAAGCTGTTTTCACATAACCCATTCCAATGCCTTTTTTAAGTGACGGACTCATAGTTCCTGATGTTACAACGCCAATATTTTCGCCGGCTTCATTCACTATTTCATAATCATGACGAGGAACTGCTTTTTCAATTACCTCAAAAGCAACCAATTTTTTTGAAACACCTTCTTCTTTTTGTTTTTTCAACGCTGCTGAATTGGTGAAATCTTTGGTGAATTTAGTAATCCAGCCCAAACCTGCTTCAATAGGCGAAGTAGTGTCATTGATGTCGTTTCCGTACAAACAGAATCCCATTTCCAAACGCAACGTATCGCGCGCAGCCAAACCAATTGGTTTAATTCCGAATTTTTCACCGGCTTTAAAAATAGCGTTCCAAATGTGTTCCGCATCTTTATTTTCAAAGTAAATTTCGAATCCGCCCGATCCTGTATAACCTGTGGCAGAAACAATTACATTTTTAATTCCTGCAAAAGTGCCAATTTTAACCGTGTAATATTCCATCGCCGATAATTCAATATCTGTCAAAGATTGCAGGGCTTGTGCTGCTTTCGGACCTTGAACGGCCAATAAAGACATTTCATCAGAAACATTGATCATTTCAACACCCAAATCGTTGTGCGAAGAAATCCAATTCCAGTCTTTTTCAATATTTGAAGCATTCACCACCAAAAAATAATGATCTTCCTTAATTCTGTAAACCAACAAATCATCTACAATTCCACCATCATTATTTGGCAAACAGCTGTATTGGATTTTCCCGTCAATCAAAACAGACGCATCGTTTGAAGTCACTTTTTGAATCAATGCCAACGCATTTTTCCCTTTTAAGTGAAATTCTCCCATGTGCGAAACATCAAAAACACCCACGCCATTTCTAACAGTTTCGTGTTCAATATTAATTCCTTCATATTGTACAGGCATCATATAGCCTGCAAACGGCACCATTTTAGCACCTAAAGACTCGTGAATATGAGTTAAAGCAGTATTTTTCATCTGTTAATTATTTATTTTTTATTGGTACAGATGCAGTTCGCCATTAAACATTCTTTTGTGAATCAAAATTTGTGAGGCTCGTTTCATCTGTTTATTATTTATTTTTTATTGGTACAGATGCAGTTCGCCATTAAACATTCTTTTGTGTATCAAAATTTGTGAGGCTCGTTTCATCTAAAGTTATTTTGTGTCGCTAAAATACAAATTATTCAAGAATGGCATTGGTATTAAATTACCTTTTTAAGATAAATCTTTAATTGCTTATTTTTTTTGCTGAATCCATTAATTTAATACTAATAATTATTTTGGCGTTCCTTGCGGTTAAAACAAATTTGCATTGAATTATTTTTTTTATGATTTTCACTTGGTTTATATCATAGAATACGCGAATGGAATTAATAATGAATAATTTAAAATTAACATTTTTAACTTCGTGTATTTAAAGTTTAACTTATAACAAATAACATCTCAACATTTAACATATAACATTTTAACTTTTAATATTTAATATCTAATATTTAATATCTAACATTTAATATATAACATCTCAACATTTAACATATAACATTTCAACTTTTAACTTTAAATTGTTTACTATTTATTTATATTTGGAATTCTTAAACACCAATCCATAAAACAATGAAATTCTTCAGCCTAAAATCACTTTTATTTCTTTTCATTTTTTCAACTGGCTTTGCCCAACAAAATGATACGCCACAAGATTTTTTGAAAAAAGAATTTCATACAGAAAGGCGAGCGCAGCTTCGTGCTAAACTGCCCAATAACAGTGTTGCCGTGGTTTTTGCAAATCCGGTAAGAAACAGGGCAAATGATGTTGATTTTGTGTATCACCAAGATCCCAACTTTTATTATTTAACGGGTTATAAAGAACCAAATGCCTTGGTTTTTATTTTTAAGGAAAATCAAACCATCGGCAATAAAACTTTTAACGAAGTGATTTTTGTTCAGGAACGCAATGAACGCGCAGAAATGTGGAACGGTAAACGTTTGGGCGTTGAAGGTGCTCAGGATGAACTGGGATTTAGGGTTGCTTACAACGGCGGTGAATTTAAAAGTTTTGAACTCAATTTTTCCAAATTCGATAAAATTTTGTTCGAAAACTTTAAAAATGATGTGAGAGATACCGATGAAAGTGCCGATTTATATGATTTAATCAAGGTTTTTAAAGAAAAAGTTTCTTTTGATTTAATTCATTTAAACAATCCCACAAATGACAAATTGAACAATGAAACCAAAAAAAGAATAGACACCAAAACCCTGCAAAAATTAATGGCCACTTTTAGGGAAATAAAAACGAAAGAAGAGTTGGTTTTGTTAAAAAAAGCGGTAGAAATCTCTGCAATCGGACAATTGGAGATGATGAAAGCCATGCACCCAAATATGTCTGAAACCGAAGCGCAAGGCGTTCACGAATTTGTCTACAAAAAATATGGGGCCGAATTTGAAGGCTATCCGTCCATTGTTGGCGCCGGAAATAATGGCTGTATTTTGCATTATGTTGAAAACAACAAAACAAATGTTGGCGACAATAATCTTATTTTAATGGATTTAGGTGCCGAATATCGCGGATATACTGCCGATGTTACACGCACAATTCCCACAAACGGAAAATTCTCCACCGAACAAAAATTAATTTACGATTTGGTTTACGAAGCTCAGGAAGCAGGCATCGCAGCCTACAAAATTGGCGTTGATATGCAAGAACCCAATCAAATTGCAAGAAAAATTATCAACAAAGGACTTGCCAAGTTGGGCGTCATTGCCAACGAAAACAGTAAACATAGCTATTTTCCTCACGGAACTTCACATCATATCGGCTTGGATGTTCACGATCCTGGAAATTATGAGAAATTTGAAGAAAATATGGTGGTTACCATGGAACCCGGAATTTATATTCCCATTGGAAGCCCCTGTGATGAAAAATGGTGGGGAATTGGCGTACGCATTGAAGATGATATTTTAGTCAACAAAAACGGACCAATAAATTTGTCGGCTTTGGCACCAAGAAAATCGGAAGAAATTGAAGCAGCAATGCGGCTGCCAAGTGTTTTGAGTGATTTTATACTTCCAACATTGGACTAGTTTTTAAAGTTTTCTTTCCTCGGCTGAACTGTGAGTTGCAATTCAAAATTATTCCACTTATCAATTCTTTAAAAATTAAATAATAATCTGTACCTTTATTACTGCCTATTTAACAAATCAAATCAACTATGAAAAATGACGTAAAATATTTCGTTACTTTAAGTTTTGAGGAAATTAAATTGCCGCCATTTGAAGAAATATTGGTGCTCGGAAAAAATTCTCCTCACGGAAAAACAGGGATTTCTAAATCCTTTGAGCTTTTGATTCCAAATGGTTTTGAAATCATAGATTCCAATCACGAAAATGTTGATTGCGTATTTGTCAATAAACGAATTTTGGCTAAAATACCAAAAGAGAAAATATTGCAAATATTGGATGCCAATGTATTTCCTTTCGTTTCAGAAAGGGAAATTATAAAAGTTGATTTTAAAGTTAATATTTCCTTTACGGTTGTTGAAGAATCATAGTTATGAAAATAGCGCATTTTATAAGAAGGGATTTCCATACGGTAAATCCATATTCAGGTATAAATGCCATTAAAAACCAGTTGTTAGAGCATTTAGCCGTTGTTGTCCAAGATGATGATGGTCTTTTCCATGGTGTTTTAACAACAAATGATGTCGCCCATAATCCAAAAACTTTAATTATTGACTGTCTTACTATTAAAGAGTTAATTGATGGAGAACTTTCTGTTGAAGAGGTAATTCTTAAAATGGATACCGCCAAAACAGATGTCTTTCCCGTTGGAGAAAACGGGAAGTTTGTTGGACTTGTATTTAAAAATGAATTGTATAAATACATCTCCGATTATAATTTCGAACTGGAGAATACCATAAAAGAAAGAACCAAAGAACTTAAAGTAGCCATCGCCACAAAAGATTTGATTTTTTCAATAATAGCTCATGATTTAAAAAGTCCTTTTAATTCTATCTTGGGTTTTACAGAACTTTTGAAAAATAAAATTAGAAATCTTGATGTTGAAAAGTCTGAAAAATTGATTTCCAGCATGTATTTTCAGGCAAAGAGTACCTATAATTTATTGGAAAACTTGTTAAATTGGGCGAGGAGCAATTCCAATCAAATCGCATTTGACCCAACTTCTTGCGATATTTCTGAAATTTGCAAAGTTACAATTAATCAGATTGGTGATTCAGCGCAACTAAAAAATATATCTATAAACTCATTTCACCAAAATGAATTCAATGCCTTTGCCGATAAAAATATGTTAGAGGTCGTTTTAAGAAATTTGTTATCCAATGCCATTAAATATACTGAATGCAATGGCAAAATTGAAATTTACTCGAAGTCTGTCGGTGAATTTATTGAAATAACCATTTCAGATAACGGAATTGGCATGACTAAGGAAGTTAAAGACAAATTATTTAAATCGGATCTGCATGAATCTAAACCAGGTACTGAAAATGAAAGAGGAACTGGGTTGGGTTTAATTATTTGCAATGATTTTATTAAAAGAAATCATGGAAAAATTTGGATTGAAAATAATGGAAAAAAAGGAACTTCATTCAAATTTACGCTGCCAATTTATAAGGAAGAAGTGAATAACTTCAATAAAACAAAAGCTTTAAAGATTGGAAAATAAGACTTATCAATGCTTTTGTGCAAAGTTTATTTAAGTATCTCGAAGGAAAATTTCATCAAGGGTAAATCAGCCTACTTAATAAATATTATGAACAATAATTGTTAATTATTAATTAACAACGCATTTTCCCAATCCGCTATCATATCGTCAATATGCTCAATCCCCACTGAAATTCTTAATAAGTTATTTGGAGTTTCACTGTTTTTTCCTTCAACCGATTTGCGGTGTTCCACCAAACTTTCAACACCGCCTAAACTTGTAGCAGTGGTAAAATAGGCTAATTTGGTTGAAATTTTTATAGTTTCTTCTTCACTTCCTTTAATTAAAATGGAAATCATTGCGCCAAACCCTTTTTTCTGCTGTTTTTTTGCCAATAAATGTTGCGGATGGCTTTTTAGCCCCGGATATAATACGGTATCAATTTTTGGATGATTTTCCAAATATTTTGCCAATTTTAAGGCGTTTTTGCTCTGTTTTTTAACGCGTAAATAAAGCGTTTGAATTCCTCTGCCAATCAACCAGCAATCGAAAGGAGCCGGAACTGCTCCTGATAAAATTTGAATATTTTTTATTTTTTCTGCAAGTAATTCATCATTAACAACCACACACCCGCCAATAACATCGCTATGGCCACCAAAATATTTGGTGGTGGAATGCACCACAATATCAGCGCCAAGTTCGAGCGGATTTTGAAAAACTGGGGTTAGCCAAGTATTATCAACTGCGCACAAGGCATTGTTTTGGTGCGCAATTTCTGAAATAGTTGAAATGTCACTTAATTTTAATTGTGGATTTGAAGGTGATTCTAACCAAATTAAAGAAGTATTAGGTTTTATTCTTTTTTTAATGAGTTCGCAATCAGCCATATCCACATAATCGCAAGACAAATCCCAACGTTTGAAAACTTCATCCATTAATTTTCTGACTGCAAAATAAATGTCGTCGGGCAACAAGATGTGATCGCCAGCTTTTAAACTTTGAAAAATGGCACTAATAGCTGCCATTCCCGATGAAAAAGCAAATGCATGCCTGCCATTTTCCAATATCGCAATGCTTTCTTCAACGATGGCGCGATTCGGATTGTTGGTGCGTGAGTACACGAAATCATTCATATAAGAACCGTCGTTGCTTCGTTTATAAGTGCTCGACAAATAAATTGGAACGCTTACAGGCACAGAATCACTATATTTATTTTCGGTGCTTTTTATGGCGATTGTTTCAAATTTAGGCTTTTGCTTCATCTGTTTAAATTTTTGATGAAAGTAGTAAAAACTGCTTTAATTTTTCCTGCGTTGAAATATTTTTTTAAAAACATTCTTGATGCTTTTAAATTATTTACGAATTGTTCTTTGGATGAATTAAATTTTCATCTGTTTATCTTTTATTTTTTATTGGTACAGATGTGGTTTGCCATAATCATTCTACTGTGAATCAAAATTTGTTACTGCTCGTTTCATCTTGTTTTTCTGATATTTCTCAAAAAAACAGATAGATGATGAAATGGTACAAACAAGCATTGGAAAGGGAGGAAAAAAACTATTCAAAAATGAAAAAAAAATAAGACAATGATAAATTATATTGAAAATTTTATAAAAATATTCAATACAAATTACGTAATTATTCGGGAATTGATATTATTTTACCTCAAAAGGAAATTTCAAACAGTTATATCTCTTTTTTTCTTGGTTTGTTCCAAATGGCATTAATTGCCATTGCCGGTAAAATCGCAAAAATTAATGGAGAATAGATAGGAACATTTTTTTCACTGAATGCAATAACATACATAAATGTGAAAAATAATATTATTGAAACCAACGCAATAAGAATGGTGGCAAGTATTTTTCTTCTTGTAGGAGTCATTAGTGTAAAATTAGCATTTTTGAAAATAAATTTATAAAAGAATTTTTCCCTATAAATTAAATTGACTAAGCAATGGGGTTAAGCTAAATATGGAAAATTGGAATAAAATTTACCATAATAAAAGATCCAAATTTAAAAATAAATAAATCAATGTCTAAAATACAATTCTAAAAGTATTATAAATTAACCTAATATTTATGATAATTATCATAATATGACGTATTTTATACAAATAATATAATTTATCGATAATAAAAATATAGATATGTGATTTTAAGCATTAACCAGAAACTGCTTTAATTCCTCGTACTTCGAAATATTTATCGATACTTTTTCTTTGTCAATCACTTCTTTAATTTGTTTTGGCAATTCAATGGTTTCATTGATAATTGGCTCGACTACATTTAAAAATTTTACGGGATGTGCCGTTTCTAAAAAGATGCCAAACACATTTGCATCAATCCCGCGTTTTTTCAATCCCAAATAACCAACAGCACCGTGAGGATCTGCAATATAATGGTATTTTTCTTTTATTTCCTTCATCGCATGTTGGGTTTCTTTATCGGTAAATGAATAGGAGGAAAGCACTTCTTTTAATTTTACATCATCATTGTTAAAAATTTCTAAAACACGAACAAAATTACTTGGATCACCAACATCCATGGCGTTAGAAATGGTTTGTTTTGATGGTTTTGACACGTAAATTCCGGTTTCTAAATATTCGGGAACAATGTCATTAATGTTTGTGGCAGCAATAAACTGTTTTACCGGCAAACCCAATTTATACGCCATCAATCCGGCACAAATATTGCCGAAATTTCCGCTTGGAACAGAAAAAACCAAATCTTTTTGTTTGATTTTCAATTGTTTATAGGCAAAAAAGAAATAAAACATTTGCGGCAGCCAGCGTGCCACATTGATTGAATTCGCTGAGGTTAAATTTTTATTTGCGATTAATTCTTCATCCAAAAAAGCAGTTTTCACCATCGCCTGGCAATCGTCAAAAGTGCCGTTAACTTCCAAAGCGGTGATATTTTGCCCCAAAGTTGTCAGTTGCTTTTCCTGAACATCGCTCACTTTACCGCTTGGGTATAAAATAACCACGTCAACACCTTCAACGCCTAAAAAACCGCTCGCTACAGCTCCGCCAGTATCACCCGAAGTTGCTACCAAAACCGTTACTTTGGCTGTTTTTTCTTCTTTGTTGAAATATCCCAAGCATCGCGCCATAAAACGAGCTCCAACATCTTTAAAAGCCATGGTCGGACCGTGAAATAATTCCAAAGCGGCAATATTTTCTTCTATGGCAACAATTGGAAAATCAAAGTTTAACGTTGCTGAAATAATTTCTTTAAGTTCGTTCTCCGGAATTTCATCAGCCACAAATTGTTTGATCACTTCAAAAGCAATTTCGGCATTTGAAAAATCTTCAATATGATCAAAAAAATCTTTGCTTAAAGGGGTGATTTTTTCTGGAAAATACAAACCTTTATCGGGTGCCAAACCTTTAACTACGGCATCTTTAAAGGTTACGTTTGGCGCTATTTTATTTAAACTGTAAAAGTTCATATTACTTGCTTTCTAAAATTTTTATTCCTTCTTTATTTACTTTTGATACGTGGATATCATATGGTACACCAACTTTATCATAAACAATTCTCATGGCTTCAGCCACTTTTAAAGCGGTGTCTTTTCCTTTGCTTAAAGCGAAAACCGAAGGACCGGAACCAGAAATGCCGCATCCCAAAGCACCTGCTTTTACCGATTCAAGTTTCAGCAAATCAAAAGCCGGAATTAAAATGGAACGAATTGGTTCCACAATAAAATCTTCCAATGATCGTCCGATAAGATTATAATCTTCGGTATAAAGTCCACTGATCAATCCGCCTACATTTCCCCATTGTTTGATGGCATTTTTCAAGGTAACTGTCGTTTTCAAAATTTCACGGGCATCAGAAGTTTTGACTTCAATTTGCGGATGAATCACGGTCACATACAATTCGCTTGGCGTATGAATGTTGATAATGTCCAATGGCTCATAACTTCTTACCAAAGTAAATCCGCCAAAAAGGGCAGGAGCCACATTGTCGGCGTGCGGAACACCGCTTGCCAATCGTTCACCTTCCATCGCAAAACGCACCAAATCTTTTGTGCTGAAAGGATCGCCCAACAATTTATTGATGGCCCAAACCGCTCCAGCCGAACTTGCGGCGCTGCTGCCAATGCCGCTTCCTGGCTTAATCCGTTTGTCTATTTCAATTTCAAATCCGAAATCGGTGTTTATTTCATCCAAAAGTGCCAATGCCGCAACGCCTGAAACATTTTTTTTGGTTTCCAAAGGAACTGATTGTCCGGTAATTTTTGTGATTCTCACGCCTTTTTCAGCTACTTTTCTGATGGTCATTTCATCGCCAACAGTGTCTAAGGCCAAGCCCAAAACATCAAATCCGCAAGAAACATTTGCAATGGTCGCCGGTGTAAATATTTTTAGTTCTTTCATTTCTTTAAGAATTACTAATTATTGCCAATTCTGATAATATCGGCAAACAATCCGGAAGCCGTAACATCAGCTCCTGCGCCAGCGCCTTTGATAATCAAAGGTTGTTCGCTGTATCTGTTGGTAAAAAACAACACAATATTGTCTTTTCCCGCCAAATCGTAAAATGGATGTGAGGCCGGAATTTCTTTCAACCCAACTTTTGCCTTGCCATTGTTGAATTCTGCCACATATTTAAGTCGGCAGTTTTTTGCTTCTGCATTTTTCCGCAATAGGTTAAAATGATCGGCTTCCACTTTTAAGGTTTCCATAAAATCGGGTACGGATTTGGCTTCCAGACTTAATTTTGGCAAAAAAGAATCGTTCTCAATATCATTTAATTCGAGTTTTGTGCCGCTTTCCCTGGCCAGAATCAAAATCTTACGGGCAACGTCAACACCACTTAAATCTATTCTTGGGTCAGGTTCTGTATATCCTTCAACGCCAGCTTGTTGAATAATGTCAAAAAACGAATTTTGTTCATTAAAATTGTTAAAAATAAAGTTCAAACTGCCCGATAAAACAGCCTGTATTTGAGTAACTTTATCTCCCGATGCAATTAAGTTTTTAAGCGTATCTATAATTGGCAAACCTGCGCCAACATTGGTTTCGAATAAAAATGGCGCACTGTATTTCCGACTTAAATTTTTCAGATTCACATAATTATCATAATTCGAAGCGCAAGCAATCTTATTGCAGGTTACCACGGCCACGCTTTGCTTTAAATAACTTGCATATAAATTAGCGACAGATTCTTCCGCAGTGTTATCAACAAAAATGCTGTTTCGGTAATTTAAATCGGTGATTTTTTCGTGAAAAGCATCCATATTCAGATTTTCGGCCTTGTCCAACTGAATTTTCCAAGATTCTAAATCGATTCCGTCTTCATTAAATAACATTTTTTGTGAATTCGCCAATCCAATGACTCTTACTTGCAATTTCAACTGCTCCAGCAAATAAGGTTGCTGATTTTTAATTTGTGCCAACAATTTTTGTCCGACATTTCCAACGCCCACGATAAATAAATTGAGCTGTTTTGTCTGATCCTCAAAAAATTCGGCGTGCAAAGTATTCAAAGCTTTTTTTATGTCCTTATGCGTAATGACTGCCGAAATATTTTTTTCTGAAGCACCTTGCGCAATGGCTCTGATATTTACGTTATTTCTTCCCAAAGCGCTAAACATTTTACCGCTGATGCCTTGGTGGCTTTTCATATTGTCGCCCACCAAAGCAATAATGGCGTTGTTTTTTTCAACAATGAGCGGATTCACTTTATGTTGGGAAATTTCAAAACTGAATGTTGAATTAACAGCAAGTTCAGCTTTTTCAGCATCCGCATTGTTGATGGCGATACAAATTGAATGCTCGGAAGATGCTTGCGTAATTAAAGAAACATTTATTTTTTGCTGAAATAAAGCTTCAAACAAACGCTTTGAAAATCCGGGAATACCAACCATTCCGCTACCTTCCAGCGTAATTAATGTCATGTTTTCTATATGACTGATTCCTTTGATCGGATTGGTATTTGAAGTCACTTTTGTGATTAAAGTGCCTTCAGCATTTGCATCGAAAGTATTTTTTATTTTTATGGGAATTTCCTTTTCTAAAACGGGTTGAATGGTAGGCGGATACAACACTTTTGCACCAAAATGCGACAATTCCATCGCTTCCTGATAAGAAATATTTTTAATGGGAAAAGCCTGTTGCACAAAATTTGGATTTGCAGTGTACATGCCGCTCACATCTGTCCAAATTTCCAACACAGAAGCATTTGCTCCAGCCGCAACAATAGCTGCGGTATAATCTGAGCCACCACGGCCTAAAGTGGTGGGTTCTCCGCTTTCTGTTTTTGCAACAAAACCTGGCAAAACCACAATTTTATGATTGTTTTTACTTAAAAAAGATGCAATATTTAGATTGGTTAGATCGAACTTTACTACCGCATTCGAAAAATTTTCATCGGTAACAATGAGTTCTTGGGAATTTTTCAATTCTGCGTCCAATTCTTTGTTTTTCATTGCTTCAACAATGATAAATGAAGAAAGCAATTCTCCGAAACTCACAATTTTATCGGATGTTTTGGACGACAATTCATTGATTAAAAAAACGCCTTCCAAAGTGGCTTCCAACTTATTGAGCATTTTTTTTACGTGGCCCAAAACACCGCTTTGGTTGCCAACGGGAATCAATTCCCGGATGACTTTTAAATGCCGTTCTTCAATTGATTTAAATTTGTTTTTGTAATTTTCATCGCCAATGCAAGCCAAGTTTCCTGCTTCCAATAATAAATCTGTTATTCCGCCAAATGCAGAAACCACTACAATTATTTCGGTAGTCAATGCGCTGTCTTTAACAATTTCGATTGCTTTATTGATGTTTTCTGAAGTGGCGACTGATGATCCGCCAAATTTTAATACTTTCATGATATTAATTTTTTATCCTGATTTTTATAAATTTTTGAATGGTTATTCGTTGTTTTCTGAATTATTGAAAACGAATATAGCTACGGGTGATATAAATAGACAGAACCCCTAAAGGGTAGTACCGAATGTAGTGGTAGTAGCAACAACAAAATACAACGCAGATTTTGCGCTTAACAGGATGTTATGTGAATTTGTTTTTTGCATAGGTCAAAAGTAATTATTTTTTTAAATACACAATCATTTTAGATGATTTTTTATAAAAATTTATTTTTGAGCCATAATATCCGCCTAATTACCGTTAAAAACCATTTTATTTTGCGAAAAATCAAATATCATTTAGAAAACCGTTAATCAAAATCAATAATGACCTGATTATTAATCAGATCTTCGAATGTTTCTTCTTTTCTGATTAAATAATCCTTGCCTTTATAATACAAAACCTCTGCTGGTCTGTATCTCGAATTGTAATTGGAAGCCATCGAAAAGCAATAAGCGCCCGCATTGTTAAAACAAAGTACATCGCCTTCGGTAATTTCACTGATTCTGCGATTGGTGGCAAAAGTGTCGGTTTCGCAGATATAACCAACTACAGAATAGTAGCGTTCACGTCCATCCGGATTTGAAACATTGTGAATATGATGGTATGAATCATAAAACATTGGACGAATCAAATGATTAAAACCTGAATCAATACTCGCAAAAACGGTGGAAGTTGTATGTTTCACCACATTGACGTGCGCCAAAAAACAACCAGATTCACTCACCAAAAATTTTCCCGGCTCAAACATCAATATTAAGTCTTTGCCGTAATTTTTACAGAAACTATTGAAACGCTCGGATAATTTTTCGCCCAATTCTTCAATATTTGTTGAAATATCGCCTTCTTTATAAGGTACTTTAAATCCGCTGCCAAAATCTATAAATTCTAAATCTTCAAAGGCTGTTGCCGTATTAAATAAAATTTCAGTAGCCGCCAAAAACACATCGATATCCAAAATATCGGAACCCGTGTGCATGTGAACGCCGTTAATGTGCATTCCGGTATTTTCTACAACTCTTTTAATATGAGGTAATTGGTGGATTGAAATTCCGAATTTTGAATCGATATGGCCCACAGAAATTTTTGAATGTCCGCCCGCCATAATATGCGGATTGATACGCACGCAAACTGGCGTGTTAGGGTAGCGGTGTCCAAATTGTTCCAGAATGGACAAATTGTCGATATTGATTTGAACGCCCAAAGCTGCTGCTTTTTCGATTTCCGACAATGATACGCCGTTTGGCGTAAAAATGATGTTTTCAGGTTCGAATCCTGCTTCCAATCCCAAAAGCACTTCTTGAATGGAAACTGTGTCAATTCCAGAATTCAACTTTTTGAAAAATTTCAAAATACTGATGTTAGAATTTGCTTTTACGGCATAATTCAATTTTAAATTTTTAACAGATGAAAATGCTGCCGTAATGCGATTATATTGCGATTCCATTTTTTCGGCATCATAAACATACAGCGGACTTCCATATTTTTCAGTAAGAGAAACTAACAATTGACTTTCCATAAATTTAATTTTAATTTTTCAAAAGTAACCATCTAGCCGTTGTTTTGAAAGATAGTGACAATAAAATAACAATATTTAACATTTTGTTAAATAAAAAACCCCATTCTTATTGAGAAAGGGGTTTAGCAATAAATTTAATATTTTTTATTTTGCTTTTTCAGCAGTTAACATTGCAATTTTCACAACAACATCGGTTGCCAATTGAATGGCTTCCGCAGATACAAATTCATAACGTCCGTGAAAATTATGTCCGCCCGCAAAAATATTGGGGCAAGGCAAACCTTTGTATGACAATTGAGAACCATCGGTTCCGCCTCTAATTGCTTTGATAATTGGCGTTATTCCCAATTGTTTCATTGCTTCTTCCGCAATATCAACAATGTGCATCACAGGTTCAATTTGTTTGCGCATATTGTAATATTGGTCTTTCATCTCAACTTCCACCAAATTGCTGCCCAATTTTTTGTTTAAATCATCGGCAACTTTTTGAAAAACAACCTTGCGTTCTTCAAACAACTTCATATCGTGGTCGCGGATAATGTACTCGAGTTCGGTTTTTTCAACTTCACCGTGTACACTGCTCAAATGATAAAATCCTTCGTAACCTTCAGTTTCCTGCGGAATTTCGTTTTTTGGCAATCCTGCAATAAATTCACTGGCAATTAACATTGAGTTAATCATTTTTCCTTTTGCGTAGCCTGGATGCACAATTTTTCCGTGGATGATTACTTTTGCTCCGGCGGCATTGAAATTTTCATATTCCAATTCACCAACGCGGCTGCCATCCATCGTATAAGCCCATTCGGCGCCAAATTTTTCCACATCAAACATATGTGCTCCTTTTCCAACTTCTTCATCGGGCGTGAAGCCAATTCTTATTTTTCCATGTTTTATTTCGGGATGGTTGATTAAATATTCCATCGCCGAAACAATTTCCGTAATTCCGGCTTTGTCATCAGCGCCCAAAAGGGTAGTACCATCGGTTGTAATTAAAGTCTGGCCTTTATACAACAACAAATCTTCAAAATAACTTGGAGACAAAACAATATTTTGTTCTTTGTTCAACAAAATATCACCTCCATCATAATTTTTATGAATTTGAGGTTTTACGTTGGTGCCCGAATAATCCGGACTTGTGTCGATATGGGCAATAAAACCAATGGTTGGCACTTTGAAATCCACATTAGAAGGAAGCGTGGCCATGAGATAGCAATTCTCATCTAAAGTAACATCTTCCAAGCCAATTTCTTTCAATTCATCGACCAAAATATGCGCCAAATCCCATTGTTTTTCAGTACTTGGGAAAGCAGGATTGTTTGGGTCTGATTTTGTGTCCACTTGAACATATTTTACAAATCGGTCTATTAATTTTTGCATATTTTTATATTTTTATCAAAAGTAACGATTCAATAAAGTTTTCGCAATCTAATTGTCATAAATTATTCCAAAAACTGAATGCTTTCCAACAACGAAATTGATTCACAGATGCGTTCATCGATATTGGTGTTTCCATAAATTTCTGAATAGGCAGAAAAATAGGTGTTTTCCGAAATTTTTGTCAGGACTGTAAAACGATGGTATTCAAAATTATTTTTTGTTCCTTTTGAAATGTACCAAAAAGAAGGTTTTTTTTGAAAAGATTCATTCCCTGAATCAATTATTTTAAGGTTGTTTGCATTCAAAACCGAATCTTTTCGATGGTGAAAATCACTGTCGAAATTCAAGGTTCCCAAATTAAAAGAAGCCGCCAAAATGTAAGTTTCAGAAAGCTGTTTAATGGTGTCGGCAGTAAAGATTTCAGACTGATAATTGTCAAAGTATAATACTGTTTTCCAATTACTTGGAATGCTTAATGTAAAGTTTTTATTAAAATCTGTAATTTCTTTGGTGTTTTTATAAGTTGTCGGACTGCAATTCATCTTTTTTCCTATTTTGGATTGATTTGAGCAGGCTGAAACCAGCAAAAAAATAAAAACATAAAAAGCGATATTTCTCATTTTAATTGATTGTTATTTTAGCAATCACTTCATTACCTGAAACCCAAGCGATATTTTCATTTACAAAACGAATGGCGTGAAAAGCTTCGTCGCTCACTTTTTCCCAGTTTTTTCCTGAGTTTTTTGAATAAAAAACGCCATTGTCGGATACTGCAAACACTTCTTTTCCTTGTGTATTTGGCACATATTGCACGCAACTCACGTATTTTGGCTCAGTATTCTCCGCTACAACTTCCCAAGTTTTTCCGCCATTTTTGGTGATTGCTTTATTGGCGTAATTTCCGTGCATATCGGTATAATCACCGCCGCAGATAATTCCTTGTCTTTCATTGTAAAAATCGACCGAATAAATTCCCGTGCTGCTTTTTCCCTGAACAATTGGCGTATCGTAAACTTTCCACGTCAAACCCATATCCGGCGAATGAAAAACACGTGATTTCATTCCGCCCGTCACAATCCACGCATTTTCGCCGACAATGGCGATATTGGTATTGCTGGCCGCAAAAGCAGCTTCTCCATCTGCAATTTTCGGTAAATTCTTGCAATCCATTTTTCCCCAAGATTTTCCGCCGTCGCGGGTAATCAAAACCGACAAACATTCGTCGGTTGGGTCGCCGATGGCGATTCCGTTGAGTTCATCAAAAAACTTCATAGAATCGTAAAAAACTTTTTCGTGCACTTCTTTATAAACCAATTCAATTTCGTTGTTTTTGTAGCGATACAACAGTGCCGGATTTCCAATACTCAAAGCAAAAACAGCTTCTTTAGTATAGGCAATCGCCCTGAAATGCGGAACAATCGTATCGGTTATAATTTTTTTTGTGGCAACGAATTTGCCGTTTCCGGTTAAAATGCCGATGGTTCCGTTTGAGGTTGCGTAAACCACGGAAGAATCGTTCACAATTTCAATGGCGCGAATACTGGCGCTGTCTATGTTGAATTTTTCGATGGAAATTTTTACTGTTTCACGTGGTTGATAGTTGCTGTTGCACGCTAATAAAAATGTAAAGAGGATTGTAATTATGGCAACGTTTTTCATTTATTATTGTTGAAGATTGTAACAAATTTAGGAAAAATAAATCGAATTTTTAAACAACAAAAAAGGCAAGTATAAACCTGCCTTTTTTTGTTCTTTTAGCTAAATAAATTTTATTGATTGAAAAACTCATCAGTAATATACATTTCTTTATCAAATCGTTTTTCAAGCTTAGAAACTTCAATTTCTTTAATTTCAGAATATTTAAGCGATTTTGTTTGTTTGGCCGAAACGCCTCTAATATCATCAAGCGCTGCTTTTAATACCACTTCATTTTCATCACCAAAAGGTAAAATATTATTCCAGAATTGATATTCCTTAACCTCAATATTTGGAACAAATCCTAAAGTGTAATCACTTTGATCCAGTTTATTATAGATTTGAAAAACAATGGGTTGCATGGCATATAAATGTGCTGAATTGGCGGATGATTCACTTGTATAATCAGATGATGGAGAATCATATAAAGTAATTGACCCTACATTTTTACCGTACGTGGTTGTTCCAATCACTTTAACAGGCATAAAAGGTTTCAATCCGTTGATAATCATTTCACTGGCAGAAGCCGTGCTGCCAGAAGTCAATACATACAATTGATTGATGGTTGTAAGTCTGTTAATGTTTTCTTCCCCAGTTTTAGTGCCATTTACATCATATACATTTAACTTATTTTGAAAAGTATATGAACTGTTTTGGTTGGTATGTTTTGCGTTAAAAGTTAATTTTGCAAAGGTTTCTGTAGCGGCACCGGCATTAACCATACTTGCCAAATAAGCCGATGTTAACACAGATCCGCCGCCATTTAATCTTAAATCCAAAATTAACTCTTGAATTCCTTCATTTTTAAAATAAGCAAAAGCGGTGTTTAACTCATCGTTATAAGAAGATCTAAATGAGTTATAAACCAAATAGCCTACTTTTTTACCATTAATATCATTAAATACTTTTTTGAAATAAACTGGGTCTTCTGAAATAACTACTGCAGTAATTGTTTTATCGGCGATAAGGGTTCCGTTTTCAGTAACAATTGAAAATGTTACAGTTTCATTAGATAATTTAGCTGAAACAGCTGAATAATTTGTTGCTGTCATAATTACGCCATCCAAAGCATTGATAATATCACCTCTTTTAATTCCGGCCAAATCGGCAGGAGAACCCGGCGCTACGTACCTCACATATAAAATAATATCGCCAGCTGAATTTATTTGCACTGCTTGCAAACGAATTCCGAATGATTTTGTTATTCCTTGAAAAGAATTATTTAGAGCCACAAAATCATCAACAATCCAAGAAAACCGGTCTGTATTTCCCTTATCAAATAATAAACTGTAGAAAAAATCTTCAGGTTCGGCGAACCCATTTAAATAAGTATTATAAGCATCTTTGTCATCATCTTTGGTGTTTTCCAAATTGGGAACGTTGGTTTGCCAATTGTACCATGAATTCATTCCCTTCCAAACAAAATCATTAATCGGTTTGTCTAAACCATTGCTTATAGGGGCTGGGTCATCATTTTTATCGCAACTGGCAAATGTTAAACCTAGCACTAAGTAAGTTGCCAGTATATAGCCTAATTTTTTCATTTTATAATTTTTGTTTTATGGACGCAATATATCAATTTTTATTCCAAATTTAATATATACTGTTACAAAAACGTAACTTGCTCGTCATATTAATAACAACATCAGAAAATCGTTTTAACAACCAAACTTAAAATGGATCAGTCAGAGTTTTTAAAAAAAGTAATGCCTTTTAAAGATAAAGTGTTTCGATTGGCGAAAAGACTGCTGATTTCAACAGAAGAGGCCGAGGACGCAACACAGGAGCTTTATTTTAAGCTTTGGAAAAACAAGTCGAAATTAAGTGAATATAACAGTATTGAGGCTTTTGCGATGACGATGACGAAGAATTATTGTTTTGATCGTTTAAAATCGAAGCAGGCAAATAATTTATCGCTGGTTCACAGTAACTATAAAGAAGGTGGAACGTCTTTACAGAAAAGGGTAGAATTAAATGATAGTGTAAGTTTGGTTCATAAATTGATTGAGAACTTACCGGAACAACAAAAAATAATTATACAGCTTAGAGATATTGAACAATATGAATTTGATGAAATTGCCGAAATGTTGAATATGCAGCCGTCCGCAATAAGGGTTTCACTATCAAGAGCCAGAAAAACAATTAAAGAACAATTAATAAAACAACACAATTATGGAATTAGTTAACATAGAAAAGTTGTTGGAAAAATACCTGGATGCTGAAACTTCCATCGCCGAAGAAAATGAATTAAAAACTTATTTTTCAGGAGATGATGTAGCACCACATTTAGAAGAGTACCGAGCAATGTTCGGTTATTTTTCAGCTAGTAAAAACGAGAAATTTACAAAAACCATTCAATTAAAAAGTCGAAAACTGAATTGGAAATGGTTATCTGTAGCCGCCTCAGCAGTTTTATTGGTAAGTGTGTACACCGGGTATCAAAAAAACCAACAAGTAAAAGCCGAAAAAATTTATCAAGAAACGCAATTTGCTTTCGCTATGCTATCGGCAAATTTAAACAAAGGAACTGCAGCAATTAATGAATTGCAAGAGTTTGAAACAAGCACTAACAAAATTTTTAACAAAC
>Ga0209347_1001724_pt1 | contig 33033 bp, 36 predicted proteins | sample AutmiccommuBRH23_FD_187382 | JGI IMG/M metagenome (GOLD analysis project Ga0209347, IMG submission 187382) | Deep subsurface microbial communities from Mt. Terri, Switzerland - Autotrophic microbial communities BRH/23 (SPAdes) (version 2) | ecosystem: Environmental > Aquatic > Deep subsurface >...
GCCCAGCCACAGCAAGTCGAGCTGCCGAAACAGCAGGAGGCACGCCGGGATCAGGACTGCGGCCCACAACGCGTGTCCAGTGGTGAAGCGCAGCCCGAACACCGATAGGAATCTGTTCATCGGCGCCTCAGCGCGCGCCTGGCCAGCGCCCCGACGCCGAGCGCCACCGCGACGCCGACGCTCACGATGACCACTCCGGTGATCGGGCTGCGATCCGGCGGCGGGATGTACACCGGTGGGGGGATCTCCTTGACCTCGTACGGGATCGTGGCCGGGCCGGCGGGAACATCCCATGTCAGAGCTGCGACCGGATCGATGACCCCGGCGCCGACGACGTTGTCCACACCGCCGCCCGGGTGCCGTGCGGTCGCGGTGATCCGGTTGATGATCTGGGCGGCGGTCAACTCGGGAAAGCGCTGCTTGAGCAGCGCCGCCAGCCCCGAGACGTAGGCGGCGGAGAACGAGGTCCCGCTGATCGGTATCGGACCGTCCTCGCCCTGCAGTGCGTTCACGGGATTGCCGTCGTACCCCAGCGCCACCAGGTTCTCGCCCGGCGCGGCGGCCCCGACCCACGGCCCCTGCAGGGAGAAGCCACTCGGCTGGCCGTTAGGCGCGATGCTGCCGACGGTCAGGACCAGCGGCGAGTACCAGGCCGGCGAGACGATCGTCTGCACCTTCTGCCACCCCCGCGGGTCGGCGGGCACGGCCGCATCCGGGGGCGGGTTCTGGGTGCAGTCCCCGCCGGAGTTCCCCGCGGCGACGACGATGACGGCGCCCTTGACGTTGACGGCGTAGTTGATCGCGGCGCCGACGACGTTCTCGTTTATCGGCCGGGTCACCTTGTAACAGGCGGCTTCGCTGATGTTGATGACCTGGGCGCCGATGTTAGCCGCGTGCACGATCGCCCGGGCCAGGCTGCGAAGCGACCCGGCGGTCTGGGTGGCGTTGGGGTCGTTGGGGTCGTTGCGGGCCCCTACCGGCTGGAAGCTGTCCGAGGTCTGGCGCAGCGACAGGATTCGGGCGTCCGGCGCGACGCCGATGAAGCCGTCGGTGGGGGCTGGTCTGCCTGCGATGACGGCCGCGGTCAGCGTGCCGTGCGCGTCGCAATCCGACATCCCGTTCCCGGCCTGATCGACGAAGTCGCCCCCTGGTTCTGCCGGCACGCGGGGCGAACCGTTCACCCCCGTGTCGATGACCGCCACAGTTACCCCGGCACCGGTTGCGAACTTCTGGGCGTCGGCGAGCCGGAGGTAGTCGTTGGCCCACGGCCTGTCGGCGAAGTTCGAGTTCGGGAACACCGTCGGCGCCGCGCAGATCCGGCGCTGCTCCATCGGCTGGTCCGGGCCGGTCTCGTCAGGGGGAATGGCCGCAGGATCGATGACGGGGGGTTCGATCGCCGCGACCGGGGGAGCCGTCAGCAGCACCAGGAACAGTGCTGAGAAAAGCGCACCTAGTCGGCGCACGTGTGGTCACCCCCCGAAGCACCCGGCAGGCGCACCGTGTGCTGGCGCGGCCGCAGCAAACCCGAGGCCGCCCGCCGGGCGGCGCAAGAAGTCACGTCGAGGGTACGCGTGGAAGGCACATCGGCAATCGTAAGGGTGCCCGGAGAGGGGTCGTTCCGCTTTCTCTCGCGCATGCCCACGCCGCCGAAACGGCATTCCGGCAGGCGTGCACTCGCACTCTGGCTGCTGGAATGCCGTTTCGGCGGGGAACTCCTAGGCGTCGAGGTCCTGCTGCACCAGTTCGGCGACGGTGTTGAGCGCGGCTTCGTCGTCGGACGCCACGGTGACCTGGGCGCCGTTGCCGGCCCCGAGGGTCATGATCATCAACGCCGAGCCGGCGTCGACGGGCTCACCGCCGTCCATCGAGAGCGTGACGGGAACACCGGCGTTGACGACGGCCTCGGCGATGATGGCCGCGGGCCTGGCGTGCAGTCCGATGGACGAGCCGACGATGACGGTCTTGGTGGGCATGGGTTCTCCTTCTTATCGGGGTTGTGCGGGTCAGGCGGCGACGAGCTCGGGCTCGGCCTTGGCGCCGGGCTTGATGAACTGCTTGGCGGCCACGACCGCCAGCGCGGCCGCGATGGTGCCTGCCACGATCGCGATCACGAAGCCCAGCTTGTTGTCGATCGCGAACAGCACGAAGATGCCGCCGTGCGGTGCCCGCGACGTCGCGCCGAAGGCCATGCACAGCGCGCCGGTGATCGCGCCGCCGAACATCATCGACGGGATGACGCGCAGCGGGTCGGCCGCGGCGAACGGGATGGCGCCCTCGGAGATGAACGTCGCGCCCAGAAGCCAGGCGGCGCGCCCGTTCTCCCGCTCGGGCTCGCTGAACAGACCCGGCCGGATGGTGGTGGCCAGCGCCATCGCCAGCGGCGGCACCATGCCCGCCGCCATCACGGTCGCCATGATCTCGAAGGACGCGGTGGTGGCCGCCGCCAGCCCGGCGGTGGCGAACGCGTACGCGGCCTTGTTGACCGGGCCGCCGAGGTCGAAGCACATCATCAGGCCGAGGATGATCCCGAGGAAGACCGCCGACGTGCCGGACATCCCGCTGAGCCACTCGGTGAGGCTGCTGTTGACCCACGCCAGCGGACGGCCGATCAGGAAGAACATGATCAGACCGACGACCAGCGACGCGACCAGCGGGGTGATCACGACCGGCATCAGCCCGCGGAGCCACTGCGGCACTTTGAGATTGCTGACCCACAGGGCGGTGAAGCCCGCGATGACGCCGCCGACGATGCCGCCGATGAAGCCGCCGCCGATGAACACGGCCAGGGCGCCGGCGGTGAAGCCCGGCGCGATGCCCGGCCGGTCGGCGATCGCGAACGAGATGTAGCCAGCCAGCGCGGGCACCAGGAAGCTGAACGCCAACCCGCCGAGCGTGAAGAGGATGGCCCCGAGGTATTCGGTGAACCCGCCGGGCGGCAGATCGGCCAGCGAGTTGCTCAGCGCGATGTCGTTGCCGGTGTCGGCGATCTCGTAACCCGCGAACAGGAAGCCCAGCGCGATCAGCAGACCGCCGGCGGCCACGAACGGGATCATGTAACTCACGCCGGTGAGCAGGATCTGACGGGTGCGGGTGCCCCAGCCGACATTTCCCGACGGTGCGTCCGGAGCGGCCGCGCCCGAACCCTCGACCCTCGCGGCGTTCGGATTATCTGCTGCGGCAACGGCTTCGGCGATCATCTTGGCCGGCTCGTTGATCGCGCGCTTCACGCCGGAGGCCACGACGGGCTTGCCCGCGAAGCGTCCCCTGTCCTTGACCCCGACGTCGGTGGCGAAGATGACGGCATCGGCGCTGGCGATGGTGTCGGCAGGCAGGGGAGTGCTGCCCGAGGATCCCTGGGTCTCCACGACGAACGTGACGCCGGCCTCCTTGGCCGCGGCGGCCAGCGCGTCGGCGGCCATGTAGGTGTGCGCGATGCCCGTCGGGCACGCGGTGATCGCGACGACGGACTTGGCGGCCTTCTTCTCGGGCGCCGCTGCCGGTGCCGCACCCGCCGCTGGTGCCGGGTTGACGACACCCTCGACGAGGTCGACCACGTCGGCGGCGGTGGCGGCGGTGCGCAGCGATTCGACGAAGTCCTTGCGCACCAACGCCCTTGCCAGGCTGGACAGCAGCTTCATGTGCTCCTGCCCGCCGGAGTCCGGCGCCGCGATCAGGAACGCCAGGTCGGCGGGTCCGTCGGGGGCGCCGAAGTCCACCGCGGGGCGCAGCCGAGCGAACCCGATCGTCGGGGTGTCGACGTACGGCGAGCGGCAGTGCGGGATCGCGATGCCGCCGGGCAGGCCGGTCGCGGACTGCTCCTCGCGGGCCATGGCGGCGCCGACCAGACCCGCGCTGTCATTGGTGCGGCCCGCGGCGGCGAGGCTGTCGGCCAGGCGGGTGATCACCGCCTGCTTGTCGCCCTCGACGTCGGTGTCGAGCAGCACCAGATCCGAGGTGATGACCGGGCGTGAAGAAGTGGAGCTTGTCATGGCACTACTCTCGTCTTTCGGTGTTATTGGTTGGCCGGAATCGGTGAGATCGGCGACACCTGAACCGCATTCAGGTCGATCTCGGCGGGGGAGGGCAGCGTGGTGCCCGGTAGAGCGGCCGCGGCGCTGCCGTAGGCGACGGCCATCTGCAGCCGTTGCGGGGGCACGGCACCGCCCACCTCGGCGCGGACATAACCCGCCAGCGACGAGTCACCCGCACCCACGGTGCTGCGCGGGACGATCGGCGGCGGGGTGGCCATCCAGGCGCCGTTCCGGTCGACCAGCACCGCGCCCGCGGCGCCGAGGGTGGCCAGCACGGCGCCGATACCCCTGTCGACCAGTTGCCGTGCCGCCGATACGACTGGTCCCGGATCGCCCTGTGCCACAGCATCGTCCAGTACTCGGGACGAGTACCCCAGAACCCCGGCGAGCTCCTCGGCGTTCGGTTTGATCAGGTCGGGCGCGCCGCGGTGCAGCGAGGCGACCAGGGCGCTCAACGGCGCGTCGGAGGTGTCCACGGCGATCCGGCAGGGCAGTGGGGCCAACAGCGCGACCACGTCGCCGTACCAGCTGGTTGGCACGCCGGGAGGCAGCGATCCCGACATCACCACCCAGGCGGCGCCGTCGGCGGCGTCGAGCACGGCGTCGGTGAGCGCGCGCACCGCGGCCGGGTCGAGCGTCGCGCCCGGCTCGTTGAGTTTGGTGGTGGTGCCGTCCGGCTCGGTGATCGTCAGGTTGATCCGGGCGGGCTCGGCCGTCGGCACCACCCGGTAGGACACCCCCGTGGATTGCAACGCGCTCACCAGCGGATCGTTGGCGGCCGCGGGGAGTACGGCGAGCGCCTCGACGCCGGCGAGCGTCAGTGCGCGGGCGACGTTGACGCCCTTGCCGCCGGCCTGGCTGGTCACCGAGGTGATCCGGTGTACGGCCCCGCGTGTCAGTGGGGAGGGCAGTGTGACGGTGCGGTCGATGCTCGGGTTAGGGGTGACGGTGACGATCACGAGGGGCCTCCTGCGCAGATGACCTCGACACCCTGCTCGCTCAGCTCGGCGCTGTCGGCGGGACTGATCTCGGGGTCGGTGATGAGGGTGTCGACGCTGGTGATGGGGGCGAAGCTGACGAAGTCCTCGCGGCCGACCTTGGAGGAGTCCGCGGCGACGACGACGTAGTTGGCGGCGCGCACCATCGCCCGCTTGACGGCGGCCTCGTCGCTGTCGGGGGTGGACAGGCCGTGGCGCAGGCTGATGGCGTTGGTGCCGATGAACGCGATGTCGACCCGCAGCGTGTCGAGCACGCGCAGCGTCTGCTCGCCGACGGCCGCCTGGGTGACGCCGCGCACCCGCCCGCCGAGCAACTGCAGCGAGACCGAGGGGACGGCGGCCAACCTGGTCGCGATCGGCACCGAGTTGGTGACGACCACCAACGGTCGATCCGTCGGCACATGCGCTGCGATCCGCATGGTCGTGGTGCCCGCATCCATCAGTACCGTCGCCCCGCTCAACGGGAAGAACTCCGCGGCGGCCGCGGCGATGGCGTCCTTGTGCTCCGCGCGGGTGACGTCGCGCTCGCCCACGCCGGGTTCGACGAGGTGCAGCGCCCGGACCGGCACCGCACCCCCGTGTACGCGGCGCACGATGCCGGCCTTGTCGAGGACGGCGAGGTCACGGCGCACCGTCTCGGTGGTGACGTCGTACTCCTGAGCCAACTCGGTGACCGAGGCTCGGCCCTTGGCCATCACCAGTGAGGCGATGGCCTGCTGCCGTTCTTCGGGGTACATGTGCCTCCGTGCCGATGAGGGTATGTGTGGGTATTGACCCGTGCGGATGTTGATATTGTTGGTTTTACCCTCATTCGTGTTGACTTGTCAACATTTTCTTGTAATCTGGTTCACATGACCGCGTCTTCCTCGCTCACGTCACTGTCGCTCGATCCGGGCACCGTCCTGCAGGGTGTGCCCGTCGTCGGCGGAGTCCAGTACGCACCGGTGATCCGGCCCGGCAAACTGCCCGACGTCGACCGGGACGCGACCCCCGACCTCGCCGAGGCCGACCGGCCGGCCGAGGTGGAACGCTTCACCGCCGCGGCGGCGGCCGTCGCGACCCGGTTGCGGGACCGCGCCGCGCACGCGTCAGGTGTCGCGGCGGAGGTGCTCACCGCGACGGCCACCCTGGCGCTGGACCGCGCCTGGCTCGGCGCGGCCGAGAAGCGCATCAAGGAAGGCGCTCCGGCGGTGCGCGCGGTGGTCGGCGCGGTCGACCAGTTCGTCGACATGTTCACCAAGCTCGGCGGCCTGATGGCCGAGCGGGTCACCGACCTGCGCGACATCCGCGACCGCGTCATCGCCGAACTCAACGGACTACCGGAACCGGGTGTCCCGGTGCCCGAGGAACCCTCGATCCTGTGCGCCGAGGATCTGGCGCCCGCCGACACCGCGGGCCTGGACCCGAGCCTGGTCGTGGCACTGGCCACCACGCTCGGCGGGCCCACCAGCCACACCGCGATCATCGCCCGCCAGCTGGGGATCCCCTGCGTCGTCGCCGTCCACGGTCTCGACGACGTTCCCGACGGCGCGATGGTCCTCGTCGACGGCACCCGCGGCACCGTCACCGTCGCCCCGGACGAAGCCGCCGCCCGCGACGCGGTGGCCGAAGCCGAGCGCGTCGCAGCGCAAACCGCGAACTGGTCGGGCCCGGGTGCCACCTCGGACGGGCACGCCGTCGCCGTCCTGGCCAACGTGCAGGACGGTGCCGCCGCCCGCTCGGCCCGGGAGACCCCGGCCGAGGGCATCGGGTTGTTCCGCACCGAGCTGTGCTTCCTCAACCGCGACACCGAGCCCACCGTCGCCGAGCAGGCCGACATCTACGCCGAGGTGCTCGACGCATTCGCCGGCCTCAAGGTCGTCGTCCGTACTCTCGACGCCGGATCGGACAAGCCGCTCAAGTTCGCCGGGCATCCCGATGAGGCCAACCCTGCGCTCGGCGTTCGCGGCATCCGTATCGCCGAGAACAACCCGGGTCTGCTGACCAACCAGCTCGAGGGCATCGCTGCCGCAGCCGAGCGCACCGGCAACCAACCGTGGGTGATGGCGCCGATGATCGCCACCGCTCAGGAGGCGGAACGCTTTGCCGCCCAGGCCCGTTCGTACGGGCTGACGCCGGGCGTGATGATCGAGGTGCCCGCCGCGGCGCTGCTCGCCGAGAAGATCCTCGACCATGTCGACTTCCTGTCGATCGGCACCAACGACCTGGCCCAGTACACGATGGCGGCCGATCGGATGTCAGCCGACCTCGCGACCCTGACCGACCCATGGCAGCCCGCGGTGGTGGCCCTCGTCGCGATGACGGCCCGTGCCGGCGCCGCGGCGGGCAAGCCGGTCGGGGTCTGCGGGGAGGCCGCCGCCGATCCGCTGCTGGCGTGCGTGCTCACCGGTCTCGGGGTGACGTCGCTGTCGGCCGCCGCAGCGGCAGTGCAGGCCGTGGGTGCCAAGCTGGCGCAGGTGTCGCTGCAGCAGTGCCGCGAGGCGGCCGACGCCGTGTTGACCACGGCCAGTGCCGCCGACGCCCGCGCGGCCGCCCGGGAAGTGCTGGGCTGAGCAGGCGGCGGTCAGCGACTAGGCGGACCGGTGGCGGTACTTGTCGACGTCCCGCTTCGCTGTGGCGGCCGGTGGCTGTGGGCGAGTGCGCCAGCCCGACTGTCCCGTCCAGACGAGTTGGGGGCGGCACCGCGCGAGACGGTCGAGACGGACGAGCGCAGAGGAGAGGTCATCGTCGAGCGGCAAGTCGCCGTGGGGGTCACAGACCGACAGCAGGCGGCGCAACTCGCGGCCCCCGATGATCGCCCAGTCCACATCGGCGCGAGCGCAGTTCACGCTGATGTAGTAGAGCGCGGTGAACGCCTGGGTTCCGAAGAAGTCCACGGCGCGCAGGTCGAGCACCAGTTGTTTGGACGTCCTGGCGTGGCGCTCCACGTAGCGACCCAGGGCGCGGCCGTTGACGGCGTCGATCTCGCCGCGGACCGCGACGGCGACCCGCGTCGAAGAGCAGTGGCGCACGGCGAACGTCGCCCTGCCGCAGCGTTCCAGCTCTTCCGGCGATGCCGAAGCGGTGTGGTACACCAAGTTGTCGTCGGATGCCACTATCGGTGACTCCCCCATGTCGTGCCTCCCGGGCCATGGCCCACAATCTGGCTTCGCGGTGGTGGTGCGTCAACCGGCTGGGAACTCAACCAAGGTTCAGGATAGTACGAAATCCGCAGCAGGTGACCTACTTCACATAAAAGGACCTACGCAGGCGATGCCAGGTCTTTTGTCAACTTGGCCGACTCTTGACGGTGTCGTCACAAGCGACAGGGGGCGAAAGGGCGACGGATCCGTTGGCTCTTTCAGCGAAGGGCTACGAAGTCCAGCCGGTTGCCTGCGGCCACGACACCGGAGCGCCTTCCTGTTGGCCGAGGGGTGCCCGCTTTCCTCGGAAGGAAGTTCCACGGTGAGATGATCGCCGTGACGAGGGGAGTCGATTGACCGTGCGTTATCCGCCGCAAGACGCGTTCACCGAAGAGGTCTCGCACTGGTACGACATCCCGGGATGGTTCCACTGGCGCGAGGGTCAGGAGGAAGCCGTCACCGCGTTCCCCGAGGGCAGCACGTTCGTGGAGGTCGGATCCTATCTGGGCCGCAGCCTGTGCTCGCTGGCCGATGTCGTGCGCAGCTCTGGACGTGACTACACGGTGATCGGTGTGGACACCTGCCGCGGCAGCGGGCAGGAGGGTCCGGCCAACAAGAACGCCCACGGTCCTGCGGTCGAGTACGGCGGCGGGACGTTCGCGGGCCTGTTGCACCGCAACGTGATCGCGTGTGGCTTCGCCGACACCGTGCACGTCTTCATCAGCTCATCGCCCGGGGCCGCCGACTTCTTCGCCGACGGCTCCCTGGCGTGGGTGCACCTCGACGCCCGGCACGACTACGACAGCGTCGCCGCCGACATCGATGCGTGGGCGCCCAAGGTGAGGCCCGGCGGCTGGCTGTCCGGCGACGACTACGACGACCGTCTGTGGCCCGGGGTCGTCGCCGCGGTTCGCGACCGGCTTCCCGATTCGCACGGCTGGCTGACCGCACAGTGGCGCTGGGTCAAGGGATAACCGGGCATTCGCGCCGTGCGGAATTCGCATCGGGGGTACCGTAACGGTCATAGCGTGCCCGTAGCAGCGGTTATCTCATGCTGTTAGTTAGAGGACACCGTCATGAGCGCCGATCTGCTCGCACCGTTGGCCAGACTCCTGAGTACCTCCGAGGCGATCGAGGGTTTGCGAGACCTCTTCGCCGCCGAAGAACCACTCGACGATATCGCTGTGAGGGTCGCCGAAACGGCGGTGGCGGCGGTCCCGCACGCCGATGCCGTCAGCATCTCGGTGCTGTCCTGGCCTGATCCCCGCACGGCCGCCGCCACGCACGAGTTGGCGCGAGAACTCGATCGCGAGCAGTACGCCTCGGGTCGAGGGCCTTGTCTGGAAACCGCGTGGCACTGCACGCCCGAGCGTGTGGTGATCGAGGAGTCCCATCGCCGATGGCCCGAATTCGCCGGCGCCGCAGAGCGATTGGGAGTCCGCGCGAGTTTGTCGGTGCCGCTGGTGGTGGTCGGGTTGAATGACGAGCAGGAGCTCGTCGGTTCCCTCAACCTGTACAGTCACACCGCTGCCGCGTTCGATCCGTTCGACGCCGAGCTCATGCGCCTGTACAGCGTTTCGGCCAGTCAAGCGATCGGCAACGCCAGCCGCTGGCAGACCTCACGGGAGACCGTCACCCAACTCGAGACAGCTCTTCTTTCGCGTTCCGACATCGACATGGCCAAGGGAGCGCTGATCGCCCTGCACGGCGGTGGACCCGGCGACGCATTCGCCCGCTTGGTGGCCGAATCGCAGCGTCGCAACATCAAGGTGCGCGACATCGCCGTCGAACTGCTGGATCAACTCAAGGCGACGCCCCGGGGGTAGGCGCACATGTGCGAGGCGCCGGCGGCGCGCTCAGCCGACTGTCGAGTCAGCCCGAATCATGCTCCGGGGGCGGCCTTCTGGCGGTGTGACGACAATGCGTCCCTCATCTCGCTCATGCTCACCGGGCGTCCGAACAGGTAGCCCTGAGCCATCCCAGAGCCTCGACCGCGATGGGCTCAGCGCGCGGCAGGGTCACCACCGGTTGGTAGGCCAGGCTGAACCCCGGCGGTACCGCTCCGTTCGCCGACCGCAACACGCTCGGGAAGTGAGCCGAGACGCTCGCGGAGGGGCGATAGACCACCGCGGTGTCCTTGCCGAGTCGCTTGCCCGCGTACATCGAGATATCGGCTTGTCTCAGTAGGTCATCCGAGGTCGCCGTCGGCTCATCGGTTCCCGGGCGGACCAGTCCCATGCTCACCCGCTCAACCGCCAGGGAATTAATCGGACCATAGTCCGGTTGATCGGGGCATGCCTGCTGTCACTGCCGATACCCTCACCCTGCCCCGCATCTCAGGCCCCGGCGCGTCCGACACCGAGCGCCCCGTGCGGTCGGTCACGACCGGCCCGCGCGGCTATGAAGGCGAGGGGTTCCCCGTCGTCCGCGCGTTCGCCGGCGTCAACGCCCGCGACCTCGACCCGTTCGTCCACATGGACCAGATGGGCGAGGTGGAGTACCAGCCCGGCGAGCCACGCGGCACCGACTGGCACCCGCACCGCGGCTTCGAGACCGTCACCTACATGATCGACGGCCGGTTCGCCCACCAGGACTCCCACGGTGGCGGCGGCCTGATCACCGACGGCGCCACCCAGTGGATGACCGCGGGGTCGGGCATCCTGCACATCGAGACCCCACCGGCCGAACTGGTCGAGAGCGGCGGGGTGTTCCACGGGATCCAGCTGTGGGTGAACCTGCCGAAGAAGGACAAGTTCGCCGCGCCCAGGTACCAGGCCATCGAAGGCAGCCACGTGAAGCTGCTGTCCTCCGACGACGGTGGCGCGCTGGTGCGTGCCATCGCCGGGGAGATCGACGGCCAGGGCGGTCCGGGTGCGACGCACACGCCGATCACGTTGGCGCACGCCACCATCGAGCCGGGCGCACGGCTGAACCTGCCGTGGAACCGGGATTTCAACGCGTTGGTCTACGTGCTGTCGGGACGCGGCGCGGTCGGCCCCGTCGGGCACCCGATCCAGCAGGGCCAGCTGGCGGTGCTCGGCCCGGGCGACCGGATCACCGTGGCCGCCGAGCGCACCCAGGACTCCCACAGGCCGGCGCTGGAAGTCCTGCTGCTGGGCGGCAAGCCGATCCGCGAGCCGGTGTTCCAGTACGGGCCGTTCGTGATGAACTCCAAGTCCGAGTTGATCGAGGCGGTCGAGGACTTCAACGCGGGCAAGTTCGGCACGATCCCGCCGGATGCGCTAATGCCGCACCGCCCGCTGCGCTGAGTCCTGCTGCAGCGGGTAGATCAACTCGAGCTCACCCAGCAGCGCGGAAACGGTCAGCAACGGCAACGCCGCAGACACCCCGAGGTCGTCGTCGCGGGCTTCCGCGCGCAACGCGAGCACGAAGTCGTCGGCGATCGGCACCCACGGTCGCTCCGGGTCGAACCGCCCCGCCAGCCGCTCGCAGATCGCGTCGGCGTGGAACTCGACCACCTGGCGCACCTTCGGGTAGGCGCTCAGCGGCGGCGGGGTGGGGATGTCGGCGATCAGATCGGCGGCCGAGCGTAGCCGGATCGCCCGGTGGAACGACCGCACGATCGGTGCGCGGAAGTCGGTCTCGCCGCTGCTCTCCGAAAGATATTGGCGCACAGCATCGTCGATCACCCGGGACGCGGCCAGCGCGTCGTGGCTCAGGGTCGCCACCTCGTCGGTGCGTTCTTCGAACGCGCCGCGGGTGATCCGCAGCACCGCCGCCCGCAGGTACCGCGCGAAGATGGCGCGCGCCGAGTCGATCGCCCGGGTCACCGACGCGGTGGCGCCGCGGGGCCACAGCAGCACCGACACGAGCACGCCCACCAGGGCACCGACGGCGACGTCCTCCACGCGGATCAGGCCCACCTGCCAGCCGGTCGGGACGACGAGGTTGAAGAAGATCAGGACCATCATCGTGAACGCTGCCTGTGCGGCGGTGAACGAGGCGATCTCGGGGACGTAGGCCGAGCCGAAGACGACCAAGGGCATCAGGATCCACAGCACCGCGGGATCAACACCCACCACGGTGATGACCGCAGCACCGAGCAGGAAGCCGATGCCGGTGCCGAACACCGCGCGCCACACGCGGGTACCCGTGGTCAGGGCGCTGCTGCGCAGCACCGACAGCGCGCCGAGGACGACCCAGAAGCCGTGCTCGACAGGGAACAGGTGGGTGACCGCCACGGCGAGGGCCAGGCCCAGCCCGGTGCGCAGGCTGTTGCGGACGGCCACCGCGCGGTTGGAGACGAACCCGGACGTGATCTGTGCCGCCGCAACGGTTTCGGGTAGAAGTCGATCCGATGCCCCGGTTTCGGGCAGCCGCAGGCCGAAGGCGCGCGCCCACACCGGACGCGCGTCGGCGGCCGCCGCGGCGGCGATGATGCGACCCGTGGCGCCGATGGTGGCCGCGATGGTGCGCCGCCGCAGCAACTCCCGGCCCAGTTCGACCGCCTGCTCGTCGTCGGTGGCGCCGAGGATGGCAGAGAGGTCCTCGCGGTAGCGGCCGCGCGCCGCCGTGCGCAACTCGACCAGGGCCGCGTCGAGGTCGGCGCGCGCGGCGTCGCGCCTGGCGACCCGGGTGATGCGCAGCACCGCGGCCGCGTCGCGCAGCACCCGCACCGCGGGGTCCTTCATGTCGGCGAGCGCGGCGCCGGCCTTCTGCCCCGTGCGGTCGGTGACCCACTCCAGATCGTCGACGACCCGCACCAGGGCCCGGCTGCCCGCGGTCAGGCCGACCGGCCGGAAATCGGCGCCGAGGAAGTTGGCGCGCAACGCGTCCATCGCGGCGGTGACCTCGGCGGCGGACGCGCGTCCGTCGAGCCTGTCGGCCAGCGCCCGACAGGCCTTGGCGGCGTGCCGCCGCAGCGCGCCGTGATGGCGAGGCGGGAGCACGAACAGCGCGGCGGGCACGCACACCGCCAGCGCGATGGTCCAGCCCAGCAGGCGGTCCCCGATCGGTCCCGGCGGGGTGCACGCCGGCAGGACGAACGTCAGCAACGTGGCGCGCTGGCCCGCGGCGATCGTCTCGCTGAGCACCCCGGAGAACGTCACCACCACCCCGAGGACGAACATCGCCAGCACCGCGGGAACCGGATGCGGGGACACCAGCGTGCCCAGCGTGATGAGCACGAACCCGTTGAGCGCCAACCCGGCGTAGGCGACCGCGCGGTTCTGACGATTACCGGGAAAGTCGGAGAACACCAGCAGCGCGACCGACCCGAAGATGGTGAACAGCGACGTCTGGGCGTTGCCGCCGGAGACGACGATGCTCAGCGCCGCCGCCGACGGCACCACCAGCGCGGCGCGCAGCGCACGCCGCAGTGCGTCGTTCTCCGGATCGCGCCGTTGGATGCGCCGCGCGACGCGGTGCCGGAAACCGTTCGCGCCGCCGACCATCAGTGGGCGAGGACCTTGATGGCGATGACCAGCAACCCGACGCCGGTGAGTAGGACAACAGTGACAATTTGCTGCCACAGGGGCAACCGGGTCCTGCGAACGGCGGCGAGGGCGATCAGGCCGAGTTCGCCGACGAGGATCCACTTCGCGATCCACATGGCGGTGTCGGTCTCGAGCACCCCGATGCCGGCGGTCGCCAGCGCCAGCAGCGGAAGCAGGCTGGCCTGCAGGATCTGACCGGAGGACTGCAACATCCGCCAGACCTCGACGCGGCCCGGCGCCTGTTCGTGCACGCCCAGATGGGCGACCCAGTCCGCCAGCAGGCTGGCCGCCCACAGACCGCCCATCGTGACGGCGACGTCGAGCATGCGCCCCCATCCGCTGGTGTCGTCACCCGTGTACCGGGTCAGCACGGCCAGGGTCGCCAGGCACGAGATCGCGCCGTAGAGGCGCTCCCGCAGCATGGCGACCACATGCTCCACGGGCGCTGCCCCGCCGTCCGCGTCGACCCCGGCGGCCGCCCGGACGTCCCGGTCGTCGATCGGGTCACTCACCGTCGGGCACCGAGTCGAACCGACCGGAGTCCAGCGCGTCGAGCAGTTGAGCGACGATCCACGCCAGGCCCGGGGTGTCCGGTGGGAGTATCGCCTGCTCATAGCCGACCAGCAGATACACCGCCCACGCCGCGAACAACCTCGCCTGGCGCTCGTTGCGCAGGATCTCCCGAGCGGACTCGTACATCGCCTCGAAGCGTTGCCGGTCGACCTCGGCCTGCACCATGCGCACCTGCGGGTCGATGGAACTCCACACCCGGATCGCGGCCTCCGCCCCATGCGGCAGGGTGAGCGCGGCCTGGATCAGCGTGTCGATGCGCTTGCGGGGATCGGGCTCGGCCCGAACGGCCTCCAGGATGTCGACGGTCATGCCCTCACGCCAGTGCGCGACGAGCTGGCGGGTGTAGGACGACCAACTGGAGAAGTAGTGGTAGAACGAACCGGTCGTGACACCGAGGCGCCGACACACCTCGGCCAGCTTCAAGCCGCCGTAGCCGAGGTCGCACAACACATCCAGCCCGGCGTCGAAATACGCCTCCTGCGACGCGACAGCCCCCATGCCCGAAACCCTAGTTCGGCAGCCGTCGGCTCACGCGTCAATGGCGCGCCGGCCGCCCGAGTGCCTGACCGGATATCCTGCGTAAGTTTGCTGAATTCTCACCTCCGGGTCGCCCGACAGGGTGCCGTCGCCGCCGGCCCGGTGACGTGTGGCACAATTTGACCGTGCCGTATACGGCGAGTCGAGGTCCAGGTCGTCCTCCCGCAGCGAAGGCCGCTGAAACGCGGGAGCGCATCGTGCGCGCTGCTCGCGAGGTGTTCAGCGAACTCGGTTATGACGCGGCGACGTTCCAGGCGATCGCCATCCGTGCGGACCTGACCCGACCGGCCATCAATCACTACTTCTCCAGCAAACGCGTCCTGTGGGCCGAGGTGGTGGCGCAGACCAACGCGACGATTGTTAGCGCAGGCATCGCCAAGGCGCATCAACGGACCGCCCTGATCGACAGGCTGTCGGCTTTCCTGTCGGTCGCGACGCAGGCCGACGACGAAGACCGCTCCGCCGCGGCGTTTCTCGTGACATCGGTGCTGGAGTCTCAGCGCCATCCCGAACTCAGCACCGACGAGCACGACTCGCTGCAGAACTCGCGCAGCTTCGTGACCTGGGCGGTCAACGACGCCATCGCCAACGGCGAGTTGAACACCGACACCGACGTCGGGCATCTCGTGGAGATGTTGGTGGCGGTGCTGTGGGGCATGGGTTTCTACGCCGGTTTCATCGGCGATCGTGAGCAACTCGGTGCGGTCGTGCACAAACTCGAACTGCTCCTGGCGAACCGGCTCTGGAAGCTCGGCGACTGACGCCAGGCTGCGCCTCGGCTGTGGATCTCCTGTGGGTTGACCTGCGCTGATGTGGCGTGCGCCACAGCGGGGGAGAACCGCGCCGAGCATTAGATAGCCTGGCGAAGTAATCCCTGTTCGTCACATGAGACGGAGCCCTGCATGAGCACACTGCGCACCGACAACGACACCTGGGACATCGCTTCCAGCGTCGGGGCGACCGCCGTGATGGTGGCCGCCGCCCGCGCCGCGGAGACCGACCGGCCCGACCCGCTGATCTGCGATCCGTACGCCAAGATCCTGGTCGCCGACGCGGGCACCGGAGCGTGGGAGTACATGCTCGACGACGCCTTCATGGCTTCACTTTCCGAGGCCTCCGACACCGACGCCGACATCGCCGCCATGTTCCAGCACATGGGCAACTATCAGGCGGTCCGCACGCACTTCTTCGACGACTTCTTCGCCAAGGCGGCCGACGCCGGCATCCGGCAGGTCGTCATCCTGGCGTCCGGACTCGACTCGCGGGCCTTCCGCCTGCCGTGGCCGGCCTGCACCACGGTGTACGAGATCGACCAACCGAAGGTGCTCGAGTACAAGGCCGCCACCCTGGCCCGCCACGGCGTGGCACCGTCCGCGGATCGTCGCGAAGTCGCCGTCGACCTCAGGCAGGACTGGCCGGCCGCGCTGGTGAATGCCGGATTCGACGTCGCGACGCCGACCGCGTGGCTGGCCGAGGGCCTGCTGATGTACCTGCCTGCCGACGCCCAGGATCGACTCTTCACCCAGGTCACCGAACTGTCCGCGCCGGGTAGCCGGGTCGCCGCCGAGGCCATGGGCATCCACGCCGAGGACCGCCGCGAGCGGATGCGGGAGCGGTTCGCCTCGCTCACCGCGCAGTTCGGGGTGCAGCCGATGGACATCACCGAACTGACCTACGAAGACCCCGACCGCGCCGACGTCGCGGAATGGCTGGCCGAGCATGGTTGGCGGTCCGGCGCTCAGTCCTCCAACGACGAGATGCGGCGTCTCGGCCGGTTCGTGGAGATCGTCGACAGCGACGGGCAGTCGTTCTCCACGTTCGTCACCGGCGAAAGGGTCTGACCCCCTTCGGGATCCTGCTTACCCCCGTACGGGCGCTGTTCACCAACCGGCCGGTTGGTTACCATTCGGGTACTCCGCAGGTCAGGAAGGACCCCCAACATGACCACCGAATCCGCCGCTCCCGTCCAGGCGACCAAGAGCCCCGACGTCGTCGACATCCCGGCGACCGTCCGTCGCCTCCGCCAGACCTTCGCGTCCGGCCGCACCCGCAGCGTCGAATGGCGCAAGGAACAGTTGCACGCTCTCGAGCGGCTGATGTCCGACAACGAGTCCGCCGTCGCCGACGCCCTGGAAAAGGATCTGGGCCGCTCACCCTTCGAGGCCTGGCTCGCCGACGTCGCCAGTACCACCGGCGAGGCCGCATTCGCGGCCAAGAACGTCGGCAAGTGGATGAAGCGCCGCTACCGCCTGCTGGAGTTGTCGCAGCTGCCCGGCCGGGCCTGGGTCGAATACGAGCCATACGGCACCGTGCTCATCATCGGTGCGTGGAACTTCCCGTTCGCACTCACCCTCGGCCCTGCCGTCGGCGCCATCGCCGCGGGTAACACCGTCGTGCTCAAGCCGTCCGAGGTGGCGCCGGCCTCCTCGGCGCTGATGGCCGAACTGGTGCCGCGATACCTGGACAACGACGCGATCGCTGTGGTCGAGGGCGACGGCGCGGTCAGCCAGGAACTCATCGCCCAGGGCTTCGACCATCTGCTGTTCACCGGTGGCACCGAGGTCGGCCGCCGCGTCTACGAGGGTGCGGCGCCACATCTGACGCCGGTCACCCTGGAACTCGGCGGCAAGAGCCCGGTGATCGTGACGGCCGACGCCGACATCGACGTGGCCGCCAAGCGCATCGCCTGGACCAAGCTGATCAACTCCGGCCAGATCTGCATCGCCCCCGACTACGTGGTGGCCGAGGCGTCCGTGCGCGACAAGCTGGTCGACAAGATCAGGGAGGCCGTCGAAGGGTTCGAGGCGGGCAACACCGGCGGCAAGCGCATCGTCAACGAGCGCCACTTCAACAGGCTCACCACCGCCCTGGCCGCCACCAAGGGCAGGGTCGCCGTCGGCGGCGGTTCGGATCCGTCGACGCTGAAGATCCAGCCCACCGTCGTGGTCGACCCCGCCCCCGACGAGCCGTTGATGACCGACGAGATCTTCGGGCCGATCCTTCCCGTGGTCACAGTCCAATCCCTGGACGAGGCAATCACTTTCGTCAACTCCCGGCCCAAGCCGCTGGCCGCCTACCTGTTCGCCAAGGCCAAGGCCGTGCGCGAACGGGTGATCAAGGAGGTGCCCGCCGGTGGCATGGTGGTCAACCATCTGGTCTTCCACTTCGCCACCCACAAACTGCCGTTCGGCGGCGTCGGCCCCTCCGGGATGGGCGCCTACCACGGCAAGTTCGGTTTCGAGGAGTTCAGCCACCTCAAGTCGGTGATGACGAAGCCAACCCGACCCGATGTCACCGCGATGATCTACCCGCCGTATACAGAGAAGGCGTGGAAGCTGGCGCGCAAGCTCTTCTGATGCCATAGCGCCAGGCCCGCGCCCAACCAGCGAGACCCCACAGGAGAGGAACACCAGTGCCAGGAGTGCAGGATCGTGTCATCGTCGTCACGGGCGCAGGAGGCGGACTCGGTCGCGAGTACGCGCTGACCCTCGCGCGTGAAGGCGCCAGCGTCGTCGTCAACGACCTCGGCGGGGCGCGCGACGGCACCGGTTCCGGTTCGGCCATGGCCGACGAGGTGGTCAAGGAGATCAAGGACGCGGGCGGCCGAGCGGTAGCGAATTATGACAGTGTCGCCGAATCCGAGGGCGCGGCCAACATCATCAAGACCGCCATCGACGAGTTCGGCAAGGTCGACGGCGTGGTGAGCAACGCGGGCATCCTGCGCGACGGCACCTTCCACAAGATGGAGTTCGGCAGCTGGGACGCGGTGCTGAAGGTACATCTCTACGGCGGCTACAACGTCATCCGCGCCGCATGGCCGCACTTCCGGGAGAACGGTTTCGGCCGCGTCGTCGTCGCCACGTCGACCAGCGGGCTGTTCGGGAACTTCGGCCAGGCCAACTACGGCGCCGCCAAGTTGGGCCTCGTCGGTCTGATCAACACGCTCGCCCAGGAAGGCGCCAAGTACAACATCAAGGCCAACGCCGTCGCGCCGATCGCGGCGACGCGCATGACGCAGGACATCCTGCCCCCCGAGGTGTTCGAGAAGCTGACCCCGGAGTACGTCGCCCCAGTCGTGGCCTACCTGTGCACCGAGGAGAATCCCGACACCGCTTCGGTGTTCATCGTCGGCGGCGGCAAGGTGCAGCGGGTCGCGCTGTTCCAGAACACCGGTGTGACGTTCACCGACGTGCCTTCGGTCGACGACGTCGCGGGCAAGTGGGGCGAGATCACCGACCTGTCGGCGGCCGAGCGGGCCACCTTCAGCCTCGGCTGACGTACCCGTGAAAGCGCTTGTCGCGCAAGAGCTGTCGGGTCCTTCGGGGCTGGTGTACACCGACGTGCCCGACCCCGTCGGCGGGGCCGGCAACGTCGTCGTCGACGTCGGTGCGGCCGGTGTCTGCTTTCCCGACCTGCTGATGCTCCGCGGCGAGTACCAGATGAGGATGGATCCGCCGTTCGTGCCCGGGCTGGAAGTGGCAGGCACGGTACGGTCGGCCCCGGCTGATTCGGGATTCGTTGTCGGGCAGCGGGTCTCGGGATTCAGCCTGCTCGGTGCATGGGCCGAACAGGTGGCGATTCCGGTGTCGGGCGTGGTGCCGACGCACGAGGATCTCGACGACGCATCGGCCGTCTGCCTGCTGGGCAACTACTACACGATGTACTTCGCGTTGCAGCGCCGCGGTGCGCTGCGTGCCGGTGAGACCGTGCTGGTGCTCGGCTCCGCAGGCGGGGTGGGTACCGCCGCCGTGCAGATCGCGAAGGCGTTGGGCGCCAGGGTCATTGCGATGGTGCACCGGCCCTCGGCCATCGAGTTCGTCGAGTCGCTCGGCGCCGACGTGGTGTTGCCGCTGACCGATGGATGGCTCGATGCGGTCAAGCAGCACACCGACGGACGCGGTGTGGACCTGGTGGTGGACCCGATCGGCGGTCAGGCGTTCGACGACGCGGTGCGCGCGATGGCCACCGAGGGCAGGCTACTGGTCATCGGCTTCGCGGCGGGCGGCATCCCGACCGTGAAGGTGAACCGGTTGCTGCTGCGCAACGTCAGCGTCGTCGGCGTCGGCTGGGGCGAGTTCGTCAACCGCACCCCGGGAGCCCAGGCGGAGGTCGGGGCGGCGCTGAACAAGCTCGTCGATGCCGGTCTGAGACCCCCTGCGCCGGTGCGGTTCCCGCTGTCGGCCGGGGTGCAGGCGCTGCAGAGCCTGGCCGACGGTGCGGTGCACGGGAAGCTCGTCCTGGAGCCGACGGTGTGAGCACCGCCGGAATCGTCCTCGTCGCCCTGGCGATCGCCGTCGGCCTGGCCGGCATCATCCTGCCCGTCCTACCCGGCGGGCTGTTGGTCATCGCCGCCATCGGGGTGTGGGCGTTCGTCGAGGGCGGTGCGGTTGCGTGGGTGACGTTCGGCGTCGCGGCGGCCGTGTTCGCCGCGGCCGAGGTCATCAAGTACACGTGGCCCGTGCAACGCATGCGCCGGGCCGAGGTGCGCACCTCGGTGTTGGTGGTCGGCGCGATCGTCGGGTTCGTCGGGTTCTTCGTCATCCCCGTCATCGGGCTGCTGATCGGCTTCGTCGCCGGCGTGTTCGCCGCCGAGTTGGCGATCCGCCGCGACCTCGTCAGGGCGTGGGCGTCCACCGTGCACGCCCTCAAGGGCGTCGCACTGTCGATCGGGGTGGAGTTGACGGGCGCGCTACTGGCCACGGTCGCGTGGGTGGTCGGCGTCGCCCTGACGGTCTAGCGGTTTCTTGGCGTACATGGTCACGCGTGGAGCGACCAAGTACACCCAAATCAGCCGTGCAGGGCCGTGCGCAGCCGCCGGACGTCCTCGTCGGTCACCCCTGCCGATTCGAGATAGCCACGCAACGAACCGAACTCGTCGTCCAGCGTGCGGCGCGCGGTGTCGAGGTACTCCTCGCGCACCCCCAGCACCGCCTCGGTCAGCCGCGCCTCGGCCAGTTCCATGACCTCGGGCATCTCCGCCGCCCGGGCCCTGAGCGTGGCCAGGATGCTCTCCCGCAGCTGCGGCACGGCGGCGTTGCTGCGCAGGTAGTCGGCCATGATGGCGTCGCGCTCGACACCGGCGGCCTCCAGGACGACGGCGATGGTGAACCCGGTGCGGTCCTTGCCCGCGAAGCAGTGCGCGAGCACCCGGCGGTCCGATCCGAGCAGCGTCACCACCCGGTGCACGGCCTGGCGCGCCAGTGGGGCGGCGGCGATCCGTCCGTATTCCTCGGTCATGTACCGCGCCGCGGCGTCGGCGACCGACTCGCCTTCGGGCTTGTCGGTCATCATCCGCTTGAAGGCGTGCTCGTGCGGGGCCTCATCGTCGGAGGCGGCGGTTTCGATGAACGGCAGGTGGTGGATGTCCACGCCGGCAGGCACCAACCCGGCGCCGTGCCGCTCGAGTTCGCGCAGCGTGCGCAGATCGGCGACATCGGTGACGCCATAGCCCGCCAGCGCGGCACGGCCGGCATCGTCGAGCTTGGACAACTCGCTCGCCCGGTAGAACCGGCCGGGCGCGATGCCTGCCTGCTCGGAGACGTCGCGGAAGTTCCAGGCTCCCGAGAGCTCCCGTCCTTCGTGCCGGTCGGCCACCACTAGCCCGTCACCGCCGCGGCGAACGCGGACTTCTCTTGACCGAGTTCGGCACGCGCGATGGTCCGCATGTGGACCTCGTCGGGGCCGTCGAACAACCGCATCGCGCGGTGCCACGCGTACAGCCGGGCCAGCGGGAAGTCGTCGCTGACGCCGGCGGCGCCATGCACCTGGATGGCGCGGTCGATAACGTCGCACGCCATCTGCGGCGCGAACGCCTTGATCTGGGCGACCTGCTTCTGCGCTTCCCTGCTCTTGTTGCCGTGCTGGTCGATGGTCCACGCGGCCTTATAGCAGAGCAGCCGGGCCTGGTCGATCTGGTTTCGCGACAACGCGATCTGCTGCTGCACCATACCCTGCTCGGCCAACGGCTTGCCGAACGCGATGCGCTTCTGTACACGGTCGATCATCAACGCCATCGCGCGCTCGGCGACACCGATCGCCCGCATGCAGTGGTGGATCCGGCCCGGCCCCAGCCGCGCCTGGGCGATCGCGAAGCCACCGCCCTCCTCGCCCAGCAGGTTCGACACCGGCACCCGCACGTTGTCGAACGAGATCTCGCAGTGCCCGTGCTGGTCCTGCCAGCCGAACACCGGCAGTGACCGCTCGATCGTGACCCCGGGGGTGTCGACGGGCACCAGGATCATCGACTGCTGCTGATGGCTGGCCGCATCCGGATTGGTGCGGCCCATCACGATCATGATCGTGCAGCGCGGGTCGGCGACCCCGGTGATCCACCACTTGCGGCCGTTGATCACGTAGTCGTCACCGTCGCGCAGCATGGTCGTCTGGATGTTGCGGGCATCGCTTGAGGCCACCGCGGGCTCCGTCATCGCGAAGGCGCTGCGGATCTCACCGTTGAGTAACGGCTCCAGCCACTGCTTGCGCTGCTCGTCGTCGGCGAACAGCTGCAGCGTCTCCATGTTGCCGGTGTCGGGTGCCGCGCAGTTGAGCGCCTCGGGCGCGATGTCGCCGCTCCACCCGGACAATTCGGCCAGCGGCGCGTACTCCAGGTTGGTCAGGCCGGACTCCGACGGCAGGAACAGGTTCCACAGGCCCTGTTCCTTCGCGAGCTTCTTGAGGTCCTCGACGACGGGCGGGACGGTGTGATCGTCGGGGCCCTTCTGGTGCCGGTAGGCGTCGTAGGACGCCTCGGCGGGAAACACGTGCTCTGTCATGAAGGCCGTCAACCGGTCGTAGTAGTCCTGGCCTTTGGCTGACATCGCGAAGTCCATGCCCGTCACGATATGACACGCGTAAAGAGGCTCCCTCCCCGGCTGGATCCGGCGTCCGCGAATCCGGAAATACCCCGTGCCGCTGTGCGAAGCTGATCGTCATGGTGGGTCCGTGACCGGCGCTCAGGTCGACAGAGTGCGGGTTGGTGGTCGGTGACGACCACCCGATGTTCCGCGAAGGCGTCGTGCGCGCCCTGCAGTCGAGCGGGTCCATCGACGTGGTGGCCGAGGCCGACGACGGGACGGCCGCGCTGGCCGCGATCCGCGAGCACAGCCCCGCGGTGGCGCTGCTGGACTACCGGATGCCGGGCATGGACGGCGCCGCCGTCGCGGCCGCGGTGCAGCGCGACGAGTTGCCCACCAGGGTGTTGTTGATCTCCGCGCACGACGAGGCGGCGATCGTCTACCGCGCGTTGCAGGACGGGGCCGCGGGAATCCTGCCCAAGGAGTCGACGCGCAGCGAGTTGGTCAACGCGGTCCTGGACTGTGCGAAGGGCCGCGACGTCGTCGCCCCCGAGCCTGGCCGCCGGACTGGCCGGGGAGATCCGCCGCCGCGCCGAACCCGAAGGGCCGGTACTGAGTCCCCGCGAACGTGAGGTGCTGACGTTGATCGCCGGCGGCAGCAGCATTCCCGCGATGGCCAAGGAACTGTTCCTCGCCCCGTCGACGGTCAAGACGCACGTGCAGCGGCTCTACGAGAAGCTCGGCGTAAGCGACCGGGCCGCCGCCGTCGCGGAGGCGATGCGACGCAAGCTGCTGGACTAGCGTGGTCGGGCTTCTACAGCGACTGGGTGATGCCGCCGCCGAACCTGTCCGGGTGTCGGCCACCCTGAGACTGCCGTTGATCGCCCTGGTCGCGATCCTGGTGTGGATCTGGGAGGTCGACCACTGGCTGCCCGGGTTGTACGCGGTGATCATCGGCTGTTACGCCGTGGCCGCGACGGCGTGGTTGGTTGCGGTGCTGCGCGGGCCGGTGCCGCGGTGGACCGACTGGGCCTCGACCGCGGTGGACGTCCTGGTCATCGTCGCGCTGTGTCTGGTCTCCGGCGGCGCCACCGCGGCCCTGCTCCCGGTGTTCTTCCTGCTGCCGATCTCGGTGGCGTTCCAGGATCGCCCCCGTTTGACCGCGGTGATCGGGGCCATCACGGCGTTCGGATATCTCACGGTGTGGATCTTCTACTCCAAACGCGATGACAAAGTGGGGCTGCCGGACATGGTCTACACCCACTTCGGGTTCATGGTGTGGCTGGCGGTGGCGACGACGGCGCTGAGCTTCGTGTTGGCGCGCCGCGCCCAGCGGCTCGAGGCCCTGCAGCAGGTGCGGCTGCAACTGGTGTCAGAGGCCATGGAGTCCGACGAGCGGCAGCATCGCGAGGTCGCCGAGCATCTGCACGACGGCCCGCTGCAGACGCTGCTGGCGGCCCGGTTGGAACTCGACGAGGCGCGCGACCGCAATCCCGACCCCGCGCTGGACAGGGTGTACGCCGCGCTGCAGGAGACGGCCACGGGCCTTCGCTCCACGGTCACCGAACTGCATCCCCAGGTGCTCGCCCAGCTGGGTCTCACCGCCGGGATCCGAGAGTTGTTGCGGCAGTTCCAGTCTCGCTACGACATCGAGGTGGTCGCCGACCTCGAAGAGGTCGGCAAGCCGCAGAGCCAGTCGCTGCTGTACCGGGCTGCCCGTGAACTGCTCACCAACGTGGGCAAGCACGCTCGGGCGACGACCGTGCGGGTCGACCTGCTGCGCCGCGGCGATCGGGTGCTCCTGACCGTCGGCGACGACGGCACCGGGTTCGACCCCGCCGTCGTCGGGAAGTCGTTGGCGGAGGGCCACATCGGGCTGGGCTCGCTGCTCGCCCGTTTCGATGCGATGGGTGGCTCGATGCGGATCGCGACGGACGCCGGCCTCGGCACTCAGGTGACGGTCACCTCGCCGCCGGAACCCGGTGAGTGAGCCAGACCAGAAGCGCCGGGTCCTCACACATCCACGTTTTGCACACGAAGTGCGAGTAACTCTCTACAAAAGGTGGATGCGTGACGCGGGCATTGCCGGCTATACGTGTTCGCCGACGGACAGCGCCGCGTTGATGGCGTCCACCCGGTCCTTGGCGTCGCCGAACAGCATCTGGGTGTTCTCCCGGAAGAACAGCGGGTTCTGCACGCCGGCGTAGCCCGAGGCCATGGATCGTTTGAACACGATGACGTGGTCGGCGTTCCACACCGTCAGCACCGGCATGCCTGCGATCGGGCTGCTCGGATCCTCCGACGCCGACGGGTTGACGGTGTCGTTGGCGCCGATGACGAGCACGACGGAGGTGCCGACGAAATCGTCGTTGATCTCGTCCATCTCGAGGACGATGTCGTAGGGCACCTTGGCCTCGGCCAGCAGCACGTTCATGTGGCCGGGCAGGCGTCCCGCGACGGGGTGGATGCCGAAGCGGACGTCGACGCCGCGTTCGCGCAGCTTGCGGGTCAGGTCGGCGACCCCGTACTGGGCCTGCGCGACGGCCATCCCGTAGCCGGGGGTGATGATCACCGAACTGGCCGAGCTGAGCAGTTCGGCGGCGCCGTCGGCGGTGATCTCGCGATGCTCGCCGTAGTCAGTGTCATCGGCGGGCCCGGCTTCTATCCCGAAGCCGCCGGCGATGACCGAGATGAACGACCGGTTCATCGCCTTGCACATGATGTAGGACAGATAGGCACCGGACGAGCCGACCAGCGCGCCGGTGATGATCAGCAGGTCGTTGCCCAGCAGGAACCCGGAAGCCGCTGCGGCCCAGCCGGAATAGCTGTTGAGCATCGACACCACGACCGGCATGTCACCGCCGCCGATCGACGCCACCAGATGCCAGCCGAGCAGCAGGGCCAGCACGGTGACCACCACCAGCAACCACAGCTGCGGGTCGATCACGAACCAGACCGTGAGCGCGAAGAAGACCACCAGCGCGCCGACATTGAGAATGTTCTTGCCCGGCAGCATCATCGGCGCCGACTTCATCCGCGCCGAGAGCTTCAGGTTGGCCACCACCGAGCCGGTGAACGTGACGGCGCCGATGAAGACCCCGATGAACACCTCGGCCGAGTGGATGCCGAGCATCCCCTCCCGGGCGAGCTGCACGGCTTCGGCGCCGGTGGGATCCGCTTCGGCGTGCAGGTAGCCGTTCCAGCCGACCAGAACCGCGGCCAGACCGACGAACGAGTGCAGCAGCGCGATCAGTTCGGGCATTCCCGTCATCTCGACGATCTTCGCTCGCCACAGCCCGATCACCGCCCCGATGACCATGGCGACGATCAGCAGCGCCAGACCCAGGGGTTCGATGTGGCGGGCGAGCGCCAGCGCGATCGTCGCGATCAGCGCGACGGCCATCCCGACGATACCGAAACTGCTACCGGCCTTGGATGTTTCGTGCTTGGACAGCCCGGCCAGCGCCAGGATGAACAGCAGGGCCGCGATGACGTACGCCGCCGTTGCGGTGGTTTCTAGCGTGAACATCGTTCTAGCTCCTCGAGAACATGGACAACATGCGACGCGTCACCGCGAAGCCGCCGAAGACGTTGATGCTGGCGAGCAGGATCGCCGCGAATGCGATCCCGGTGATGATGTTGTTGCCGTGCCCGATCTGCAGCAGCGCGCCGACGACGATGATCCCGGAGATCGCGTTGGTCACCGACATCAGCGGGGTGTGCAGCGCGTGATGCACATTGCCGATCACGTAGTAGCCGATGACGATCGCCAGCGCGAAGACCATCAGGTGAAACTGGAGTGCGGACGGCGAGAGCGCGATCAGGGCGAAGAGTGCCGCCGCGACCGCGAAGGTCACTCCGAGGCGGCGCCCGGTCGTCATGGGCTTCTTGGGCGGCTTCGCCACCGGGCTTTCCTGGGCGACGGCGCCACCGGCGGCGGGAGCGGCCGACACCTGCACGGGCGGTGGCGGCCAGGTGACCTCGCCGTCACGCACCACCGTCACGGAGCGCTGCACCACGTCCTGGAAGTCCAGGGTGAGCTGCCCGTCCTTCTCCGGGGTCAGCAACTTCAGCAGGTTGACCAGGTTGGTGCCGTAAAGCTGCGATGCCGTGGCGGGCAGTCGGCCGGCCAGGTCGGTGTAGCCGATGATGGTCACCCCGTTGTCGGTGACGACGGCCCGGTCCTTGACGGTGCCCTCGACGTTGCCGCCGTTGGCTGCAGCCATGTCGACGATGACGCTGCCGGACTTCATCGAGGCCACCATGTCGGCGGTGAAGATCCGCGGCGCGGGCTTTCCGGGGATCAGCGCGGTCGTGATGATGATGTCGACGTCCTTGGCCTGCTCGGCATACAGGGCCGCCTCTCGAGCCTTGTAGTCGTCGCCCATCTCCTTGGCGTAGCCGGTGGCCGACACCTCCGCTGCCGCGGGGTCGACGGACAGGTATTCCCCGCCGAGGGACTTGACCTGTTCGGCGACCTCGGGCCGAGGGTCGGTGGCGCGCACGACGGCGCCCATGCTGCCTGCCGCGCCGATGGCGGCCAGCCCGGCAACCCCTGCGCCGACCACGAGCACCTTGGCCGGAGGCACCTTCCCCGCCGCGGTCACCTGTCCGGTGAAGAAGCGGCCGAACCGGTGCGCGGCCTCGACCACGGCGCGATAACCGGCGATGTTCGCCATCGAGGACAACACGTCCAGCGACTGCGCCCGCGAGATCCGCGGCACCGCGTCCATGGCCAGCACTGTGATCGGCCGCGAGGACAGTTCCTCGACGAGCTCGGGCTTCAGCGCCGGCGAGATCAGGCCGACCAGGGTCGCGCCGTCACGAAGGGCGGCGATCTCGGCGCTGTTGGGGGCGTTGACCTTGAGCACCACATCTGCCGACCAGGCCCGCTCGGCGGAGCCGACGTCGGCGCCCGCCTCGGTGAACGCCGCATCCGAGAAGCTGGCCGCGGTGCCCGCCCCGGCCTCCACGGCTACCTCGTAGCCCAGCTTGATGAGCTGCCCGACCGTCTGCGGGGTGGCGGCAACGCGCGTCTCGCCAGGCAGGGACTCTGTCGGTATACCGATGATCATCGATTTCGATCCGATCTAGACTTCGGTCACGGTGCGGTCGGGCGCTCGACGGCCCCGACACAACTCGTCGTTGGACGGGTGGAATACGTCAGTGTAAGAGTTGGCCCGGCCCCCGAGCGCGTCGCATGGCGTGCCAACTCGGTGGACGTGACGTTTCGGCGTCGCCGTGTAACGGACGGCCGGTTGCCGGAATGTGTGAGTTGACGGGCGTCAAGCGGGGCGTTACGGCTCGCACATGCCTGCCACCTCCGCGGTGTTGTCCTACGGGCCACAGGACCCGTTCGTCGTCGTCGTCGTCGTCGTCGTCGACGTCGACGATCCGCGCCAGGACGAGATCCTGGTCCGCATCGAGGCGTCCGGTGTCTGCCACACCGATCTGATCAATCGTGGCGCGGGTGACCGCGATCGCCCGGTGCTGCTCGGTCACGAGGGTGCCGGTGTCGTCGAGGCTGTCGGTGCCCAGATCCGCTCGGTCCGGCCCGGCGACCGGGTGGTGCTGTCGTTCCGCCGCTGCGGCACATGCGCGAACTGCCGGGCCGGGCGACCAGCCTACTGCCGAAAAGCCGCCCGCCTGAATCAGTTCGGCGCCCGCGCCGACGGCACGCCGCGGGTGACGGTGGACGGTGTGCCTGTGGTCGACGGGTTCTATCGGCCAGTCCAGCCTCGCCGGGTATGCGCTGGCGAGCGAGGACAACACGGTCGTGGTCGACCCCGGAACCGACCCCGTGATCGCGGCGCCACTGGGGTGCGGTTTCCAGACCGGCGCGGGCGCAGTCGGTTGGCCGGTGTGCTGGCGGCGCTGGCGGCCGATGTCGAGTCGGTGATCGTCGTCGAACCCTCGCCGGTGCGCCGGGCGCTGGCCGTCGGCGGAGCCGCGGTGGCGGTGGGGCTGGGTACGGGCGTGCCGCAGATCGACGTCCGAGACCTCGTGATGCGCGGCAAGAGCGTGCACGGCTGCCTCGAAGGGGATTCCATCCCAGCCACATTCATTCCGCACCTGCTGGGTCTGTATGCGCGCGGACGCTTTCCGATCGACCGGCTGGTCACCGCGTTCCCGCACCCCGAGGTCACCACCGCACTGGACCGGCAACACGCGGGCGACGTCGTCAAGCCCGTGCTGACGTGGTGAATCGCATTTAATTCCCGGCGAAATCCAGGTCGGCCATTGATCTCGAAACGGCACCGATCGCGCATCAAGATTCCTGCGCCGGTGTGCCTTTCGGCTCGAGAGCCGCACGATGTCTCCCATGAGCATGGTGGTCGAACGTGGGCTCGCGAGATGCCCGCGATGCGTCTCGGTGGCGGACTACGTCTTCATCGAGACAAGGTCCGGCGCGGGCGTGCCCAACGGGATGCGCTACGAGGTGCGCTGCCGCAAGTGCGGCGAGTGCTACGGCGAGGACAGCCGGCCGCTACCGACCCGACTGGTCGCGGTCGCCGAACCGCCGATCGAATGGCCCCGCGACCGGGAACCGGTGGAACCGCGGGACTGGCGCACGGAGCTTCGCGACCGACTGGGGGTGGCGGCGCATCGGCTCGGCACCGAGATCGACGTCGTGGTGCAACGCACCCGCACGCTCGCGCCTCAACGCTGGTTTGCGCGCGCGAGTGAGAAGGGTGATCAGACCGGCGGATAGGCCGGCGGTGGATACACCCCGCGCAGAATCCAGGCGAACCAGTTGATGCCGTACTCCACTTCGTCGCTTGCGTCGTAATCCGGATTCGGGTCCATGTTCCACCTCTCGCCTGTATGCCGGCTCTGGGAGGAGTCTAGACCTGCTCGGCCCGCGGCAACATGGCAACGGCTTAGACTGCACCAACCAGTCAGTCGACCTCGGAGCGGTCCGGGCCCTGCCTAAAGTGAGTCCCTATGTCTGAAACCGTCACGACCAACGGGATGTCCCGCCGCGAGGAGCTGTTGGCCGTTGCGACCAAGCTGTTCGCCGCGCGCGGTTACCACGGCACCCGCATGGATGACGTCGCAGACGCGGTCGGTCTGAACAAGGCGACGGTGTACCACTACTACGCCAGCAAGGCGCTGATCCTCTACGACATCTACAAGGGTGCCGCCGACTTCACCGTCGACGCGCTGCACGACGATCCGGCGGCGTCGGCGCGGGAGACCATCTACCACTTCACCCGGCGTCTGCTCGTCGGCATCGCCAGCGACATCGAGCGTGCCGCCGTGTACTTCCAGGAGGGGCCCTACATCACCGAGTGGTTCACCGAGGAGCAGGTCGCCTACATCCGGGAGAAGGAGGCGCAGGTCTACGAACACGTCCGCGACGTGATCGACCGCGGGATCGCCAGCGGTGAGTTCTACGACTGCGACTCGCACGTGCTCGCCCTCGGCTACATCGGCATGACGCTGGGTTCCTACCGGTGGTTGCGACCGCACGGCCGACGCACCGCCCAGGAGATCGCCGTCGAGTTCAGCACCGCGCTGTTGCGCGGGCTGATCCGGGACGAGGCGGTGCGCGAGGGCTCGCCCCTCGGCGTCGACGTCGCGACGAGCTGATCGGGGACGCAGCCCGTGAAGTCCACGCTGCTGTCGCGCCGCGACCTCGACTTCCTGCTGTACGAATGGCTGCGGGTCGACGACCTGACCAAGCGGCACCGCTTCGCCGAGCACTCCCGCGAGACCTTCGACGGCGTCCTCGACCTGTGTGAGCAGCTCGCGACCCGCTACTTCGCGACGCACAACAAACTGAGCGACGCCCACGAGCCGACGTTCGACGGGCGCACCGTCACCGTCATCCCCGAGGTCAAGCAGGTGCTCGACGCGTTCACCGCCGCCCACCTGCTCGGCATGGGCATGGACACCGAACTGGGCGGCGCGCAGCTGCCGACGACGGTCGCGCAGGCAGCGTTCTCGTGGTTGTCGGCGGCCAACATCGCGACCTCCGGGTACCTGATGCTGACCATCGCGAACGTGAACCTGCTGGCGCAGTTCGGCGGCGACCAGCTGGTCGACGCGTTCGTGCGGCCGATGCTGGCGGGGCGTTTCTCCGGCACGATGGCGCTGTCCGAGACGCAGGCGGGGTCCTCGCTGGCCGACATCACCACCCGCGCCGAACCCCGCGACGACGGCACATACCGCCTGTCCGGGTCCAAGATGTGGATCTCGGGCGCCGAGCACGAGATGACCGAGAACATCGTCAACCTGGTGCTCGCCAAGATCCCGGGCGGGCCACCCGGGACAGCTGGCCGTCGCAGTGGTGCCTGGAGGCCAACAGCCTGGCCATCCAGGTGCTCGGTGGCTACGACTTCACCAGGGAGTACGACGTCGAACAGCACTACCGCGACAACCGGCTGAATGCGATCCACGAAGGCACGCACGGCATCCAGAGCCTGGACCTGTTGGGGCGCAAGGTCACCGAACGCGGCGGGGCGGGACTGGCCGCGTTCGCCGACGCCGTTGCGGTGACCGTCGGCGCGGCACGGGCGGGTGGGGGTGAGGCCGCCGAACTGGCCGAGCGACTCGACGCCGCCGTGCGGCGACTGGTGGCGGTGACCGCGGCGATGTTCGCCTGCGGTGACATCGAGGCGGCGCTGGCCAACAGCGCGGCCTACCTCGAGGCCTTCGGACACATCGCGGTGGCGTGGATGTGGCTGCAGCAGGTGGTGGCCGCCCGCGGCTGCGAAGGGGACTTCTACGACGGCAAGCGCCAGGCCGCCCGGTTCTTCTTCCGCTACGAATTACCCAAGACCGCTGCGCAACTCGATCTGCTCGAGAGCCTGGACCGCACGACGCTGGAGATGCGCGACGGCTGGTTCTGAGGCGGTCGTTATGCTCAGGCAATGCCGCTGGTGAGCAAGACGGTCGAGGTGACGGCCTCCGCCGAGTCGATCATGGCGATCGTCGCCGACTTCGAGAGCTACCCGCAGTGGAACGAGGAGATCAAGGGCTGCTGGGTGCTGGCCCGCTACGACGACGGGCGACCCAGCCAGTTGCGGCTGGACGTGGTCATCCAGGGACAGGCGGGCACGTTCATCACCGCCGTCTACTACCCCGGCGAGAACCAGATCTTCACGGTTCTGCAGCAGGGCGACCATTTCGACAAGCAGGAGCAGAAGTTCTCGGTGGTGGCCGTCGGGCCGACGTCGCTTCTCACCGTCGACCTCGACGTCGAGACCAAGTTGCCGATCCCCAACCCCATGGTCAAGAAGCTCATCTCCGACACGCTGGACTACCTGGCCGACAACCTCAAGAGCCGCGCCGAGCACCTCGGCGCCACCTGACGTTCCTAGCCGTCCCACAGCCCGGCCTGGTCCAGCCAGGTGATCAGCCGCGTCGAGGCATCGCTGAACTGGCCCTTCGTCAGCGCGACCACCTCCTCGGCATCCCGCCGCCGCAGCGCGTCGATCAGTTGCGCATGGCTGGCCACGGCGGCAGCGCCCCAGTCCCCGTCGGTGGCGAACACCTGCGAAGGCAGGTAGCGGGCGGTGTGCAACAGGAACCATGCGAGCTTGACCCGACCGCTCGACCCGTTGAACATCCAGTGGAACGCGAGTTCGGCCCGCGCGATCTCGTCGGGGTCGCGGTTCTGGACGGCGACCGCGAGCCGGTCGTTGAGCCTGCCGAGCTGATCGATGTCGTCGTCGCTGATGCGGTGGGTGGCCGTGGCCGCCAGCTCCTGGGCGATCGTCGACTGAAGCCAGAAGATGTCCTCGATGTCGGTGCGGGTCAACGCGACCACCCGATGACCGCGGTGCGGCTCCAGCTCGACCATGCCCTCACCGCGCAACGTCCGCAGCGCCTCCCGCACCGGGGTGATGCTGACCCCCAGGCGCGCGGCGGTCTCGTCGAGGCGGATGAAGGTGTCCGGCCGCAGCGCACCTGTCATGATCTCGGCGCGCAGCCGGGCCGCTACCTCGTCGGAGAGTTGCTCGCGTCGCACCATGCCCGACGGCCGCGTGCTGGCGGGAGCATTCATCGGAATCGGTGCGCCTTCCGGCTGGTATTACGAGATCGCAGAGAGGGTTGTCTCGACGCCGCCATGGCCATAATGTGACCGAGGCAACACCATGTTTGATCAAATATCATCCTCCCGCAACCCTTCAACTGGAGTGACGAGACGTTGAGCGTTCCCTCTGGCCGGTCCGGCCCGGAGACCGAGCAGCCCTACCTGGCGCGCCGGCAGAATTGGACCAACCAGCTCACCAGGCACGCACTGATGCAGCCCGACGCCACCGCGCTGCGCTTCCTCGGCCACACCACCACGTGGGCCGAACTCGACCGCCGGGTAAGCGCACTGGCCGGCGCGCTGCACGCGCGCGGCGTCGGATTCGGCGACCGGGTGCTGATCCTGATGCTCAACCGCCCCGAGTTCCTCGAGTCCTGCCTGGCGATCAACAAGCTCGGCGCGATCGCGGTGCCCGTGAACTTCCGCATGACGCCTGCCGAGATCGCGTTCCTGGTCTCGGACTGCGCGGCCGAAGTCGTCA
>Ga0209347_1001726_pt1 | contig 33025 bp, 34 predicted proteins | sample AutmiccommuBRH23_FD_187382 | JGI IMG/M metagenome (GOLD analysis project Ga0209347, IMG submission 187382) | Deep subsurface microbial communities from Mt. Terri, Switzerland - Autotrophic microbial communities BRH/23 (SPAdes) (version 2) | ecosystem: Environmental > Aquatic > Deep subsurface >...
TGGTGACCTGCTTTCACGACGGCCTCAACTACCTGACCGAGGCCGGGGATTTGGCCGGGGCCTTTGCCTGCGCCTATAAAAATCTGGCCCCCGGCGGGCTGTTTATCTTCGATCTTAACGCCGTGGACTGGATTGGCCCCTCGGATGATGCTCCGGTGGTGATCGAAGAAGAAGATTTGACCATTATCTATAGAACCTTTCACGACACTGGGGCCTCCCTCTGGACAGTGGAAATAACCTGCTTTGTCAGGGAGGGAGGCCTTTATCGAAAATTTTCCGAGACCCACCGGGAGCGGGGGTACGGCAGGACAGAGGTGGAGGGGATGCTGGCCGGCGCAGGGTTTATTCCCCTGGCGGTTTACGGCGACTTTTCCTTTGACCCTCCACAACCGGGTGGCAGGAGACATTTTTACGCCGCCCGCCGGCCGTGAAAGATTATAGTTTTTTTTGAGGGAGGGAAATGGCCATGCAGGAGATACCAAGGGCCGACCTGGCCATCATCGGGGGATCGAGCACGTACAGCCTGAACTTTCCCGAGGACCTGAAGGACCCGCGGGTAAGTCGGATCAGCGGTGGTGCTGTATTTAATACCCCTTTCGGCGACAGCCCCGCAATTAAGTTCTTTCGCCTGGGTGAAAGCAGCGTGGCCACCGTCAAGATGCACGGCTGGCGGCCCGGGGTCGGCAGGGGGGTGGCTTCACAACAGCTTTTCTGGGTTTTCCGGGAGGCCGGGGTGAAAAGGATCGTGGCCGAGGGCGGAGTGGGGTCAATAAACCATCTGCTCAGGCCCAGGGACCTGATGGTGCCCTCGGATTACATTGACCTGTCCATGCGCAAGGATGTGGGGCTGGGAGGGCCTTATCTGCTGACCATGCGCCAGCCGGTCTGCCCGGAAATTACCGGCGCCCTGGTGCGGACGGCCGAGGGCCTGTATGACGGCGGCCGGGTCTTCGACCGGGGGATCTACGCCGTCACCGACGGCAGTCACTTTGAAAGCAGGGCCGAGGTGGTCATGCTGGGCCGGTCCGGGGCCGATGTGGTGGGTCAGAGCATGTGCCCCGAGGTCTACCTGGCCAGGGAAATAGGCGCCTGCTACGGCCGGCTTGACCTGATCGTCAATTACGCCGAGGGGGTCATCCGGGACTGGGAGCACGGGGAACTCAAAGACATATTTTACGGCCTGGCGGGTAAAGTGGCCCGGATCGTGCTGGAGGCACTGGACGGCCTGACCCCGGCCCAGGGCTGCGGCTGCCCGGATTTAAGAAAAGAGACCCTGTTGAAATAGCCGCCCACTAAAAATTCCCAGGCAAGATGTCCCTTAATTAAAATATTAATATTAATAATAGGCGGGGGGCGATATTTCAGATCAGTATCTTTATCTTTGGACCGTAATGTCTTGCGGGGTAGTGTCAGTTTAATCTTGCATAGCCGAGTAAGTGGAGAAAGGTCTGGCAAATGGAAAGAATTCCCCCGCCTATTGATTAGGCGCCCTGGAAAGGGCGCCTTTTGCCTTCATAATGAGAAAGTTGTAATTTTCTGAAAGCAAAGAAGGAATTTTTATAAATCTGTTGAATAAAAATTCATTACGAAGCAACTCCACAATCTGTCAGTTAAAGACCGGTTCGGGGCTGCTTTTTTAAACGCTGGATCCAGGGGGTGGGATCAGTAATCCCGGAATTGAGCTTAATGGTAAAGAAGGGGGTAATTTTTTAAATGAGGCTTAAGGCAAAATGGTTGGTACTGCTGACGGCGATCATGTTTGTATTGGCCCTGGCGGCCACCGGCTGCGGCGGCTCGGGGGACAAGAAGGAAGGGGAAAAGAAAGCTGCAGGGGCTGACGACAAAACCGTGAAGATTGGTATTCTGGCTCCCCTGACCGGTGACGTGAAGACCTTTGGCGAGTCCACCATCAACGGCGCCAAGTTGGCCGTGGAGCAGACCGGCGGAAAAATAGGCGACCTCAAGATTGAGCTGGTCACCGCCGACGACCGCAATGACCCCACCGAGGCGGTCAACGTTGCCACCAAGCTGATTTCCCAGGACAAGGTTTCGGGTATCGTGGGGTCGGTGACCTCCAAGACCACCATCCCCATCTCCAAGCTGGCCAACGACAACAAGGTGGTCCTGGTTACCGGCACCGCCACCAATGAAAAGGTGACGGTGGACGAGGGCAAGCGCAAGGAATTCGTCTTCCGGGCCTGCTTTATTGACCCCTTCCAGGGCAAGGTGGCGGCCAAGTTCGCCCTGGACAACCTGAAAAAGAAGACCGCCGCTGTGCTATACGACCAGAGCAACGACTACACCATCGGGCTGGCCAACAACTTTAAGGAAAACTTCACCAAGGGAGGCGGCCAAATCACCGACTTCCTGGCCTACGGCAAGGATGACACCGACTTCAGCGCCGTCCTCACCAACATAGCCAAGAAGAACCCGGACATACTTTACCTGCCGGACTACTACCAGAAGGTCAGCCTGATCGGCAAGCAGGCCAGGTCCAAGGGCGTTAACGCCGTCTTCCTGGGCGGCGACGGCTGGGACTCCTCGGAGCTTGACTACAAGACCATGGACGGAGGCTATTTCACCAATCACTACTCGGCTGACGACCCAAGTCCCCAGGTCAAAAAATTTGTGCAAGACTACAAGGCCAAGTACGGCAAGACCCCGGACGCCCTGGCGGCCCTGGCCTATGACGCCTGCAGCCTGCTGCTGAACGCCGTCAAGACCGCCAATGGCAAGGACCCCGCCAAAATTAAAGACGCCCTGCAGGCCACCAAGGATTTCCAGACCGTCAGCGGCAAGATCACCTTTGACAAGGACGGCAACCCTATTAAAGCCGCCACTATTCTCCAGGCCAAGGCTGACGGCAAGCAGGCCTTTGTGGCCACGGTGAGCCCCTGACCGGTAGAGAACAAGTAGCACCTTAAATTGCCAACACCCGAAAGAATGGTGCTTGCACCCTTTGCTGAGTAAGGCGTCTTTAATAGACGCCTTATTTAGACCCTGGGAGTGATTAAATTCTGCCTCCTGGGTACTATCTTTTTGCAGGAATTAAGTAACAGGTGTTGAATTATCAAATTTGGCTTTGTACCAGTGACTTCAACGCAGGGAGGTGCTATTTTTAACTAACCCGTTAAAATTATGCAAAAAATCAAGGAGGTATTTGGACAATTGAATTCTAAGTTATGGATTAGGGTTTCGCTGGTCATGGTGCTGGCTCTGGCCCTGCTGGCCACCGGTTGCGGCGGTAAGAAAGAGGGAGAGAAAAAAGCTGCGGGAACCGACGACAAGACAATCAAGCTGGGTGTTTTAGCGCCCCTTACCGGTGACGTGAAGACCTTCGGGGAATCTTCCCTGAACGGCGCCAAGTTCGCAGTGGAGCAGGCCGGCGGCAAGGTTGGCGAGTATAAAATAGAAATCGTCACCGCCGACGACCGCAACGATGCCACCGAGGCCGTAAACGTGGCCACCAAGCTCATTTCCCAGGACAAGGTGGCGGCCATCGTGGGATCGGTAACCTCAAAGACCACCATCCCGGTGACCAAGCTGGCCAACGACAGCAAAGTGGTGATCATCAGCGGCACCGGCACCAGCCCCAAGGTGACGGTGGACGAGGGCAAGCGCAAGGAGTTCGCTTTCCGGGCCTGCTTTATCGACCCCTTCCAGGGTAAGGTGGCGGCCAAGTTCGCCCTTGATAACCTGAAAAAGAAAACAGCCGCAGTTCTGTACGACCAGAGCAACGATTATACCATCGGTCTGGCCCAGAACTTTAAAGACAGCTTTACCGCCGGCGGCGGGCAAGTCACCGATTTTCTGGCCTACGGCAAGGATGACACCGACTTCAACGCCGTGTTGACCAACATCGCCAAGAAGAACCCGGACATACTCTACCTGCCGGACTACTACCAGAAGGTCAGCCTGATCGGCAAGCAGGCCAGGTCCAAGGGCATTAACGCCGTCTTCCTGGGCGGCGACGGCTGGGACTCCTCGGAGCTTGACTACAAGACCATGGAGGGCGGCTACTTCACCAACCACTATGCGGCTGACGACAAGAGCCCGGTGGTGCAGAAGTTCATCGAGCAGTACAAAACCAAATACGGCAAGACCCCTGATGCCTTCGCGGTACTCAGTTACGACGCCACCAACCTGCTGCTGAACGCCATCAAGACCGCCAACAGCAAGGATCCTGTGGCCATTCAGAAGGCAATGCAGGAAACCAAGGGCTTTGAGACCATTACCGGCGGCAAGATGACCTTTGATAAGGACGGCAACCCTGTTAAACCTGCGGTAATCATGCAGATTAAAGACGGCAAGCAGGTTTATGTGGCCACAGTCGCCCCGTAATATTGATCCCGATGCGGGGAGGCTGGTTCCTCCCCGCGGTTATTTTTTTACCAGGGAGGCGACAAATTGGAGCATGTAGTGGATCAAATCATTAACGGTCTCCAGCTGGGCTTTATGTATGCCCTAATCGCCCTGGGCTACACCATGGTTTACGGTGTGGTCAAACTGATCAACTTTGCGCACGGGGACGTTTTCATGGTTGGCGCCTTTGTGGGCTATTTCGGCTTTAGCCAGTGGGGACTGTCTTTCCCGGTGGCCGTCCTGACCGCCATGGTGGTTTGCGCCATCCTGGGGGTGGTCATCGAGCGCATTGCCTACCGCCCTTTGAGATACGCCCCCAAAATCGCGGCGCTGATCAGCGCCCTGGGTGTGTCTTTGTTTCTCGAATATTTCAGCAGCCTTAAATTTGTTTTCGGCCCCAACTACCGGGTGGTCCAACGCCCCTTTGAGGAGGTGCAGTGGCACCTGGGGAGCCTCATCGTGACCAATATCCAGGTTATGGTTTTCGTCACCGTACTGATCATGCTTTTAATACTTCAGTTCCTTATTTACCGCACCAAAGTGGGTATGGCCATGCGCACGGTGTCGGTGGACCACAACGCCGCCAGGCTGATGGGGGTTAATGTGGACAACACCATCTCCATGACCTTTGCCATCGGGTCGGCCTTTGCGGCTGCCGGGGGAGTGCTCTACGCCATCGCCTACCCACAGATTCACCCCTTCATGGGCATTATGCCGGGCCTTAAGGCCTTCACCGCGGCGGTGCTGGGGGGCATCGGGATCATCCCCGGGGCGGTGCTGGGGGCCATCATTATGGGCCAGGTGGAGACCATGACCTCGGCCTTTCTATCATCCCAGGCCCGTGACGCCATCGCCTTCGCCATACTGATCCTGGTCCTGCTGATCAGGCCCACGGGCATACTGGGCCGGACCGAGCCTGACAAGGTGTAGGGGGGAGTGAAAGAATGCCCAAGGCAACATCCGCAAAGAAAACAATCCTCTTTTTGGCCGCCACGCTGGCTGTTTACGCCCTGGTCAGGTTCCTGGAGACCTCGGAGATAATCAACCCGTACTGGCAGAGGGTGCTGGACCAGGCCCTGATCACCACCATGGGGGCGCTGGGGCTGAGCATTATCTACGGTTTTACAGGTCAGTTCTCACTGGGCCACGCCGCCTTTTTCGGACTTGGGGCCTACGCTGCCGGAGTCTTTGACAAGACTCTGGGACAGGGTTCGCTGCCCATGTTCGTTGTCTCCCTGCTTATAGGCGCCGCGGTGGCCGGGCTGATGGCGCTGATCATCGGCCTGCCCATCCTGAGGCTCAGGTCGGACTACCTGGGCATCGCCACCCTGGGCTTCGGCATCATTGTCAAGGTGGGCATGGACAACTCATCCAAGTTCATGCCGGTGCTGGGAGGCGCCACCGGTATGTCCGGGACCCCTCAGCTGGCCAACTTTGACTGGGTTTTCTGGTTTACCTTCCTGGTCATCATATTGGTCAGAAATTTCGTCTTTTCCTCCTACGGCCGGGCCTGCACCTCGGTCAGGGAAGACGAGATTGCCGCCGAAATAATGGGGATCAACACCACCAAGGTAAAAGTGCTGGCCTTTGTTTTGGGCTGCGCCCTGGCCGGGCTGGCCGGAGGCATGTACGCCCACCGCTACCCCTTCCTGCACCCCAGCAGCTTTGACTTTCTAAAATCCTTTGATTTTCTGCTGGTTGTGGTGCTGGGGGGGCTGGGCAGCATGACCGGCACCATCATCACCGCCATCAGCTGGGTGTTTTTGCTGGAGGGGCTGAGATTTGTGCTGGGAGAAACATTTATCGACTTCCGCGGGGTGATTTACGCGCTTATTCTGGTGGTGGCCATCATCATGAGGCCTCAGGGCATTTTCGGGGGCAAAGAGGCAGGTTTCTTGATTCCCAAGCCCCTCGGTTCGCTGGCCGGGAGAAAGGGTGGTGGCAATGCCGGTTCTGCAACTTGAAAATATTGACAAGACCTTTGGCGGCCTGAAGGCGGTCAGCGGCTTCAACATGGCCGTTGAAAAAGGAGAAATTGTAGGCCTCATCGGTCCCAACGGGGCGGGCAAGACCACGGTCTTCAACATGATTTCGGGTATTTACAAGCCCAGCGCCGGCAAGGTCTACTTTCTCGACCGGGAAATCACCGGCCAGGCGCCTTTCCAGGTCTGCCAGCAGGGGATTGCCCGCACCTTTCAAAATGTCAGGCTGTTCAAGGAAAACACCGTCCTGGACAACGTCCGGGCCATCTATCACCCCCGGACGGGCTACGGTATATTTGACGCCATCTTCAGGACGCCCCGATTTATTAAAAATGAGCGTTCCATCAGCGAGGAGGCCATGGAGTTGCTGGAGGCCCTGGGCCTTCAGGACCGGGCCGGGGAAAAGGCCATGAACCTGCCTTACGGCGCCCAGAGAAGGCTTGAAATTGCCAGGGCCCTGGCCGGAAAGCCCAAATTGCTGCTGCTGGACGAGCCCGCGGCAGGCATGAACCCCTCCGAGGTGGCCAGAATGGTGGAACTGATCAGGTACGTCAAGGAAAAGTTTGACCTCACCGTGCTGTTGATTGAGCACCAGATGGGCATGGTCATGAAGCTCTGCGAAAGACTGGTGGTTATGGACTTCGGACAAATTATCGCCACCGGCCTGCCGGCGGAGATCCGCGGCAATCAACTGGTGCTGGAGGCTTACCTGGGGAAGGGGGCGACGGTGGCCTGATGCTGGAAGTAAGAGATTTGGACGTTTTTTATGGATCGATCCACGCCCTGCAGGGTATTTCCTTCAGTGTCAGCGAGGGCGAGATCGTCACCCTGATCGGTGCCAACGGCGCCGGCAAGTCCACCACCATGAGGTCGGTCTCGGGGATCGTCAGGGCCAAGGGCGGGGAGATTACCTTCCGGGGCCAGCGCATCAACACCGTTCCGGCCCACCGGATCGTCCGCATGGGCATGTCCCACGTGCCAGAGGGCAGGCAGATCTTCCCCAACCTGACGGTGCTGGAAAACTTAATGATGGGAGCCTACACCCGCACGGACAAGTCTGAAATCAAGATCAGCCTGGATGAGGTCATGGAGAGGTTTCCCAGGCTTAAGGAAAGGTCAAGGCAGATGGCCGGCACCCTGTCCGGCGGAGAGCAGCAAATGGTGGCCATTGGCCGGGGAATGATGAGCAAGCCCGCACTGCTGATTCTGGACGAGCCCTCCATGGGCCTCTCGCCGGTGCTGGTGGACGAGATATTTGATATTATCAGGAAAATCAACCAGCAGGGGACCACCGTCCTCCTGGTGGAACAAAATGCCTTCATGGCCCTGCAGGTGGCCCACCGGGCCTATGTGCTGGAAACCGGACGGGTGGTCTTAAGCGGCAGCGCCGCCGAAGTTCAGGCCAACCCCAGGGTGCGCAGCGCCTATCTGGGCGAGGAGGAAGAAATGGTATCCTAGCTCGGACTGCTGACGGGGGCTGTCCGGAAAAGCGCCTTAGCTTTTCGGACAGCCCCTTTTGTCTCCTTGACTAGCCTGGAAAATTTGGGGTAAGATATACCGGGTAAGGCTGTTAAAAACGGTAAGAGGTGATATGTAAATGATCTCACGGGAGTTGGCCATTATCGGCGGCGGTCCGGCCGGCCTGGCGGCGGGCATCTACGCGGCCAGGGCGGCCCTGAAAACTATTCTCTTTGAGCAGGCCATGCCCGGCGGGCTGGCCGCCAGCACTGAAATTATCGAGAACTACCCCGGATTTCCCGAAGGTGTGGGCGGCCCGGACCTGGCCTTGAAGATGGAGTCCCAGGCCCGGAAATTCGATCTGGAAATAGCCTACTCCGGGGTGGAGGAACTGGCCAAAAAAGACGGCCAATTTATACTCAAGACCGACGACGGCGAGTTTCAGGTCAGGGCGGTAATCCTGGCCACCGGGGCCAAGCCCAAGTTTTTGGAGGTTAAAGGTGAAAAAGAGTTTCACGGCCGCGGGGTTTCTTACTGCGCCACCTGTGACGGAGCCTTTTTCCGGGAGAAAAAGGTGGCCGTCGTCGGCGGGGGCGACTCGGCGGTGGAAGAGGCCCTTTTTCTGACCAAATACGCGGACAAGGTCTACATCGTGCACCGCCGGGGTGAGCTTAGGGCCACCAAGTACCTGCAGGAAAAGGCCAGGGGTAACGCTAAAATTGAGTTCAGACTGAACCAGGTGCCGCTGGAGATTAACGGCCAGTCCGTGGTGGAGGGCATTGCCCTGAAGGATGTGCGCAGCGACCAGACCTCCCGGCTGGCTGTGGACGGGGTCTTCATTTATGTGGGGCACAGCCCGATCTCGGAAATGGTCAAAGGGCTGGCGGAGTTGGACGAAAAGGGCTATATAATTACCGACGAGGATCTGCGCACCAGCACCCCGGGCCTCTTCGCGGCCGGGGATGTGCGGCGCAAGTCGCTGCGCCAGGTGGTTACGGCGGTGGCCGACGGCGCCATCGCGGCGGTTTCGGCGGAGAAATACCTGGAGGGATTATGAGTAATACTTTGGGGTTAGGGATTAGGGGTTGGGGGTTAGGTTTTTTACAATCCCCAATCCCGGACTCATGAAAATTCTCAATAGAGAAAAAAAAGAGCTGTATCCTTCCGATACAGCGGAGAAAGGGAGAGGAGATTAGGTTGTTGTCAGCCTGTTATGAATATTATATTAATAATACCTTGGGCGCGAAAGGTTTGGCCCGCAAGTGGTTGGATTTTTTCTGTTAACGGGAGTATCCAGGGTGTTTCGGTACTTTTTGGCTGAAAGCGGTCAAGCAGCCCGGCCCGGATTGGGCGGCAACCGTTGGGCGGTGGTGGAAACCGTTCAGCTAAACTATTCAGCAGGTCCCCTTTGGAATATGCTAAATTAAATAAACATTTAGATAAAAACTGAATAATCAGAGGAAAAGAATTGCGCTGCGGCGAAAAACTACAGGCAGAGGCTTTTGCAAATTGTTTGTAAGGGGTGTGTTTAGCCTGCAGGAGAAAACCGATCAGCTCATTGAGAGTTTTAAGTCCGGAAATGTTAGAGCCCTGGCCAGGATAATTTCAGTAATAGAAAATGAAGGTGAAAACAGGGATGAGATCCTAAAAAATATTTTCAATCTCTCGGGCAGGGCCTACATTTTAGGTGTCACGGGATCCCCCGGGGCCGGTAAAAGCTCCCTGGTGGACCGGATCACCTCCCAGCTTAGAAAAAGGTCCGAGACCGTGGGCATTGTGGCGGTGGATCCGACCAGCCCCTTTACGGGCGGGGCGCTGCTGGGGGACCGGATCCGCATGCAGGACCATGCCGTGGACCGGGGTGTCTATATCCGCAGCATGGGCACCAGGGGAAGTCTGGGCGGGCTGGCCAGGACCACCAAGGATGTGGTCAAGGCGCTGGACGCCTTCGGTTATCAGTGGGTAATTGTGGAAACCGTAGGGGTAGGCCAGGCGGAACTGGACATCATGAATGTGGCCGACACCACCATGGTGGTGCTGACGCCCGGCGCCGGCGACTCCATCCAGACCATCAAGGCCGGCATAATGGAGATTGCCGATATTTTCGCGGTCAACAAGTGCGACCTGCCCGGGGCGCCCCGGGTGGCCTCGGAGGTTATGCAGATGCTGGACCTGCAGGGAGGGGCCGTGGAGTGGAGGCCCCCGGTGGTGCAGGTTTCAACCCTGGATGACCGGGGACTGGGCGACCTCCTGGAGGCCATTGAAAAGCACCGGTCACACCTTACCAAGGGCGGGCTGCTGGAAAACGAAAGGGAAGACCGGGCCAGAAGGGAGACACTGGAGATAGTGGATTACCTCTGGAAAAAACTGGTCGGTTTCCAGTTGAGCCATGAAGGGTACGTCAATGAGATGCTGGACCGTGTAACCGGTAGAAAGGCCGACCCGTACTCCGCCGCCGAAGATATCATCAGGTACATTATAGCCAACTCGGGACTGAAAGGATGACCAGGGTGGGGAATGGAGCCGGGGAAACAAACACGAGCCTGGAGAGAGGACCGGAACTGCTGGAGATGCTGCTTTCGGCCCTGCGGGAGTTGGAGGAATGCCGGGATCAAAAGGGGGTGACGGAATTCCGGGCTTACCTCCATGGCCAGGTCTACGGATTGGCCACCGCCTTAAGGCTGATCTACCCCGGCCCCGGAAACCTTGGCGAAAAAGCCGCCCTGGCCGCGAGGCCGGTGCTGACCGAGCACAACTGCCGGTGCGGCGAGGACGGCCCGGGGTAGCCAGACACGGGCAGACACGGGTAGACACGGGGACGGTTCGTCTGTCTTTCAGGCGGGGCAGACAGGGGAACCGTCCCCGTGGCTGGTAAACACCAAGCGGTTAAGGCTGGTTGATCAGGGTGTGGCTGTCAAGCCTCCAGCGGACTCCTGCCAGTCCGGGCCAGAAAAGCAGCTGGCAAAGCACAACGGCTGCCGTGCCTGGTACAGAGCGGCTGAAAACGGCAGCCGGCTCCTCCTGCAGCAGTTGGCCCACCTCCTGTACCGGGGGCCACGGGCCGGTTAGATCAATATAGATTAGCCTTTTGTGCCCGGCCTCGTGCCAGGGGCTTTCAGTTTCCAGCCTTTCAAGTATTGGCTTCCTCAGCTCCTGGGGGGAAAAAGGGGGAGAAAGGTGGTTTTGGGCACGTAAACAGTGGATCACATTCCCGGGGCTGGCGGTAAAAATATTCTTCCGATCAGACTGGAAGATAACCGTGGCACCGGTGGAACTGAAGCTCGCGGCTGTCTGCAGGAGAAAGCGGGTCCGCCGGAAGGCGGGGTCTGCCAAAAGTCCACTGGCTGCCTGTTCCAGCCCGGGTGACCCGGACAGCGCGGCCAGGCTTGATCCGATAATGCCAATCAGGGTTGAGTGTTTTCCCGGCCTGAAGTAACCTTGCAAATTAGCAAAGGCCAGCTCCTCCATGGCTTTATGCCAGGCTGCCTGAAGCCTGGCCACGCCGCTGCCGCCGTGCTCCCTGCCCATGCCGGATCCCGAGGGGTCTGAGTCCTTCAGTAATTCAACCCCATCCTTGAAGTAGTCCCGGCCGAAAAAGTCCTCCAACAGGCCGCAAGCCCTTTCGATCTCTTCCTGACTGAATAAGTTTCCTGCATCTTTACTCATTATTTCAACCCCGCATCTTGAAAACTGTTTTCAATTGTTGCTTTAGTTTTCCCGGAACGGTCAGGCTCGGCCACAAAACGGGCCACCCACAGTGAATTAATGATCATGATCAGCCCGCTGATGATAAAGGCGGCCTGGATGCTCAGCCTGGAGGCGGCCAGGCCCCCTGCCAGGGGGCCGGCAAAGTTGCCCAAAAAGGTTGCGCTGGCCATCATGCCGAAGGCCTTGCCCTTTTGCTCCCGGGGAAAAATCAGGCTGGCGATGGCGTTGACTGAAGGCAGTATGCCGGCCAGGCAAAAACCCAGTAGAAATCTGAGTGTGACCAACTGCCAGTAGGTGCCGGCCAGGGACTGGAACAGGTAAAGAACCCCGGCCCCGGCCAGAGCCAGCACCAGCACCGGCTTGTAGCCGTTGCTGTCACTGCGGCGGCCCAGCAGGGGGGAGGCGGCCATATTGGCTATCCCGGTGGCGGCGATGACGAAGCCGGCCAGCAGGGACAAAAATTCCCCCGCCCCGTAAAGCATCCTTACGTAGAGGGGGATCATGGGCTCAATCAGGCGGACCGAAAACTGGACCATGAAAATGACTATAAAAATATATAGAAAAGATCTTTCCTTTAAAAGTGACAGGGCGTTGAAAGCTGAGAAGCCTTCCTGCCCGGCGCCCGGTTTTTGCGGGCGCCGGTTTTCCTGCACCAGCAGAAAGGACATCAACGCGGCCAGACCGGTGCCCAGGGCCATGCAGTAGAAAATGGGCTGGTAGCCGAAAAAACTGGCAATCAGGCCGCCAAAGAGGGGGCCGGTAATCATCCCTGCCACCTGGGAGGACTGCAGCAGCCCCAGTGAGTAGCCCAGCCTGTCTTCCGGGGTATTGACGGCCACCAGGGCAATGGCGGCTGCGTTATAGCCACTGAAGGCCCCCATCAGCGCCCTGACGGCGGTAAACTGGTAAACATTGGTGGTCAGGCTTAGCAGCAGGGATCCTATGGAGATGCCCACCAGGGACCGCAGTACCATGATCTTGCAGCCCGAACGGTCGGCCAGACTTCCCCAGACCGGCGCCATCAAGGCCTGGGCCAGAAAATTGGCCGAGGCGATGATGCCTGTCCAGACTGTAACCTGGCTGAATTCAGTCACTCCTAGGTGCTCTACATAATAAGGAAGGAAAGGTATAATCATCTGAAAGGTGACCATCACCACGAACTGAGCAATACAAAGCACGTACAGATTTTTTTTCCAGGACAATAAAAACTGCCTCCGGCTATCCAAATGAACTAAGAAAAGGTTTCGCCAATTATCTTTACATACCTTTACGATTCGAAAAAATTGGGGATAATGGCCCCGGCAAAGAGAAACCGTCGGCCGGTGGGCCGGCCATGTGATCAGTATTGCCATAAAAGGAAGTTGAGTTTTATTCAACCAGCCCTATGCACCTGTAACAACTATTGGCATCCCAACATATTTTAAATTAGAACGATACCAAACCGTTCAAAAAATAAAATTTATTGAAAGGAGGCAATTCACGTGAGTGACGCCTTGGCTGCCTTCAAAGACTTTTTTGTCCCTGGAAAGACCAACTTTTTAATTTGTTTTGTCCTGTTCTGGATTGCCATCGCCCTGCTGCTCTGCGGCATCGCATCTCCGTGTGTGGCCGGTGCCATAATTTTCTTCGGGCTGGTGCTCTGCTGCTGCTCCGCCTGCTAAGACCCGCCGGGTTAAAGGGCTACACTTCCGGTGTAGCCCTTTAACCACTGGTAATGCCCGCCAATAAACTGGATAAGGATGTGGGCAGTGTGAAGTATGAGACCAACGGACGGGTGGAGGACCTGCTGGAGGGACTGGCACAGAAAGTGGAAAGGCTGAGTCTGGAAAAAGACAATGAGTACGAAGAGTCTCGACGGGCCATGGCCTCCCTGGACAAATTGCTGGAGACCATGAAGAGGCTGGAAAATCAAAAAAAGCGTCAGAGTATCGTGGCCAGGAGGGTTTCACACCTCCAGGACCGCCTGGAAAGGACCACCGGGGCCTACCGGGGGGATCCGGTTCAGCGCCGGAGCCTGACTGATTCGGTCTACAAGGTTTTAAGCGGAGCCAAAGCCACGGGTCAGGTAATCGAGATAGTGGCCGGCAGCCTGCAGGTGATGATGGAAACTGTCAAAACAGTAATAAAAAACCAGTCGTCGGGCACCCGGTCATATGGCGCGGCGGCTGAAAGCAGGGGCACAGACCTGGCGGCGCTTTTAAAGCCCCTCAACACCATCTTGAGTTCCCTGCTGACCAAGCCCCAGACCGCCACGGCTCAGGAACCGGGCAAGGTGCCGGAGGCGGCGGAAGGCCAGCAGCAGAAGAAGGATCAGCCTGACCCTGTGCCGGTGGTCAGAGCAGTTCCCGTTCAGGAACAACAGACAGCAGAAAAAATGTAGAAAGAAGGGCCGCTAAAACGCAGCCCTTCCTTTTTTTGTCTAACTCAGACAGAAATTAAATCATCAGGTAGCTTATAGCTTATAGCTAACGGCTTACAGCTGACCAACAAGGCATATCGGGTTAGCTTTTTATTTTTTCTGGGCCATAAGCTGCAGTACGCTGTCCATCAACTCTTTCATGGCCTGGCTCTGCTCCGGCCCCAGGGAGTCCTTGAACATTGAAAACATTGAGTTCATCATTATTGAAAGGGTGGCGGGGTCATAAGAGGAGATCCATTTTTCAATCATCTGAGGATCAAGATTTTGAGCCATGCTTTTCAGTGGCTCCGGCAGGGTGTTGAGGTCGATGGGCAGTTTATCCAATATTTTCACTCCTTGTGTCGTTTTAATCTAGATTATGATCGTAAGAACCGAATTGCGACTTTCCCGGGCTTCAATGGTCTAATCATAAAGCCCTCCAAATAAGAATAAATAAGTTTCGGTATGGGGGTGGAAAAAGCGGATGAGCCAAACTCCCGGTGAAAATTTAACTGAATCTGTTGAAAAAATGCTTGGCAGGATGGAAAAAGTTTATCAGCAGCAGGCTCTGGAAGCCAGCCGGGCGGAGAATGTACTGGCCCTGCTGGACCGCCTTGATGCTGTCCTGGCCCGCATGGAGGGTGAGAAAGTTCAGGATGCCGAGATCAGCAGTAAAATTGAAACGCTCAACCGGAGCCTGGAGCGGGCGCTGGATTTACGGCCCGGGCCGGCCGCGGCCCAAGCTGTCCCGGACGGCACCCTGGACCGGGTAATCGGCGGGGTCAAGCTGTTTGGGCTGATACTGACCACACTGGCGGACAGCATCCAGGTGACTGTTGAAAAAATGAGCCAGGTGCTGAACGGCGCCGGCCCGGACGTAAAGGGCAGCAACCAGGTTTTGGCGGCCAGAACCCAGGCCGATCTGGCGTCTATCCTGCAGCCTGTCAGCTCTCTGGTCAAGAATCTGGTGGAAGAGAAAATGAGGCAGCAACAGGAACAGCCCCCCCCGGCGGACAGTGCGGGCGAGGAGGCCCCGGCCGGGGAACCCGGGAGATGATGGAGGAAAAGGAGGCCGGGGAAAGAATATATACCGGTGGAAGTATTGGCGGGAGTGAACTGCTTGCTGGACAGCTATGTGGCCCTTGACCTGGAAACCACCGGCATCAACCCCAGGCTGGACCGGATTATCGAGGTGGGCATGATCAAATACCGGGCCGGAGCGGCGGTGGAAACGTACCACTCACTGGTCAGGCCCGGGGTGAAAATACCTCTCAGGATCAAAAATCTGACCGGCATCGACGATTTGATGGTGGCCGGTGCGCCTGGCTTTGATCAAATCCGGGGATCCCTGGCGGATTTTATCGAGGGTGAAAATATACTGGGGCACAGTGTGGGCTTTGACCTGGGCTTTCTTGAAAACCGGCTGGGCAGGCCCATCCACAACCCGGCCTTTGACACCCTGGAACTGGCCAGGATAACCCTGCCCTCGGCCGGGAGATACCGCCTGGCCAACCTCTGCGCTTTAGCAGGGATAGAAACCCCCCGGGCTCACCGGGCGCTGGACGACGCCAGGGCTGCGGCCAGGCTGTTTGATTACCTGGTCGGGCGTCTTTGTCATTTGGACGGGCATCTGCTGGCAAAGCTGGAGACACTGTTTAAAAAAGCCGGGCTGGCCTGGCCGGGGGCCTCAGCCGTTTACGGCGGACCCCGGCCGGGCAGTTTTGCCGATCTGCCTTTTGATGAGCCGGAATTGGCCCAGGGCGGCCCCGGCCCATACAGGCCTGCCGGGGATTGGGGCTACGTGGACCCGCAGTCGGTGGCCCGGCTGCTCTCAGCCGGAAGTGTACTGGAAAAATCCGTTCCTGCCTTCCAGTACCGTCAACAGCAGGCCGAGATGGCTGAAGAGGTGGCCGGGGCTTTTAATGATCATAAATTTCTTCTGGTGGAGGCCGGCACCGGCACCGGCAAGTCCCTGGCCTACCTTGTGCCGGCATTGCTCTGGGCCGCCGCCGGGGGTCCCAGGGTAGTCATTTCCACCGGCACCATCAACCTGCAGGACCAGCTCTGGCATAAGGACCTGCCGCAGCTTTTAAAGTGCCTGGGGCTGGGGGTCAGGGTGGCCCTGGCCAAGGGGAGGGGCAACTATCTCTGCCTGAGGCGGTGGGAAGCAGCTCTGGCCGATGGCCCGGCACCGGGGCAGGAATCCCGGCTCTTCGCCCGGGTCCTGGTCTGGATCAGTGAGACCAGGAGCGGGGACAGGGTGGAGCTGAATTTAAACCTTCAGGAGGAAGAGATCTGGCTTTCCATCTGTGCCCACAGCGACCATTGCCTGGGGGCGCAGTGCCGTCATTTTGCCAGGGGCTGCTTTGTTTCCCGGTCCCGGCGGGAGGCTGAGTCAGCCGGACTGATTATCACCAATCATGCCCTGCTCTTTTCCGATCTCAAGGCCAACAATCTGATTCTGCCGGCCTACGGGCCCCTGGTTATTGATGAGGCGCACCACCTGGAGGACGCAGCCACCGAACACCTGGGCCGGCAGGTGTCCAGGAGGGATCTGCGCCGCTGGCTGACCGCCGTGGCCAAGGCCGTTACCCGGTGCTGGGAACTGGTTCCGCCCTCCGAGGCCGGGACCTGGATGGACGGTCTGGTATCCCTGCGGGAGGATGCCGGGAGGCTTAGGCTGGAGGCCGAGGGGTTCTTCAGCCTGGTCAGGGCGCTGGTTTCCGGGGACAGGGAGGCCTCCGGGGGGGAATTGATCAATTACCGGATCAAAGACGGCTGCTTTGGGGACAATTACGGCCCGCTTTGGGCGGAGTACCGTAATCTTGCCGGCGGGCTGCGCACCGTCCTGGGGAGGATTAGAAAGATAGCCGGGCTTTTGCAGGCCTGGACGGTGGAGAATGACGCCTGGGCGGGAAGGCTGAAGGACTTTTTTCAGCTAAGCTCGGGCGGGGAGGAATTTGTTGAGGGACTGGAGTTTATATTCGAAGGTGGAGACCAGTCCTTTGTCAACTGGGTTTCTGTTTCCGGCCAGGGGGATTGGTATCAGGTCTCGCTGCACGCCTCCCCGGTCAGGGTGGGGGAGATACTTTACCAAAAGCTGTTCTCGGCCGCCGGGGCGGTGGTTCTGACCTCGGCCACATTAACCGTCAACGGGAGCTTTAACTTCTTCAGCGAGCGGGTGGGCATCGACCGGGTGGATTCCGCCCGGGTGATCAAAAAACAGGCTGAGTCTCCCTTTGCCTATGAAAGGCAGTCACTGTTATGCCTGGTCAGGGACCTGCCCCAGCAGGGGCTTGAGGTCGAAAGAGGCTACCTTGAGGCGGTGGCCTCGGCGGTCCGGGACCTGGCCACCGTGACGGGGGGCAAGACCCTGGTGCTGTTCACCTCACACCGGGTCTTAAGGGAGGTCCACGCCCTGGTCCGGGAAGACCTGGAGGAAGAAGGCATCGACCTTTTCGGGCATAACATTGACGGCAACCGCAGCCGCCTGGTGGAGGAGTTTAAACTTTCCCGGCGGGCCGTGCTGATGGGGGCCGCCAGTTTCTGGGAGGGCATTGACGTGCCGGGGGACAGCCTGACCTGCGTGGTCATCGTCAAACTCCCCTTTGCCGCCCCTTCGGCCCCGGTGCTGGAAGCACGGATGGAAGACCTGGAAATGTGCGGCCGGAGCTCATTTTACGAGTATTACCTGCCCCTGGCGGCGATCAGATTCAAACAGGGGTTTGGCCGGCTGATCCGGACAGAGAGCGATAGAGGCGTAGTGGTAGTGCTGGACAGGAGACTGTTGGAAAAAAGATACGGCAGGTTTTTTTTGGGTTCACTGCCGGTAAGGGACCATTTTAGCGGCGATCTCCACCAGGTCAGGGGAAAGATGGAGGAGTGGCTGCGGGGTTCCAATTTATAAGGGCCTAAAGGCAGAAAATAGACAATTTTTAATTAAGCTGCTGACTAATTATTTTTTCATGCTTCTAATTAACTATAAAAAATGTTAAAATTGATTGTGCAAAAGACAGAGGGGGCGGGATATGAGGAGGGAGACCTTTCCCATTGCAAGCCCGGGATGGATGTATCTGGCCGTGTTAGCGGCGGTAACGGGGCTGTTTTACTGGTCATACAAGCCGGCCAGCGCTGTTACGGCATCGCTATTCCTTTTTACGGCCTACTTTTTCAGGAATCCTAAAAGAGTCATTCCCAGGGATCATAAAGCAATCCTTTCACCGGCTGACGGGGTGGTGATGTCGGTGAGCAGTGTCACTGAGGACAAGTTTTTGGGCGGTCAGGCCCAGAAGGTCAGTATTTTCCTGTCAGTCTTCAATGTTCACGTCAACAGGTCGCCGGTGGCCGGGCAAGTTAAATACGTGCACTATGTACCGGGAAAATTCCTGCCGGCCTTTAAAAGCCACGCATCGGAAATAAACGAGAGGAATTACGTGGGGATAGAGTCTGCCGGCTTTAAGGTGCTGGTCTGCCAGATTACCGGGTTTATTGCCCGGAGGATTGTTTGTTACGCCAAGGCCGGCTGGAGTCTTGATCAGGGGCAGCTCTTCGGCATGATTAAGTTTGGCAGCTGCACCGAGGTTTATGTGCCGGAGGGCGTGGAAATTCTGGTGAGTCCCGGGGACAGCGTAAAAGGCGGCGAAACGATTATCGGGAGGTTCCCAGATGAAAATTGAGGTATTGCCGAATATACTTACCGGGGCCAACCTGGCCATTGGTATGTTGGCACTGGTTTATGCCATTGAGGGGAAATTTGTTACCGGAGCTGTCATGATCCTGATTGCGGCCCTGTTGGACAGATTTGACGGCAAGCTGGCCAGAAAAATAGGAAGCAGCTCGGACTTCGGCAAAGAATTTGATTCCCTGGCCGATTTGGTCTCCTTCGGGGTGGCCCCGGCGGTGACCGCCTATTTGTGGCGGCTGGACAACCTGGGGCCGGCGGGCATCGCCGTAATGGTGTTGTTCGTGCTCTGCGGGGCGCTGCGCCTGGCCAGGTTTAATATCATGAGCATTTCAGGCTATTTCCTGGGTATGCCCATCACCATCGCCGGCTCCCTGGTGGCCCTCATCGTTCTGGCGGCAGGCCAGGTGCACGTGCTGATCACCGCGCTGCTGGTGGTAGCCCTGTCCGGGCTGATGGTCAGCTCCATCAGGCTGCCCAAGTTTTGAAGACAGGAATTGGGAATTAGTAATTGGGTTCTTAAGAATAAAATATTGTCACTTTTTCACCCCGGCCTGAATAAGATATAGGGAATGCAAAGGATAAGGGGTGAGTTAATCTTGCGCGTATATTTTGTGAGGATTCCATCATTTATAAGGAGCCTTCTGCTGAAGGTGTGGAAATAAAAAAGGCAAAAAAATTGGGGGCAGGCGATGGAATTGACCTGCCCCTCTTGTTGTTATGCAAAGGGCTGTGCTGAACTTGGGCCTGACTTTGTGGCCGCCGGCGCTGTTCTGCTTCAGCTGCGGGCGACGGCAACCACACCGCCCAGCGCTCCGCCTGCCAGGCAGACCAGCAGCTTCTGGACAACGGGGAAGAAGGCTGCTCCGGCCGGCAGGAAGAAAGCCATCAGCAGCCAAATCAGGATAAAAATGACCAGCCCCACCCCGACCCCGTGGAAAAGCCCCCTGCTGCCGGACCTCCTGGCCGCGGAATAGCCTCCACAGAAGACCCCGAAAAGCAGGATGACGGAAGAGCTGACCGGCAGACTGGCTTCCCTAAGCCCGGTGAAATGGTATATAAGACCCAGGAAAAATGAACCGGCAAGGGCCACTGCCAGGGCAATCAGCGATCCTTTGAAGATGCCGCCAAAATCCAGGGCCGGGCGGGTTGGGCTGGGCCTTTTGATAGCCATAGAATACACCTCCAGGAACTTTATAGCATAAATTTATTCCGGTCCGTGCCAATTATGACATTATTTATCTCTCCATTTTTCCCTCCAGCCCTGGTAAACTTTATGGTATGATTAATAAGTACTGCCAAAACCGTAATCACCAGGCGGGGGAAAACTTTTTGAAAGACTTTATTTTGACATACACTATTGGGGACAAGCTCTACCTCAACTGCACCAACCGCTGTACCTGCAACTGCGCCTTTTGCATCAGAAAAAAGAGCGGCGTGGGCTACAATCTGTGGCTTGACCGGGAGCCCGAGGCCCGGGAAGTGATCGCCGCCCTGGGGGATCCGGGGCGCTTTAGTGAGGTTGTTTTTTGCGGTTATGGGGAGCCGTTGATCAGGCTGGACCTGGTCAAAGAGGTGGCCAGCTATATAAAAAGTAATTTTACGCTGCCGGTGAGAATAAACACCAACGGCCACGCCGACCTGATTCACGGTCAGGGCAGCGCCTTGGGGCTGCGGGGGCTGGTGGATCAGATCAATATCAGCCTCAACGCCCACGACAGCCGGACCTACCAGGAGATTTGCCGGCCATCCTTCGGGGAAAAAGCCTATCAGGCAATGATTAGCTTTGCCCGAAGCTGTGTGGGTGTGATTCCGGAAATCACCCTGTCGGTGGTGGAATGGCCCGGGGTGGATTTGGAGAGGTGCAGGGAAGTGGCTGAAGAACTTGGCGTTGGTTTCAGGGTAAGGCAGTATAGTGGGGGTTAGGGATTAGTGATTAGGGATTATTGGCTATGACCAGCAAGGAAGGCTTTCCCATTCTGGATTCTGGATTCCGACGGAATGAGTCTTACAGTATAAGATTTTTTGGTTGGTGATGATGTGTCTGAGTACCTTGCCTATTTAAAGAATATTTCTCTTTTCTGCTATCTGGATCAGGGGCAATTGGAGGAGATAGACCGGCTGATCATGGAGAGGACGTACCAGAAGGGCAGGATTATCTTTGTGGAGGGGGAGCCCGGCGAGGCGGTTTTCTTTCTCAAGTCCGGCCGGGTAAAGATCTCCAAGCAGTCGGAAGACGGGCGGGAGCAGATACTGCACTTCATTCACCCGGGAGAGGTCTTTGCCGAGGTGGTGCTTTTCGACGGCGGGCCGTACCCGGCCACCGCCGAAGCGACGGAAGACTCCAAAATAGGTCTGATCCGCAACTCCGACATGGAGAGAATAACCCTTGAAAACACCGGCATCGCCCTGGGCATGCTGAAAATAATGGCCAGGCGCCTGCGTATGGCTCAGAAGCAGATTAACGAACTGGCCCTTATGGACACCTCCCGCCGCATGGCCAGCACCCTTCTTTTCCTGGCGGCCGAGCAGGGAATCGCCTGCCCGGGGGGAACCGCCATCGATATGTCTTTGACCAACCAGGACCTGGCCAACCTGATCGGCACCTCCAGGGAGACCGCCAACCGGATCCTGGGGGACATGCGCAGGCTGAAGGCCATTCAGGTGGATAAGAAACAGATTGTGATCATAGACATGAAAAAGCTGAAGACCTGGCTCTGAAAAACCTGCCGGCGGCCGGCAAAAAAAGGAACTAGCCTTTGGCTAATTCCTGTCGATACCGGTTATTTAATGTTTTTTGCCGCTGCCAACTTTGTGGTCGAAGTCCCATCTGCCGTCAACGTTGATCATGGTGGCCGATCCGGTGTGCTCATCCACGAAGGCGTCACCGCGCTCAAAGTCGGGATCGGTCCTGGTGCCCCGGGCCAGCTTTTTTTCAGCCGCCAGTTCTTTACTGTCTGCCGGATTGTTTTTTTGCACCACCAGAATATTCCTCCCTGCCGAAAAATGTTGTATACTATCTCATGATTATTTATGCCCGTCCTCTTCACTTCTGATTACTTCAGGAAAAATCGGGGTCCATCTTGGGGCGGCTAAATTGTCATAAAAGGGATAGAATAAGAAAAATTATTTTAGGGAGGTAGGAATATGGCCGTCACCCAGGAAAATATAAAAGTCGAAGGTATGTCCTGCAACCACTGCAAGATGGCCGTGGAAAAGGCCCTGAAGGGCCTGCCGGGGGTTTCCGGCGTAGACGTGGACTTAAGCGGAGGCAAGGTCGAGGTCACTTATGACCCCGGTCAGGTCAGCCGTGAAAAAATTGTCAGCGCCATTGACCAGGCCGGATACCGGGTAGTCTAGAACATAATTTTATTTTCTTTGGCATTCTTTTCAGCCTGCGGATGATAGGGGGCGGTTAGGCGTTTGTTTGAACTGACGGTAAGAAGAAGGTTTGCCGCCGCACACAGGCTGGAAGGGCACGCCGGCCAGTGCGCCGACCTGCACGGGCATACCTGGACGGTGGAGGTTCTGGTGGCCGGCGGGCAGTTAGACCGGTGCGGCATGCTGGTGGACTTCAAAGTTTTAAAAGAGGTGGTTGACGGGATAGTCCGTCAGTTTGACCATAAATACCTGAACCAACTTCAGTGCCTTGGGACCGCTCAAAGGGCCAATCCCACGGCCGAGAACCTGGCCGAATTCATTTACCGGGGGGTGGGGGAGGCCCTGACCAGGCTGGCGCCCGGTGTCGCCCCGAAGGCCGTGCGGGTTTGGGAGTCGCCGGACGCCTCAGCCACATACCGGGAGGACTGACCTATGTCCAGCATTGTTCTATTGTCGGGGGGACTTGATTCCACTGTTTCCCTGGGGCAGGCCCTCAGGGAGGGGGAGGTCGGGCTGTGTCTGACCTTTGATTACGGACAGCGGGCCCGGATCAGGGAGATAAATTCGGCGGCGGAAATAGCGGGCCACTATAAGCTTAAGCACAAGGTTATCCCACTGCCCTTTCTCAAGGAAATCACCGCCACCTCCCTGGTAAACCAGGAGGAAGAGGTCCCTGAACCGGTGGAGGGGGACTTTGCCAGTCCTGAAAGAATGGCCGAAGCCGCCAGGGCGGTCTGGGTGCCCAACCGTAACGGGGTTTTTATCAGCATCGCCGCCTGCTTTGCCGAGTCCCTGGGCTGCGGCCGGATTGTCACCGGCTTCAACGCCGAGGAGGCCGCCACCTTTCCGGACAACAGCCGGGAGTTTCTTTTGGCGGCAAACCAGGCGCTGTCATTCTCAACCCTGAACAAGGTAAGGGTGCTGAGTTATACCCAGATGCTGGACAAGGTGGATATCGTCAGACTGGGCCGGCGGCTGGGGTCGCCGCTGCAGTTCATCTGGCCGTGCTATTACGGCGGGGATGAGATCTGCGGCCGCTGTGAGAGCTGCCGCAGATACCTCAGGGCGCTTAAGCTGGCAGATCAAAAAGCCGGGTAAAAAATAAAAGGAAAAGGAATACCAAAGGTGAAAATGATGCACTCCTACACCCACGAAGAGACTATTGCCTACACCGGGCATCAGCTTTCGTCCCTCTGGGCCTACCGGAGCTTCGGACTGCGTGGGGACAGCATAGTCTGCTTCAGGGGTCCCTGCAGGGTTGAATTGAGTGAGATGGTGGATGTGGAGGATGTGCTGGCGAAGTCCTCCATATACGGCCCCGATATGCTCCATTTTATTGTCGAGCATTTTGACAATGGGCTGGAAAGAGCTGTACTCAGGCAGAGGCTTTTAATCTCTCTAATCGGGGAGGCGCTGAACCTGCCGGGGCTGACCAGGAGGGGAGACGACCTGTACCTGGGGCGACGCAAGCTCTCAATCTCCATTGCCACCTCTTCCCCGGTCTCGGTGCTGATCCACGCTGCCCTAAACGTGGTTTCCGAGGGCACCCCGGTGGAGGCCGCCGGTCTTTTTGACCTGGGCTTCAAAGAGGCGGAGATACTGGACTTCGGCCGGAAAATTTGCAATTTATACCGGGATGAAATGACGTCGGTCAGGCTGGCCTGCTGCAAGGTGAGAGGGGTAGGTTAAGTTGGGCGGGATAATCCGGGAGATTTTTTCCTCGGTGCAGGGAGAGGGGCCCTTCGTGGGCTGCCGCCAGGTGTTTATCAGATTTTTGGGCTGCAACCTCTCCTGCCGCTACTGCGACACCCGGGCCGGTGAAGATCAGGAAAAATGCCGGGTGGAGACTGTGCCGGGGAAAAAAGTGTTTAGTGCCCTGGACAACCCTATCTCAGTAAGCCGGGTTTTAGAAACCATAAAGTGCTGTTTCCCCCCCGGACTGCACCACTCGGTCAGTTTGACCGGAGGGGAGCCGCTGCTCCAGGGGGATTTTCTCGGGGACCTGCTGCCCGGTCTTAAGGAGCTTGGGCTGAGGATTTACCTGGAGACCAACGGGTCGCTTCCTGAAAAGCTGGAACCCATTATCAGACTGGTTGATTTTATTTCCATGGACCTCAAGCTGCCCGGCATAGCCGGCTGTCCGCCGCTTTGGGACAGGCACCTCCATTTTTTATCTGTTGCAAAACAGGCAGGGGTATTTGTTAAAATAGTGATGGACGACTCAGTCTGTGCTTCTGAGTATGAAAGGTCCTTAGACCTGGTGGCCGGCGTTGATGCCGGCATTGCTTTGGTTATCCAGCCGCTGACCGTGGGCGGGCGGTGCGCCCTGTCGCCCCAGCGGGCACTGGAACTGCAGGCGGTGGGCCTGAAAAAGCTGCGGGATGTGAGAATAATTCCGCAGGCTCACGTCTTCATGCAGCAACTGTGAAATTGGATTGGGAAATGGGAATTGGAGGACTCCATAGGGGAGGGGTAGATTAAAATGGTGGATACCGAAAAAGTGGAAACAGCGGTGCGGATGATCTTGGAGGCAATTGGGGAAAATCCTGACAGGGAGGGCTTGCGGGAGACCCCGGCCAGGGTGGCCCGCATGTACCAGGAAATTTTCTGCGGACTGTGGGAAGACCCCCAGCAGCACCTGCAAAAATTATTTTCGGAAGAGCATGAGGAAATGGTGCTGGTGAAGGATATCCCCATTTATTCCATGTGCGAACACCACCTGCTGCCCTTTTTCGGCCGGGCCCATGTGGCCTACATCCCCCGCAAGGGCAATGTCACCGGGTTGTCCAAGCTGGCCAGGGTGGTGGAGGGGTTTGCCAAGCGCCCACAACTCCAGGAGAGACTGACCTCCCAGATTGCCGATGCGATCATGAAAAAGCTGGCGCCCCAAGGGGTACTGGTGGTTATGGAGGCCGAGCATATGTGCATGACCCTGCGGGGTGTGCGCAAGCCGGGTTCCAAGACGGTGACCTCGGCGGTCAGGGGATCCTTCCAGAAGAACGAGGTTACCAGGGCCGAGGCCCTAGCCCTGATCAAGGGTTAAAGGAGTGGGTGGCATGAAGGGGGAGCGGGTAAAAAACGACCCCGGCAAGTTGGAGCTAATTGCCTTCAAATCCTTCCCGTCCTATGGTGAAATGTACCAGGTGGTGGACTTTTTGAATAAAAGCCTGAAGGATAAGAAATTGATGTTCGGGCTGACCAAGGACCGGGAAAGCCAAACCATGACCATTACCATATACGAAGTATAGTGCCGGAGGTTATTGATGCGGATCCTGATTAGCAACGACGATGGTATTTTTGCCGATGGAATCATCGCCCTGCGGGAAGGGCTGGAAAAGCTGGAGGAGATAGAAAAAATATACGTTGTGGCGCCGGACCGGGAGAGAAGCGCCATCGGCCACGGCATCACCATGCACCGGCCGCTGAGGGCCAGGGAGGTAAAATACCCCTCGCCCAAGTCCAGGGGCTGGTCGGTGGACGGCACCCCGGCGGACTGTGTCAAGTTGGCCCTGGAGGAGCTTTTAGACAGCCCTCCGGACCTGGTGGTGTCGGGGATTAACCAGGGGCCCAACCTGGGTACCGACGTGATTTATTCCGGCACCGTGTCGGCTGCGGTGGAGGCCGTGATCAGCGGTTTCCCGGCCGTGGCGGTATCTTTAGCCAGCTACCGGCACCATGACTTTGGCGAGGCCGCCGGTTTTGCCGCCCGGCTGGTTCCGGTGGTGCACCGGCAGAGACTGCCCCGGGGCACCCTTTTAAACGTCAATGTGCCGGGGGAAAAACCGGTGGGGGTAAAGGTCGCCCGCCTGGGCAACATGAAGTACGTGAATATATTTGACCGGCGCACCGACCCCCGGGGCCGGGTCTACTACTGGATGGCCGGGGAGGTCTGCGACCTGGAGGACAACTGCCCGGACACCGACGTGGGGGCCAGCGGCCAGGGCTATATCACGGTAACCCCGGTCCAGATCGACCTCACCAACCACGGGGAGATGGAAAGGCTTCGGGGCTGGAATATTTAGTAGGGGTTAGGGGTTAGGGGTTAATTCCCATATTGTGGCAATGCCAATTAAACACCCAATATAAACGCCGGGCCAACTCCCAATCCCCAATCCCCAATCCCTAATCCCCAATCCCCCATTCCCAATTCCCGACCCATGAGGCCTATCTTTTGAGCAAATACCGTATCCTCCTGACGTCCTCGGAGCTGATGCCGCCAATCAGGTAGAGGACCAGCAGGTAGGTCAGGCCGCCGCCGGCAAGGGTCAGAAAAAGCGCCGGCAGACCGGGCAGGGAAAGGGTGGCCAGAAGTGACCTGATCTGGGCCAGCGCCAGGGCTGTGGCCGCCGCCGCCAGGATGGGCTTGTAAATACAGGTGCTCCGGTTGATCTCAAGGCCGGTTATTTTTTTAAGCTGGCGGTAGTTCAGGCTGGCCATGATTACATAAGTAATGCCCAGGGAGAGGGCGGTGCCCTTAATCCCGAACCCCGGCAGCGAAGTCAGGTAGTAGATGCCTAGAAGCTTGACCAACGAGGCCTTTAAGAGATTTTTAAAGGGCACCTCGGCCCTTCCCAGACCCTGCAGGATGCCGGTGGTGGCCTGCTGCAGGTACAGGAAGGGGCCGCTCAAGGCCAGGATAAAAAGGGCGTCGCCGGCCGACCGGTAGCCAAAAAGCACCTGGCAGAGATCGTGGGGAAGAATCAGGAAAATGGCCGCCACCGGGGCGCCTACCAGCACCGTAATGCGGATGGCCTCCTGGATCCGGCTGTTGACCAGCTGTATCCTGCCCTGGGCCTGGGCGTCGCTGACTGCAGGAATCAGGGCCGTGGCCAGGGCAATGGTGACTACCCCGGGGGTAAACAGGAGGGCCTCGGCTATGCCCACGAACTGCCCGAAGGTGGCTGTGGCGTCGGACATGGATGTACCGGACAGCAGCAGCCGGCGGGGAATGATCAGGGCGTCCAGAGACATCAGACCGGTGGAGACAAGGCGGGTCAGGGTCACAGGGACGCCCAGGCCGAAAATTCTGCCCAGGTATGCTTTAAACAAAGATGCTTTGAGCCGGGCCGGCGCCGGGGAAAACTCCGCTGTCCGGGGTCGCCTGGTGCAATAAATGTAAAGCATGATTAGAAAGCCGGCCACCTCACCGCAGACCACCCCCAGGGAGATGCCCACCGAAGCGTACTGCACCCCCCTGGGCAGCAGCAGCCAGGCGATGGTGAGGCCGGCGGCCACCCTGACCAACTGTTCGGCGGCCTGGGTAACGGCGGTGGGGGACATCCTCTGCAGCCCCTGGAAAAACCCCCGGAAGGCAGAGCAGAGGGAGACTATAAGCACGGCCGGAATCAGGCTGATAAAACAGAAATAAACGTCCGGGTTGGGGAAGAAATACCTGATTAGATATGGGGCGGCCAGTACCAGGGCGCTGGTGAGAAGCAGACTGAAAAAGGCAATCAGGGCCAAAGAGATCTTAAAAACCCGGTAGGCCCCGGGAAGGTTGCCCCGGGCCACCTCCTCGGCCACCAGCTTGGAGACCGCCACCGGTATGCCCATGCTGGCCAGCACCAGCATCATCACATAGACGGGAAAAATCATGCTGAACAGGCCCACCCCCTCGGGCTTGATCAGCCGCATCATGACGATCTGATAGATGAAGCCGATGGTCCGGTTAAAGATGCTGGCCGCCAGGAGTATGAAGGTGCCGTAAAGCAGCGATTGGGTGGACATGATTTCACCTCTGGTGATATATGTATGTCCACCGGTGCCGGATAATGAAGGCAGGCTTGGAAAACACTGCTAATTTTATTGGCTGGATCCGGAAAACACAGATTATTCGCAAGAGGATCAAAGGGATAAAGAGGATATTGTTATTCCATGTAGAATATATTTTGATTGGTAAAGTATATTAAGGCGCCGTATTTTTCCGTTTATTTAATGCACGGTGGATCGGCTCTCTTGGGAGCTGTTTTTTATGTTGTTTAGCCGCTTCTGAGTATAGAAATACTTTACACAGGTAACATTATTTACAAAGGGGGCAAGGGATTTTGAAAAGTTATCCGGGCGATAAAATCCGCAATATCGGCATTGTGGCGCACGGCGGATCAGGCAAGACCTCGCTGGTTGAAGCCGCGCTGTTTAATGCCGGAGCCACCAACAGGCTGGGCAGGGTGGAGGACGGCACCACCACCGCCGACTACCATCCCGAGGAAGTAGGCAGACAGATAACCATTCATGCCAGTCTAATCCCCTGCGAGTGGAAAGGGCACAAGCTAAACCTGCTGGACACCCCCGGATACTCCGACTTCATCGGTGAGGTCAAAGGAGTTTTAAGGGTTGTGGACAGCACCGTTTTTGTTGTCTCGGCGGTGGACGGCGTGGAGGTGCAGACCGAGATCATCTGGGATTTCGCTGATGACGGCCAAATGCCCAGGATGGTCTTTGTCAACAAGATGGACCGTGAAAACGCCAACTTCTACAAAGTACTTGACGAGCTTAGAGAATCCTTTGCCGCCAATTTTGCCCCGGTCCAGCTGCCCATCGGCCAGGCCCTGGAATTCAGCGGCGTGGTGGACATACTGGAACAAAAAGCCTACTCCTTCAAGGACGGCAAGGCACAGGAAATAGCCATCCCGGACGACATGGCCGGCGCCATCGCCGAAAACCGGGAAAAACTGGTTGAGGCCGCCGTTGAGGGCGACGACGAATTAATGATGAAATACCTGGAGGGTGAGGAACTCACCCCTGAAGAAATAAAAACAGGCCTGGCCGCCGGAGTCAAGGCCGGCAAGGTGGTGCCGGTGCTCTGCGGTTCAGCCACCAAAAACATGGCCGTCACCAACCTGCTGGACTTTATGTTCAACTACCTGCCCGCGCCGGCGGTGGAAGAGGGCAAACCTTTCTCGGCCCTGGTTTTCAAAACCCTGGCCGACCCGTACGTGGGCAAGATGAATTTCTTAAGGGTCTACACCGGCAAGCTCCGGGGAGACATGACGGTGCTGAACGCCAACAAGGAAAAGACCGAGAAAATAGGTCAGATACTGTTCACCAGGGGTAAGGCCACGGCCCCCACCCCTGAGGTGCTGGCGGGGGACCTGGCGGTTCTGGTCAAGCTGCAGGACGTCGATACCGGGGATACCCTGTGTGAAAAAGACAACCCGGTCAAGCTGGAGGGTATAGATTTCCCCAATCCCACCCTTGCGGTGGCCATACTTCCCAAGAGCAAAGGCGACGAGGATAAATTGGGCAGCGCCATGTCCAAGCTGCTGGAAGAGGATAAGACCGTAAGGATCAAGAAAAACCTGGAGACCAAGCAGACCCTGGTCACCGGTATGGGTGAAATGCACCTTGACATTATCATGGAAAGGCTTAAGCGCCGCTACGGCGTGGACATACTCACCGAGGACCCCAGGGTTCCCTACCGGGAAACCATCCGGTCCGAGGTCAAGGTGGAGGGCAAGCACAAGAAACAGACCGGCGGCCACGGGCAGTACGGCCACGTCTGGCTCAGGATGGAGCCTTTAATGGACGGAGACTTTGTCTTTACCGAGGAGGTCTTTGGCGGGTCGGTGCCCAGGAATTACTTCCCGGCGGTGGAAAAAGGCGTCCGAGAGGCCATGACCGAGGGTGTGCTGGCCGGATACCCGGTTACCGGGATTAAGGCGGTGCTGGTGGACGGTTCTTACCACCCGGTGGACTCCTCGGAGCTGGCCTTTAAATTGGCCGCCACCCTGGCCTTCAAGAAGGGCGCCCAGCAGGCCAAGCCGGTGCTGCTTGAGCCCATCGTCAGTGTGGAGGTTACCGTGCCCGAGAATTTCATGGGCGATATCATCAGCGACTTCAACACCAAGCGGGGACGCATCCTGGGCATGGAGCCCGGCGGCAAAGAAACCAAGGTCAGGGCCCAGGTTCCCCAGTCCGAGATGTACCGCTACGCCATCGACCTCAAGTCCATGACCCAGGGCCGTGGATCCTTCCAGATGGAGTTCCTGGGCTACGAAGAGGTGCCGGGCAGGCTGGCCGAGGACGTGATTAAAAAGGCCAAGGCAGCCGCCGAGGCCGAGAAATAGTAGCTTTAGCTTTCTTGCGGGCCTGTATGACCGGTCGGAATACAGGAGCCAGAATCCAGAATCCAGAATTTGTTTATTAGAGGGGTCCCTTGGCTGGGACCCTTTTATCTTTTTAGGAATAAATTGTTTATGGGAAAATCAGGAGGGTGAATATTATTGCAGTTGGCGTCAAATTTTAAGAACATGACTGCTGGATGGGGGAATGAAAGATGATCTATTTTGACAATGCCGCCACCACCTGGCCCAAACCGCCGGAGGTGTCCCGGGCCATGGTCCACTGCCTGCAGGAGATAGGTGCCAATCCCGGGCGGGCCGGGCACCAGATGGCCATTGAGGCCAATGCCATGGTGGACGGGGTAAGGAAAAAGCTGGCGGGTTTATTTAAGATCGATGAAAAGGACCACGATCGGCTTGTTTTCACCCTCAACGCCACCGGGGCGCTGAATTTGGGCTTAAAGGGATCATTAAAAAGTGGTGATCACGTAATCACCAGCTCCATGGAGCACAACTCGGTGGGCCGGCCCCTGAACAGTCTGGAGCGGGATGGGGTTGAGGTGACCAGGGTGCGCTGTGACGGTGAGGGCAGGCTCGATCCGGACGAGGTGCGCCGGGCGCTTAAATCAAATACTAAAATGATCGTTATGACCCATGCCTCCAATGTCACCGGCGCCGCCATGCCCCTGAAGGAGATCGGCCGGTTGGCCGGCGAGGCCGGTGTTATATTGATGGTGGACGCCGCCCAGACCGCCGGGGTGTTGGACATAGACGTCAAGAGTCTGAACATCTCCCTGCTGGCCTTTCCGGGGCACAAGAGCCTTTTGGGGCCCACCGGCACAGGGGGGCTGTACGTCAAGAGAGGAATCACCCTTGACCCGGTCATCGAGGGGGGCACCGGCAGCCAGTCGGAACTGCCGGACATGCCGGAAACCCTGCCCGAGAGGTATGAGGCCGGCACCCTGAATACTGTTGGCATCGCCGGGCTGGGGGCCGGGATAGACTTTATCCTCCGGGAGGGAATGAAAAAAATAAGGGATCATGAGCTGTCCCTGACCAAAAGATTTATTGACGGCGCTCAAAGCATACCCGGGCTGAAGATTTACGGCCCCCGGGGGCAGGAGGGGAGGGCGCCGGTGGTGTCCTTCCTGATCGAGGGCAGGGAGACGGCGGAAATAGGCGGGGTCCTGGACAAGAATTACGGGGTGGCCTGCCGGGCCGGCCTGCACTGCGCCCCCGAAGCTCACCGCACCTTGGGGACTGTCGATCAAAAGCTGGTCAGGTTCAGCTTTTCCTACTTCAACACCCCGGAGGAAGTGGACCGCTCCTTGAGCGCCCTGGACCAAATTGTGCGCCAGAAAATCACCCTGCCCGAAGGCCAAAAAGGCGGCTGCAGCTGTTAGCCACAGAGGGTGCAGGAGTGTCTTTGCAGGTATAATTTTAAAACCACAGAGGGCACAGAGATCACAGAGGGTGAAGGCAGGCCTTTGCAGGTCAATTATTAAACTCCAGCAGAAATCCGACGGATTCCTGCTGGACAACAAGCAGGCAGCCAATGGCTGCCTGTATAGATTTGGAGAATCAATGTTATCAAAACCCCGCAAATATGGTAATATTAATAATAATAGTTTTTTTAGGTTGAATTGCCTGTTATAAGGTATAAAATATTAGTGCAGGAGCTGGTAATTGAATGGGGGAAACAATAATATATGATGGCTTTCCATTTGTTTTAGATGATTTAATTCACATGCGTCGATTTGAAAATAATAGAGTAGAATTTAAGTCGACGTGGGATCAATATATTAGGCCTGCAGTTTTGCGTTCTATTTGTGCTTTTTCTAATGATTTGCTGAACTTAAACGGTGGCTATATAGTATTAGGTATAGAGGAAAATGAGGGTAGGCCTGTATTACCGCCTAAGGGATTGGAAAATCTTGATATTGATAAAATACAAAGGGAGGTCCTAGGTCTTTGCAGGCGTATTAGACCTGAATATTTTCCTGTTTTATTTCCAACTCATTTTATGAATAAGCCCATACTTATAATTATGGTACCAGGAAGCGATAACCGTCCCCATCAAGCACCGTGTGATGTTAACAAAGATAAATCCGAATATGAGTATTATGTGCGTCAAGGCCCTACAACAGTAGAGGCAAGGGGAAGTTTGAGAACTCAGTTAATGGAGTTAGCCGCTAAAGTACCCTTTGATGATAGGCGTAATTTACAATCAAAGGTAGAAGATCTGTCTTCATTTCTAGTTAGAAGACACCTACATGATGTCCGAAGCGAGTGGGTAGCTGAAGGCCAGCAAATAGATGATCGTGAATTGTTTAGAAGGCTTAGAATTGTGGCGCCAACTAATTCTCATGAGGTGCCTCGTAATGTGGGTTTAATGTTTTTTAACGAAAACCCTGATAATTTCTTCCCCGGGGCACGTATTGAGGTTGTTCAGTTTGGAGATGATGCAGGAGGAGATCTTATTGAAGAAAAAATATTTAAGGGTCCATTATCACAGCAAATAAAGAATACCCTTGAGTATCTTTATAGTCTAGGTGGGGCAGTTTTAAAGAAAGTTCCAGGCCAAGCCGAAGTTGAAAGAACTGTACCTTATCCTTATGAAGCTATGGAAGAAGCAATTGTTAACGCTGTATATCATCGTGGTTACGATGGTCCTCCAGAGCCTGTGAAGGTATATTTATATCCGGATCGGCTGGAAATAATCAGCTATCCCGGACCAGTCTCCGGAATACAGCAGAAACACTTTGAGCCTGGACAAAATGTTCCTTCAGTTCCTGCCAGGAATCGTAGAATTGGGGATTTTTTAAAGGAATTACGTTTGGCGGAGCAGAGGGGAACCGGGATCCCAAAAATTCAGAGAAGAATGCGTGAAAATGGGTCACCGGATGCAAGGTTCGAGTTTGATGAAGAAAGAACCTTTTTCAGAGTTATTTTACCGGCGCATCCCCGGTACCAGGTTTTGCATGGTATTCGGGAA
>Ga0209347_1001727_pt1 | contig 33021 bp, 29 predicted proteins | sample AutmiccommuBRH23_FD_187382 | JGI IMG/M metagenome (GOLD analysis project Ga0209347, IMG submission 187382) | Deep subsurface microbial communities from Mt. Terri, Switzerland - Autotrophic microbial communities BRH/23 (SPAdes) (version 2) | ecosystem: Environmental > Aquatic > Deep subsurface >...
AAAAAAGCACCATCTATTATTGAGCGTTTCGGTTGCAATTCTTGACCGCCGAATCAGGATAATCGCAGGTCGGGCCGGAGGTATGCCCTCGGGAGGGCGTACCCATGTCTGGAGTCCTGGTCACACTCACAAGGGCGCCGGCGGACATCGTTGTGTCGGCAATATTGACACAGTCCCCAACTTGATCGGCATCGGAAATCCTCCACAAACCCGGGCGAACCCCCCGTAGTCGGTAAACCTACGCACACTGCCGGAAAGGACTCTCAATGACGTTGTCAAGCCGCCGACTGGGTGATTGGGGGTGAATCAGGTTGCCAGGCGCGGTTGTCGCGGATGAGTGCGTAGAGGACGTTGGTGAGGCGCCGGGCGAGGCAGATGGTGGCGGGGATCGGCCGTTTTCCCTCGTCTCGTTTGCGCTGGTAGTAGGCCTTGGAGTGGGGGTCGCAGCGGATGGCGGTCAGCGCGGACATGTACATGACGCGGCGCAGGCGTCGGCTGTAGCGCTTGGGGGTGTGCAGTCTTCCGGTGCGGTTGCCGGAGTCTTTGGATACCGGTTCCAGTCCTGCCCAGGCGGCGAGTTGGTCGGCCGATCCGAGCAGGGCGGGGTCACCCACGGCGGCCAGGAATTCCGCGCCGAGCCGGAAGCCCATGCCGGGCAGGCTGGTGATCACCTCCGCGAGCGGATGGCGGCGAAATCGGTCCTCGATGTCGGCGTCGGTGGATTTGATGCGGTCATCGAGGGCAACCACCTCCCCGGCCAGTTCGGCGACGAGTCCGGCGGCGACTTCTTCGCCAGGCAGGCGGACCGTCTGCGATTTGGCGGCGGTCACCGCCGCGGCGGCGATCGTGGCTGCAGTGCGCACCCCGGCGTCGCCGAGCATCTTCGTCAGGCGCGAAACCCAGCTCTGTCGAATGGCTTTCGGTCGCTGGTAACGCGCCAGCAGCACCACCCAACCGCGGTCGGAGGTAAGCTTCGCGGCCCGCTCCAACGCCGGGCAGACCGCGATGAGCTGTTGACGCAGCCGGTTGATGGTGCGGGTGCGGTCGGCGACCAGATCAGCGCGGTGGGCGGTGAGCATGCGCAGTTCGGTGATCAGGTCGTCGTCGGGATGAAGCACCGGCAGATCGGTGCCCCGCATCCGCGACTGGTCGGCGATTACCCGGGCGTCTTTGGCGTCGGTTTTGGCTTCGCCGCCGCGGTAGGTCACCGAGGCCTGCCATACCGCGCGGCCGGCCAGATACCTCACCGACTTTCCAGCAGCGGCCAGCAACGTCAACAGCAGGCTGGTATAAACCGTGGTCAGGTCCACCGTCCAGGACACTTCTTGGTTCAGCGCATCGACCTCGGCGATCAGTTCGCGGATCGGTTGCTCATCATTGGCGAGTTTGCGCGACAACACCGCAGTGCCCCGGTCGTCGACCACGAAGACCCAATGGTGTTCCTTACCTACATCCACACCAGCCCACAACTGGCCCGTCGCCAGGAAACCTCCTATTCGCTTGTTGCCCAACATGATCCCCACGGACAACCCCGCCAGCGTTTCCTTAAACAAGCGATCGGATCGCAGATCTCAATCAGCGGCCAGAGAAGTCCAGGCAGGTCGGGCGGCCAGTCCTTTCAAGCCGCACCTGCGGGCCGGCAAATGACATGCAGCCTCACCCGACCCGCCGGGTCACAGCTCAACGTAACAACACGAAGTAACTGCAACTACGAACTTGAGGGGGATTGTCATGCAAGAACCATCAACAGCCGTCGTCACCGGAGCAGGTCGAGGGATTGGTTTGGAGATCGCGCGACAACTTGCCGCCGCCGGCCACCGGGTGTTGCTCACGGATGTAGACGGCGACGCAGCAGAGCGTGCTGCCGCCGAGGTCGGCCGGGGCGCTTGGAGTGCCAGACACGACGTAAGAGATCCGTCGGTCCATTGTGATATCGCTGCGCAGGCTTCGGCCGCGGGTCGTCTGGCGGTATGGGTAAACAACGCTGGGATCCTGATCGCGGGTGACAGCTGGAGCCACACCGATGTGGAGATTGCGTCGATCCTCGATATCAATGTGCGAGGCGTTGTCGCGGGCTCACACGCCGCGGTCGCCGCTATGGGCGCAGATGGGGGTGCGATCCTCAACATCGCGTCGCTCTCGGCACTGGCGCCCGTCCCTGGACTCGCGATGTACGGAGCCACCAAAGCGGCCGTATTGTCGTTCACCACGTCATTGCAGGGTGACCTCAACCATGCGGGTTTGCCCATCCGCGCACGTGCGCTGTGCCCCGACGTGGTCAGTACGACAATGGTCAACGACCGAGTTGCCGATCCAGGCGCGGCACTATTGTTCGCCGGACCCAGTCCGATGGACGCTGCGGACGTGGCCCGTGCAGGGCTGGAGTTACTGGACAGTCGCCAGATATTCCGGGTGGTTCCTCGGTGGCGTGGCGTCGTTGCCCGCTCTAGTGACGCCGCACCGTCGCTCGGGTTGAAGGTTTTCGCGTTGATGCGTGGGCGCGGTGAGCGGCGCCAACGCAGGCATCGTTGACGCTGTGTCGAAGATGGGACGGGTTTAGCCCGGCGAGGCTCGAGTTGGGCGTGATGAGGTCGCGGGTTCGCTCAGCGGGACTTGGGGATCGAGGTGGGTTCCCAGTTCGTGCAGCCTGTCGTCGATGATCAGCCACGTTTGCCGTGTCAACCGAATGACGAGTTCGTCGCGAGTGGAGTCTCGATGGTCCAGCCACCACAGGACCGATGCGTCAATCAGGCCCATGATGGCGGCGACGTTACGGTCGGCAGCGTCGGAGTCGTCCCCGTAGCGGGGAAAGTAGCGGGCGCCCGCTACTGCGAGTTCGGAGGCGAACGCACTTCTGCCGGGCGTCGTTTTCTCGTTGCTGCGCCGGTAGTCCCGATTCACCAGAAATCGATACAGGTTGGGATGTTCGTCAGCCCACATGACGTGCTGACTCACCGGAGCGCGAATCACGTCCAACGGTGAACCCTGCACGTCCAGAGTTAGGCGAATCTTCGCGGTGAGTTCGCGGTGGACGTGGCGCGCGACGGCCAGATCGAGTTCTTCCTTACTCGCGAAGTGGCGGTAGAAGTGCGTGCGGCCCAACCCCGCCTTGTCCGCGATTTGGCCCGTGAGTGCGTGGGGGCCGTTCTCCTCGATCGCGCTGAGGGCGGCTTCGATGATCTGCCCGCGACGTAGATCACGGCCCGGCACCCTACTGGTTGCGCGACGTACCGCTGTGGTGTCCACCCACTGCTTTCGCTCCACGATGCTCACCGTAGCGCTCAGCGTGGCCTGCATGTTCTGGGTACGAGTTGTACCCAGTGTCCACTTCGTGGTACACCATGTACCCACAGCGTGAAAGCGAGACCACTCCGGGATCGGTGCGCAACCAGACACAGTGAGGACACTCGAATGGCCGCCAATCGCTCAAGCTGGATGGATGACGACCTCGATGCGCTGAGAGACTTGGCGCGTGCGTTCTGCGAAAAGGAGGTCGCGCCGCACATCGACCGCTTCATCGACCAGCACCATGTTGACCGGGATCTGTGGACTCGGGCGGGCGAGTTGGGATTGCTGTGCATGTCGATCCCCGAACAGTACGGCGGCGGTGGGGGAACGTTCGCTCACGAGGCGGTATTGATCGAGGAACAGGCCCGCGTCGGCGATTCGGCATGGGGCGCGCCGCTTCACAGCGGTATCGTGGCCCACTACCTGCTCGAGTACGGCACCGATGAGCAGAAGGAGCGCTTTCTTCCTCGACTGGCGACCGGTGAGATGGTTGGGGCGATCGCGATGACGGAGCCAGGCACGGGATCCGACCTCCAGTCGGTCACGACCAAGGCGGTACGCGTCGGCGACGAATACATCGTGAACGGGTCCAAGACCTTCATCACCAATGGCGCTCAGGCCGACTTGATCATCGTCGTCGCCAAGACCGACCCGACTGCCGGAGCGAATGGAATCTCGTTGGTGTTGGTCGAAGGCGACCGGCCGGGCTTTCGTCGCGGTCGGGTGTTGGACAAGGTCGGTCAGCGCGGCCAGGACACCTCCGAGCTCTACTTCGAAGACGTGCACATCCCCGTTGCGAACCTCCTCGGTACGACCGAAGGCCAGGGCTTCATTCAGTTGATGCAGCAACTGCCCCAAGAGCGGTTGATCCTCGCGCTCGGTGCAGTGACAGTGGTAGAAACAGCGCTCGAGTTCACCGTCGAGTACACCAAGGACCGGCATGCTTTCGGCAAGCCCGTCTTCGCCTTCCAGAACACCAAGTTCAAACTTGCCGAGGTCGCCACCGATGCCCACATCAGCCGCGTATTCATCGACGACTGTATCGCCCGCCACCTGCGCGGCGAACTCGACATACCCACAGTCGCAATGGCGAAGTGGTGGACTACCGAGCGCGCCATGGTGGCCCTCGATGACTGCTTGCAACTACACGGTGGGTACGGCTATATGACCGAATATCCCATCGGCAGGATGTGGGCCGACGCTCGCGTTCAGAAGATCTACGGCGGGACGAATGAGATCATGAAGGAGATAATCGCTCGCTCGCTCTGACCCGAAGTCCACCATCTGGATTTGGCCACAAGAGTCCGCCGCAGCAGACGAGCGTTCGCGGACGGGGATGGCGTACGGGACGGATCATTGAACGGGTATTCGGCGGAGTTCGGCCCCCAGAGAGAGCTACGCTGGTGCGCCGGTTGGAGTGAATCCGTGCGTTGCACCAGCCACCAAGGATCGCTGGCTCACTCAGCCGTGCCAACGCGCCGAACCCGAAACAGCCTCACCTCGCCACTCACGCCCTTCAAACGGTCTGCACCGGCAGACGACCACTGCACTTCTGCGTCGGCGTCAATGACTGCCCGCGTGGAGTCCGCCACCAACACGGTGCCAGGCCGCGCTGCTGCGCTCACTCGGCTGGCCACGTTAACGGGGGTGCCGAACCAGTCTCCCGCGCGCGCGTCACCGCGGATCCGGATGCAACGCCAATCCCCAAGGGTGGCAGATCATTTGCCGTCGCGGTCTCGGCCAGGTTCAAAATAGCCAGTAACACCAACGTCGGTTCGGGGAGACCAGCATGACGGCGTCCCCGACGGACTTTACGAACCTCACCGGTGTGCTCGCGGCCTCGCGCGCAGCATCCGCGAGCCGGCGCGCGAGCCGTTCCAAATCATAGGGCGAAAGCTGGTCGCCCAACTCGGTGAAACCCACCACGTCGGCGAACGCAACGGTGACGTCGCGCGCTCCTGGTAGTCTTTCCTCTCCTCGTTCTGCGGCGGTGATCGCCTGTGCCTCCAACGAACACGGAGCCTCATGAGGAACAGGTCACCGATCATGGACAACAAGTCTGGCCTCGCTCGTCGCGCGAACTCTTCGGGCGCCTGAGCAAGCTGGATCTCGTCTTCCCCCGGGACGGGCAACATGTTCAGCGCGGAGTCACACATTTCCGCGGCCTGCCCGAGGCCCTCCGTGAGGGCCAGCAATATGGCCACGGTTTCCTCCGGATTGACGCCCATGTCGATGAAGAGTCTTGCGCGCGCGATCGCGTCGCCGTCGGCACGAGGCAGTTCCGCGCTTCCGGGGTCTTCCGGTCTGGGCAGCCCGACAGCATCGAGCAACCTCCTCTGGAGGTCCAAGTCCATCCCGGTTGCTGCGCTCAGATCGCGCAGCGAAACGTAGTGCCCCTCGTCGCCCAGTACGCGGTTCGTAAGAGCAGTAGGGGCGCTGAAACCGACAAGCGGATCTGCTCCACCGTGAAGCATTGGGCAAGTGGCCAAATGAGATCCGCCCGTTCGTCGCGGCTGTTGGCCTCGAGGCCGTCGAGCAGACCCAGTTCCGTGAATTCGTGTATTGCTGGCACGCCGAGAATGCGCCTAAATGCGAAGCGAGCCAGGGCGGGGACGCGATGGCTCAGCGGCCGAGGCGTCCGATTGGCAACTCGACGCGGGGACGCCGAGTACGGCGTGACCCATGGCAGCGAGCAGCGCAGAAGTCCGTTCGGGGGCGAGACCAGTGCCGCGGTACTGCAAGATCGATTGGATGGCGCCGATCGCCCCATGGACCATCGCGCGAAGCTCAATCTCGTCGACTGCGGGGCGCAACTCGCCAACGAGGTGTACCCACTCTTCGAGATAGAGCCGCTGTTTTCGGCGTAACCGGCTCTGCTGCTGATCGGGCAGATTGTGCACCTCGCGGTAATACACCACCGCCAGCTCGCGTTGATCCATTACCAAGGCGACTTGGTCGGACACCAGCCCGGTCAACGCCTCCGCCTCGTCGCGAGATTGCTCGACGATCGTCGCGGCACGCTGTAGGAGGCTGTCCACCACTCGTTCGAAGAGGGCCGCCAATAAGGCGCCCTTGCTGTCAAAATGGCGATATATGGCCGGCCCGACAACCCCTGATGCAACCCCGATGTCGGCCATCGAAACAGCGTGGTAACCCCGCTCGGCAATCAACTCCGCTGCCGAGGCGAGAATCCGCTCCCGACGTTCGCCGCCGACCCGAGTACGTCCGGTGTCGACCGCTTTGCTCATCGCTACCTTCCCTCGTCATCCGGCACGAGCTTGCACAGCACTCGGAGACCCCACTGGTCCCTAACGAACGTTAACACCTGCTCACAAGCCAAGTGGCGCGTGCGAACGGCTCGCGCGTAACAGCCGGGTTTCCGGCCCGGCTGGCACGGTGTTGACGCCGGACAGCGATCGATCTACGTTCAGCACATGTGAATTCACATTCACGGTGCAGATACTCAACGGTTGAGAATGCGATCAGAGGAGAGGCAGTGACTGAGGAGTACGAGGACATCCGGTACGAGGTCGAGGGGCGCACGGCGATCGTGACCATCGATCGTCCCCATCGCTACAACGCATTCCGTGGTAAGACGGTTGAGGAATTGATCGGAGCCTTCCGTACCGCCTGGGCGGACACTGCAGTGCACGCAATCATCCTCACCGGAGCCGGCGAGAAGGCCTTCTGCACCGGAGGTGACGTCAAACAACGCGCCGAGACCGGCGACTACGGGCCGACCGAGAGTGGCATGTTCGAAATCGGCAACCTGCACAAACTCATTCGCGACGTGCCGAAACCCGTCATCGCCGCGGTCAACGGTTTGGCGATCGGCGGAGGCCAGGTTTTACATGTGCTCTGCGACCTCACGATCGCAGCCGACACCGCCAAGTTTGGCCAGGCCGGACCGCGTGTGGGATCGTTCGACGCCGGATTCGGCTCCGCCTTCCTGGCGCGGGTCATCGGCGAGAAGCGCGCCCGAGAGGTGTGGTACTTGTGCCGCCAGTATGACGCTGACACCGCCGAACGGTGGGGCTTGGTCAACTGGGTCGTCCCTGCGAGCAATCTCCTAGACGAGGCCAAGGTCGTGGCCGCGGAGATTGCCGAGAAGAGTCCGACCGCGATCCGTTTCCTCAAGCAGTCGTTCAACGCCGACACCGACCATCAGGCGGGACTCAGCAATTTGGCCATGTCTGCGCTAGATCTGTATACGCACACGCCCGAAGGCTTGGAGGGCGTGGCGGCCTTTGCCGAAAAGCGCAGTCCTGATTTCGCCAAGTTCGCCAAGGCGTGAGGATGCAAACGTGACAGACAACATCGCCGTCGTCACCGGAGCAGGATCCGGAATCGGCAAGGCCACCGCACTGGCTTTCGCGATGCAAGGCGATAAAGTGATCGCGGCTGACCTCGATCTGGACGCGGCAAACCGCACGTCGGAATGCTTTCCTGACACGGTATTCGCGATGGGGGTCGATATCGCAGACCGCAAGACAGTCGATCAACTTCGTGAGCGGGTGCATTCCGAGGTCGGTACTCCGAACATTCTGGTGAATGCTGCCGGATGGGACCGCACCGACAAATTCCTCAACGCCACCACAGAATTCGCCGAAAAGGTGGTGGCCATCAACTACCTCGGCCCGGTGCACATGTGCAGCGCATTCCTGCCGGGGATGATAGAGGCCGGAAACGGCGGCCGGGTGATCAACGTCGCCAGCGACGCCGGGCGGGTGGGCAGCTCGGGGGAAAGCATCTATGCCGGCGCCAAGGGCGGCGTCATTGCGCTCACCAAGTCTCTTGCTCGTGAGATGGCCAGGCATGGCATCAATGTCAACTGCGTGTGCCCGGGTCCTACCGATACTCCGTTGTTTCATGCTCAGGCCGACAAGCTGAAAGAGGCGTTGATCAAGGCGATTCCGTTTCGGCGGCTTGCGCGCCCGGAGGAGGTGGCCGCGCCGATTGTCTTCTTCGCCTCCGAGGCCGCGTCGTTCATCACCGGTCAGGTCATCAGCGTCAGCGGCGGCCTGACGATGGCTGGTTGAACGCGCCGCGTTGGTGGGTGGCGAACATCGAGGCCCGACGTTGCCGGCTCGCAGGACACAAGTGAACTCAGCTTCACCGACATGCGCGTACCGGTGGAGAATCTTCTCGTTGCGGAAGGTCGCGGTTTCTCCCAGCTCGTAGGCAATCTTCCGCAGGAGCGGCTGTCACTGGCGGTTGGGGCGGTCGCCGCGGCCGAGGGCGCATTCGCGCAGACCATCGAGTATGTGAAGAACCGCACCGCATCGGCTTGTCTGTCGCCAGCTTCCAGAACACCAAGTTCGTCCTCGCCGAACTAGCAACCGAGCTGGATCTCGCCCGCACCTTTGTCGATGACTGTATCGCCCAGCACGTTGCCGGTGAGCTCACCGCGGCGCGCGCCGCACGCCTGAAATGGTGGACGACTGAACTGCAGGTCCGCGTCGCCGACAAATGTTTGCAACTACACGGCGGGTACGGCTACATGCGCGAGTACCCCATCTCGCGTGCCTTCGTCGATGCGCGAATCCAAACGATCTACGGCGGCACCACCGAGATCATGAAGACGATCATCGCGAAGGATCTCGGTCTGTGAGGGTGTATCCGGCGGTCCGGCTGGGTCCACGAGACAACAGGCAAATACAATTGGTTGTTCAGGATTGCGATGTCAGCGCTGATCCATCTTGCCGTCTCCAGAAACGCGTTGGCCGAACTGTCGAGGCGCCATCCACTTCCAGGGTCGGCAACACATGAGGCCGCCGACACCTTCAGTCAAACCCGAACGGAACTGTGTATATTCCAGAACGGAACTATGTATTTAGCGGTGTTTGCGGCCTGACACGCTGAGCCGATGCTCGGCGAGAATGGTGCCGATGATGACACTGAAGATCCTGAGCCCAGCCGCAAAGCGCCGCGCCGCGGACACCGGGCGGTACGTCAGGATGGCGTGACAAAGTGCTCAGTCCAAGCACCGCAGTGGGATCGCTGCCATCCCCGGCCTGGCGGGAGCCGAACAACAGCGCGACCTGCCGTCCAGCTTGCATGTTTCGTTTCACCTTCTGGTTCGGGCGCGACCGCGGCCGTAAAGAGATTCGGGCCTGTTCAGGTCGCGCTAAGCAGCGATTGCGGGATGTCAACGATGCGGGAGCGCACGTACTCCCCCAGGCCCTTCGCCTGGGCATCGGGCCGGGTCGAGGACGCTACGCCCTCCCCCAGCAGCCCGTGCACCACGACGTTGAGCGCACGCAGGTTGGGCAGCTCGAACCGCTCTATGCGCAGCTGCGCCGCCTCCGGGCCGATCAGCCCGCGCAGCCGCTCGACGGTCAGGTACGCGCGCGCCCAGGCGTAGCCGGCGTCGTCGCGGGCCCAGAGACCGATGTTGGCGTTGCCGCCCTTGTCGCCGGACCGCGCGCCCAGCACCGCACCCAGTGGCGCGCGGCACGTCGGTCCGGTCGGCGGCGCGGTGGCCGTGCCGCCGGCGACTTCCGCGGCCGGCACGGTACCGGTCGGCGGGTCGGCGATCTTCCGGCGCTCACCGTCGGGCAGCACCACGACGTGCGTCACGCTCGCCCGGGGCACGGCCGCCGGGCGGTACACGCCGAACGCCGACTCCGACGTGGGTGGCGTGGTGGTGTGGAAGCCCGCGTACCCCGCCAAAGCGACCTCCATGATTCCGCTCGAGAATGCCCGGCCGACCTTGCGCGGGTCGGGGTCCTTGACCGTGATCCGCAGGTGCGCGCAGGCCTGGTCGTTGGTGGGGGCGTCCGGTGCGTCGAAGCGCAGCAACCGGACGTCGGTCTCGGCGAAGGAGTCCCGGCCACCGAGGATGTCGAACAGCTGCTGCTGCGCGAATGCGGCCTTCGCCTCCACGTCCAGGCCGGTGATCACCATCGTCATGGTGTTCCGGTAGCCCCCGACGTCGTTGAGCGCCACCTTGAGCGTCTCCGGTGGCGGGCTGCCGGTGGCACCCGTGATCGCCACCCGGTGCTCGGCCTGCTGGGCCAGAGCGATTGTGTCGAAGTGCGTAACCACGTCGGGCCCCAGATAGGCGGGCTCGGCGATCTCGTAGAGCAGCTGGGCGGTGACCGTACCGACCGACACCAGCCCACCGGTGTCGGAGTGTTTGGTGATCACCGACGAGCCGTCGGCGGCGACCTCCGCGATCGGGAAGCCCGGGTAGCGGCGGTCGGTGATCTCGTCGAGGAAGGCGTAGTTGCCGCCTGTGGCCTGTGGGCCGCATTCGATGACGTGGCCGGCCACGACGGCCCCGGCGAGGCGGTCCCAGTCGGTGCGCTCCCACCCGTGCCACCAGGCGGCCGGGCCGACGACGAGCGAGGCGTCGGTCACGCGGCCGGTGACGACGACGTCGGCGCCGGCACCCAGCGCTTCGGCGATACCCCAGCCGCCGAGGTAGGCGTTGGCCGAGACCGGCTCGACCTCACCGACCGCAGGGGTGATCGCGGCGAGGTTCCCGCGCAGGTCGTCACCCTCGACGTGGGCGACGCGGACGGTGATACCGAGCCGGTCCGCGAGCTCGCGCAGTTTGGTGGCCAGCCCGGCCGGGTTGAGTCCACCGGCGTTGGCCACGATCTTGATACCGCGATCGGAGCAGGTGCCCAGCACCTGCTCCATCTGGGTCAGGAACGTGCGGGCGTAGCCGCCCGCGGGGTCCTTCGCCTGGGCCTTCGCCAGGATGAGCATCGTCAGCTCGGCGAGGTAGTCCCCGCACAGCACGTCGATACTCTCCGCGCCCGCCCCGCCCTCGACCATCTCCCGCGCCGCGGCGATCCGGTCGCCGTAGAAGCCCGAGCAATTCCCGATCCGTACCGGGTCCCTCACGCCGCACCTCCGTCGAATTGTCCTGCGGTGCGCCCGCCTCCGGGAGGTCCGGCGAAGGCCTGCGCGATGGAGAGCCAATGGTCGGCGAGCGGACCGGTGGTTTCCAGCGCGGTGTCGTCACGATGCCTGCGCTGGGTGACGAGCAGGCAGAAGTCGTGCGCGGTGCCAGTGACCCGGTCGGGCACGCCCTCGGGGCCCCAGGTCCACAGCGTGCCCCCCGGTGCCGTGAGCTCGACGCGGACGGGCTCCGTGGGCACCTCTAGGCCGTTGGCCATGTAGCTGAACGCCCGTGCTCCCACGCCGATGTGGGCGACGTGGCGCAACCGGGCCGAGGGCACACGGGTCACTCCCAGCGCGTCGGCGACGTCCTGACCGTGCGCCCAGGTCTCCATGATCCGCGCGGTCAGCGAGGAAGCCGCGCTCATGGGGAGGCCGAACCACGGCACCCGCATCGAGGGGTCGATCGCTGCGAAGGCGGCGACGAGCGCGCGGCGCGCGCCGTCGAACCAGGACAGCAGCTCCGCTGTCGGCATCGGCCGGTAGAGCTCGGCGATGGTGTCCGGGGAGATCCGGCCGTCGGCGAGCATGGGCAGCACCTCGGCCGTGAACCCTTCGGGGTCGGTGGCTGAGCGCACCGCGGCGTCGTCGAAGAACGCAAGATGGCTGATCTGGTCGCGGACCGCCCACCCTGTCGCGGGGGTCGGCGCGTCCCACCCGGCCGGCCCGTCGGGCAGCTCGGCGATCAGCGACCTCAGGTCGGCCGTCTCCGCCTCGATGTCGGTGATCAAGGACTCCATCGTCACGGCCACGGCTAGCGCCCCGTCCAGACCGGTGTGCGCTTCTCGCGGAAGGCGGCGGGACCCTCCTGCGCGTCGGCGCTGAGGTACACCGGCTCCCATATCTCGTCGGCGAGGTCGTAGGCCTCCGCCAGGTGGTGCTGTGCGGAGAGGTATACCGTCCTCTTCGCCGCAAGCACGGACAGCGGTGCGTTGGAAGCGATCCGCAAGGCGATCTCCTGGGTTCGTGCCCGCAGCTCCGCCGCCGGCACGACCTCGTTCACCATGCCCACCTCGCGGGCGCGCTCGGCAGTGATCGGGTCGCCGGTCATCAGGATCTGCAGCGCAAGCCGCGGCGGCAGCAGCCACGACAGCGGCACAGCCCAGGGCGAGCCGCGACCTACCTTGACCTCGCTGACCGCGAACGTGGCGTGCTCGGCTGCGACGACGAGGTCGCACTGCTGGACCAGCAGGAACCCGCCAGCGAAGGCGACGCCGTTCACCGCGGCAATGGTCGGCTTGACGACCTCGATGTTGCGCCCGAACTGCGGCGCGAAGTCGGGTGGCGGGACCGTGAGCGCCGTCTCCGACATCTCCTTGAGGTCCCCGCCTGCACAGAACGCCTTATCTCCGGCCCCGGTCAGCACCAGGACCTTGGCCGAGTCGTCGCCGTTGAAGCGGCGAATGGTGTCGAACAACCCCTGCCGGACCGCCGCGTTGAGAGCGTTACGTGCCTGGGGCCGGTTGATCGTCAACCAGGCCACCCCGTCGACGACCTCGTAGCTGATCACTTCCTCGCTCATCAGTCCCCGTCCGGATCGGCACCAGCCCTCCCGATGTGAGGGCTCGTTCACTCGCAGTACGTTACCCGGCAGGGTGTCATGATGACCAGATGGCGAGGGAACCGACCGGGGCCGGGGCCAGCATCGTGGGGCACCGCTGGTGGCACCCGCTGGGGCCTGTCCCGGCTGGTCCGCTGGCAGCCGACCGCCTCACCGAGCTGCTCGACATCACCGCGCACGCGTGACCCGGCGGCAGCCCGGCCGGCTATCGGCGAAGTGAACCCGAACTAACTGAACCTTGATTTGGAGCGCGCAGGTCGACATGCTCACCGAGGTCCCGCGGGGGAACCGGCAATGGAGCAGGCCCAACGACGAGGGCACTGAACTTCGCGCCGTCACTGACCCGCGGTTGCGGCATGAGTGCGACGTGGGGCTCCCGACGTTGCTGCGGGCAGTCAGGTCTCGTCCGCGGGAGGACACCAGTCTCCTTCTGCCGGCGCCGGCACGATCCTCGAGGCCGAAGTTGCCGTCGGTGACCGGGCGGTCGCGATGCGTCAGCTTTCGAAGTGGCAGACGTGCTGCTCGCGCAGCACGTTCTTCTGGATCTTGCCGGTGGCCGTGCGCGGCATGGCGTCGGTGAACAGCACGGCTTTGGGCACCTTGAACCCCGACAGCCGGGTGCGGGCTGCGGCGATCAGCTCCTTCTCGGTGAGCACGGCGCCGGGCTTCGGCGTCACGATGGCGACGATCGCTTCCGACCACCGCTCATGGGGGAGCCCGATCACCACCACCTCCTGGATCCGCGGTTCGACCTCGTAGAGTGCCTTCTCCACCTCGATGGAGGCGACGTTTTCACCGCCGGACTTGATCACGTCTTTCTTGCGGTCAGCGAACCAGAGCAGCCCGTCACCGTCGAAGCGGCCCACGTCGCCGGAGTGGAACCAGCCGTGCGCGAACGCCTCGTTCGTGGCCTCCGGGTCCCGCAGGTACCCCTCCATGGCGTGCGGGCCGCGGTAGACGATCTCGCCGGTCTCCCCGGTCGGCAGCAGGTGGCCGGCGTCGTCCATGATCCCGACCTGGACGTTGGGCACGGGCAGGCCGACCGACCCGGCGTGGCTGAGCTGGTACTCGGGCGGGAACACGGTGGTGAGCGGGTTCATCTCGGTCTGGCCGAAGCCCAACGCGAAGTCGCAGCCGAACACCTCGATCGCCCGGCGCAGGTCGGTGTCGGGCATCGGGGCCATCGCGTAGAGCGCCAACCGCAGCGTAGACAGGTCGCGCTTGTCGATGTCGGGGTGGTCCATCAACGCGCGGTACATCATCGGCAGCCCGAAAATTTGTGTGATCCGCTCGGTCTCGATCGTGGCCAGCAGGGCGGCCGGGTCGAACGCCCGCATCAGCACGAGCGTGCCGCCCATGTAGAGCAGCCCGGTGGTGAAGCCGTTGAGCTGTGCGGTGTGGAACAGCGGCATCATCGCCACCGAGCGCTCGTCGCCGTTGATCCCGAGTACCAGGGGCCCGTTGAGCGACTCGATGTAGACAGCGACGTGGCTGCTCACCACTCCCTTCGGGGCCGATGTAGTGCCGCTGGTGTAGAGGTAGCTGATCGGGTCGCGGTCGCCCACCAGGCATTCGGGCTCGGTGGTCGCGGCGCCGCCGACGAAGGAGGCGAGGTCCTGCCCCCGGCCCGTCGCCCCCGGCTCCCACGAAGCATCGGTGCCGGGTGCCACGATCACGTCGGTCACCGTGTCGCTGCCGAGCCGCAGCATGGCTGTGGTGACAAGGTCGACGAGCTGGCTCTCCACCACCACGCCGCGGGCCCGGGAGTGCTCCAGGACATAGCTCACCTCGGGAGGGCCCCACGCCAGGTTGACCGGGACGCACACGACACCGGTCTTGGCGCAGGCGAAGTACGTGGTCAGGAACTCGACGCTGTTTCCGCTGGCCAGGGCGAGGACGTCGCCGCGCTCGTAACCCGCCGCGAGCAGCGCGTGCGAGAGCCGGTTGACCTCGTCATTCAGCGCGCGGTAGGTGAACCTGCGTGCGCCGTCGATCACGGCTTCGTGTTCGGGTCGGCGCCAAGCGGCCCGAGTCAGCATGTCGCCGACATTGACCCGGGTGATGAGGTTGGCGTCCAGGTCGTGATCCGTGGGCACGGGGGTCCTCTCGTCGGATCTGTTCAGGGCACTCAGGCAGGGACGAATCGAACCATGCCGATGTCACCGATGCGTTCGAACGCCGCGCGCACCGCCATCCCGGCAACCACCGTGGCCGGGTCGCAGCCCTCCACGGTGGAGAGCATCTGCGGGCCCTCGGCCAGACGGACCACGACGACCGGGTAGGGCGCCGATCGGGGCAGGTCGTTCCACGGGGGACGGCTGACGACCGCGGCGACGAGCACGGTCGCGTTGCCGGACAGGTCGGTCCAGGTCAGCTCGGCGCAGTGGCAGCGGGGACAGAACGGACGCGGGTAGTGGAACAGCAGCCCGCACGCGGTGCACTCGCGTACGGCGAGGCGCCCCTGCGCCGCGGCCTCGAAATGGCCGCGGTTGACCTCGTCGATGCGGGGGAGCACCGCGGGATCGGCCAACCCCTGTAGGTAGGTGACGGTCACGACGGCGCCTCCGCGAAGTTGGTTGTCTCGGTGGTCATGACCCCTCCAGGATGACGGTGACGTGGCTGCAGAGCATGGAACCGTAGGCGTGGACGACCGCGAGGTCGGCCTGACCGACCTGGATGCCGGCGGCGCGGCCGGTCATCTGCTGGTAGGCCTCCAGTACCCCGCAGATTCCCGAGGCCGTCCCGGAGTGGCCGAAACGCAGCAGCCCGCCGTTGGTGTTCACCGGCAGCCGCCCGCCGGGGCGGGTGGCGCCGTCGCGGTAGAGCTCGACGGACTTGCCGCGCTCGGCGAGGCCGAGCTCCTCGAGCAGCATCAGCGGGTTGGAGCTGAACGCGTCGTAGAGCTGCGCGAGCTGGATGTCGGCGGGCGCGATGCCGGCCTGGGCGAACGCGGTGGCGCCGGAGCGGACCGCGCCGGTTCGCGAGAGGTCGGGCATCGAGGTGAGGAACCCGTGGGTATGGCCCTCCCCGATGCCGACCACGTGAACCGGTCGATGCGGCAGGGTCGCGGCCCGATCCGGCGAGACGACGACGAAGGCGCCGCCACCCTCGCACGGAATGGAGCAGTCGAGGTAGCCGAACGGACCGGCGATGTGCCGCGCGTCGAGCACCTGCTCGACGGTGAACCTCCCGGTGTCGGCGCCGATGGCGGTCGGATGCGCCAGCGCCCATTCCTGCTGGGCGACCACGGCCTCGGCGAACACCTCGCGGCCCAGCCCGACCTCGTCGAGCCACGACTGCGCGATCAACCCGTACAGGGTGGGGATGGACGGCGCGTAGGGCAGCTCGTAATCCGGATGGCAGGTCATCGTCATCAGACTCCTGCCGACGTCGCGGATCGGCGGGAACACCCCGGCCGACACGCACAGGACCGCCGAGCACTGACCGGCCTGGATCGCCCGCGTCGCGACACCGAGCATCGCGAGGTGGCTCCCGCCGCCCAGCTGGACACCGAGTTGCAACCCGAGCTCGTGGAGGCCGAGGGAATCCTGGATCTCCTCGGACAGGAACGTGTGCTCAATGGACTCGCCCATCATCGAACCCACACAGATCAGCCCGTCGACATCGGAGCCCTCCATCTCCGCGTCACGCAGGGCGGCGACAGCCGACTCGAGGTGCAGGCCCAGGAAGGGGCGGTCGAGACGGCCGGGGGTGACCTCCGAGAATCCCGCAAGCGTCGCGAGTGGTGTTGGCATGGGTCGAGATGTTAGCAGTGACTAACATCGCTGGCCAGTGAATGGCGGTGACCGTGGTCGCTCGGATGCTGCGGCCTGAGGTCTTCCCGTGCAGCCGAGCGCCGATCCCACCGCCACCGCCAGCGACGCCGGCGCCCCGCCATTCAACATCGAGTTCGGCAAGTGCTCTGCGTGGGCCCCTCGGCGGGGCCGGCCACGAGCAGATCGTCGATCGAGCGAGGACTTCGGGAACGCGCCGAGTGCTGCCTGGGCCTGGGTGAGGACACGATGACGCGAGTCGGCGCCTCGAGCTGCGCCGACCTGGGTGCTCCGGGTCACGGCTTGGTGATCAGCGACAGGTAGGGCCTGGCCGCCGAAGCGCTCCTCCCGCACCCGGCTGTAGGGGCTTCCCGGCACCCTCCAGAGTCCGGGAACTCCGCGGACGCCGATTCCTGGGCGACGATCTCGGCGAGGACCTGCTCGCCGGTGGCGAAGTCGTGGGAGGCGATGCCGTGTCGCTCATTCGAGCTTATGAGCACACCTGTCCGGTCGGGAGCTGCAGGGTCGCCTCGCTGGGGACGCACGGCCCCTCCTCGCTGGAGACCATCAGCTCCAGGTCGATCAGGCCCGTGCCGTTCACCTCGCGCTTGCCGATGACGCGCCCGGTGAGGGTTGCGGTCTGTCCCGGGTAGATCGACCTGATCATCGAGATCTTGCGACGGCGGAGCAGCGCGTCCGGACCGGCCCAGTCGCCGACGCCGCGGTCGATGAAGCCGTGGAAGAACAGTGTCGACAGGTAGATCGTCTGCTGGCCCTGGCTGCGCGCGTACTCGGGATCGTGGTGGCCAGGGAACCAGTCCCACGTGGACGCGGCATTCATGCAGATCCGCTTGTAGGTGATCGGGATCGAGACCGGGGTGATCTCGTCGCCGACCGCGACGTCGTCGAAACGTAGTCCCACCTCCGGCGTGCTGGTCATGGCTGCTCCTCGGTTCGGCCCGTGTGGTCGCCGGTGGTGATGTCGTACCGGAACAGCACGTTGGTGTTGCGCGCGATGACCTCGCCGTGCTGGTCGTCGTAGGTGGTCAGGGAGGTGATGAACACCCCGGTTCCGATCCGGGTCGTCTTCTCCAGCGAGACCGAGACGATCTCCTCGACGATCGACACGTGGTCGCCGATCCGTGGCCGGCGTTCCAGCTCGGTGGTGGTGGAGGCATTGATGATGTGGTGACCGGGCAAGGGCACGTTAAGTGCGAACAGCGAGTCGTCGCGGTGTAGGTGCTCGGGGGTCCACTGGGGGTTGAAGCCCAGGGTCATCAGCAAACCCGGCGGGCACTCGTCACCCTCCCAGTACCGCGGGTTCGCATCCTCTACCAGCGAGCAGTAGTAAAGCACCATCGAGCGGTCGATCGGAAACCAGGCCTGCTTGCGCTGCGAGGTGCGACCGGCCCAGGCCCGGCCCTCCTCGAGAGTCCCGAAGGCCATCCCGAGCCCGGTGACGTCGGTGGTCATAGTGCGCACGGTCGTCCTTTCCATCGGTGGTGCGGTCCGGCTGAAGAGCCGGATCCTTGCGGCTGAAGCTCAGCACGTCGCCGGGCCAGACCCAGCCGTTCAAAGCCCGACCCGGCAGCCCGCGTGGCGGCCAGCCGGCGAAGAGTTCACCCCCCGCGGTCACGCCGGGCTGGAAGCTCGACGTGGATTCTGACGGAGATGCCTCAGCGCTGAACAACGCCGCCCTCGACACCGGCGAACCGCTTGCGCAGCTCCGTCTTGAGGAGCTTGCCGGTGGCGTTGCGGGGCAGCTCGGCCAGCAGGTGCACCTCGCGCGGACACTTGAAATGCGCCAACCGCTCGCGGCACCACGCGATCAGTTCGTCGGCGCCGGGTTCCTGCTCGGCGGCTGGGTCGGCCACCACCACCGCGACGACGCGCTCACCCCACTTCTCGTCCGGACCCCCGACCACCGCGGCGTCCAGCACACCGGGGTGACGGAACAGCGCCTGCTCCACCTCGATCGGGTAGACATTCTCCCCGCCCGAGATGATCATGTCCTTCTTGCGATCGACCAGCGTGATGTAGCCGTCGGCGTCGATCCGGCCGAGGTCGCCGGTGTGGAACCAGCCGCCCCGGAAGGCCTCGGCGGTGGTCGCCGGCTTCATCCAGTACCCGACGAACACGTTGGGTCCGCGCACCAGGAGCTCGCCGACGGTGTCGACCGGGACGTCCCGGTCGTCGGCGTCCACGATTCGGGCATCGACGTGCATGGCGACCCGGCCGATCGACCCGGCCCGCGTCGTGATGTTGGCGGCGTCCAAGACCGAGACCATGGGTGCAGTCTCGGTCATCCCGAATCCCTCGGTGAAGGGGACGCCGCGTTGCTGCATGAAGTCGATGACGGTCAACGGCACCGGCGCGCCGCCGCCCATGGCAAAACGCAGCGCCGAGAGGTCGTAGGAGTCGAAGTCGGGCACCTGGGTCAGCGCCGACCACATCGCCGGCACCATGAACTGGACGGTCGCTCGGCTCTCGGCCATCGCCTTGAGCGTGCCCACCGGGTCGAAAGACGGGACGATCACGCTGGTCCCGCCGACGTAGAGCAATGGCAACGTATGCACCCCCAGCCCGCCGATGTGGAACATCGGGGCCACGGCCACGGTCACGTCGCTGCCGTGCAGGCCCTGGTCGGTGCCCAGCACGTTGACGGCGTTCCACAGCAGGTTGTCGTGGGTGAGGATGGCGCCCTTCGGCCGGCCGGTGGTGCCTGAGGTGTACATGATGAACGCCGGGTCGCGGCCGTCGACGTCGTTGTCGAGAGGCTCGGAGACAACGCCGGAGAGCAGGTCGGGGTAGGCGATCTCGCCGTCGGCCGCGGCGCCCCCGGCCCGGACGGTGTGCCGGACCCGGACCCCCGGCTCGGCCAGCGCGCTGACCGCCGCCGCCGCGAGCGGGTGGTGAAAGACGAGCACGTCGGCGCCGGCGTCGGCGAGGATGTAGCCGATCTCCGGGCCGGCGAGCCGGACGTTGATCGGGATGGTGATGGCCCCGATCTTCGCGCAACCGAGTAGGACCTCCATGAACTCGACCGAGTTCACCAGGAGCACGGCCACTCGGTCCCCCTTGCGTACGCCGAGACGCATCAGGTTCGAGGCCACTTGGTTGGTGCGCTGTTCGAGTTCGGCGAAAGTGAAGCTGGTGTCACCGCTGACGAACGCCGTGCGCTGCCCGCTGAGGAAGGCCCGTTTGGTGACCCACTGACCGATACCGCGATCCATTGCGTACTCCTCTGCCGCCGCGTCGGCGGCTCCTCGTAGGTGAGAATGGCTCGGTGGGGCAGCGCCCGGGCCCCTGACGGCCACCCGGTCGCTGCCGTCCGCCCATGTCCACCGGAACGGACGGGAACGGATGAAGAAAGCTCAGTACGATCGTGGCAGGTTCAGGCTGTGCTGCGCCACATAGTTGAGGATCATTTCTCGGCTGATCGGCGCGGTGCGCATCAGCCGCGCCGGGCCCCAGAGAGTGGCCAGCCCGTACTCGGTGGCCAGCCCGTTGCCGCCGTGAGTCTGGATCGCCTGGTCGAGGGCGAGGATGCCGGCCTCGGCCGCAGCGTATTTGGCCATGTTCGACGCCTCCGCCGAACCGGGGTCGCCGGCGTCGTGCAGTGAGGCCGCCCGCTGGGTCATAAGCCGGGCCAGCTCCAGCTGGATCTTGGCGTGCGCAAGCGGGTGGGACAGGCCCTGGTGGGCTCCGATCGGCACGTCCCAGACCTTGCGCTCGCGCGCGTAGGCAGACGCCTTGTCCAGCGCGTAGCGACCGATGCCGTTGCCCAGGGCGGCGCCCATGATGCGTTCGGGGTTGAGGCCCATGAACACCTGACGCAGACCGTCGTTTTCCGCGCCGATCAGGTTTTCGGCCGGCACCCGCACGTCGTCGAAGAACAGAGTGAACTGCTTTTCCGGCGTAACCGCCTGCACCGGGATGAGGGTCTTGGTCAACCCGGGCGCGTCGGTCGGGACCACGACCAGGCTCAGCCGTCCGCGGCCGCGGTCGTCTGTCGCGGTGCGGGTGACGACCAGGATGGCCTCCGCCTCGTCGACGCCGGAAATGTAGTACTTGGTGCCGTTGAGCACCCAATCCCCACCGACGCGCTTGGCAGAGGTGGAGATGCTGTGCGAGTTGGAGCCCGCATCCGGCTCGGTGATCGCGAACGACATGATGATCTCGCCGCTGGCGATGCCCGGCAGCCAGCGCGCCTTGAGCTCGTCGCTGCCGAAAGCCTGGATGATCGTGCCGCAGATGGTGGGGGAGACCACCGTCATCAGCAGCGGGCAGCCGGCCGCGGCCAGTTCCTCACCGACGATCTGCATGTCGTAGATGCCGCCGCCGCCGCCGCCGTATTGCTCGGTGATGTTGACCCCGAGGAACCCCTGCTTGCCCACGGCCTGCCAGAGTTCCGAGCTTTTCTCCCCGCCGAGCGACTTGGCCACGTAGTAGTCGTGCCCGAAGTCCTTGGCGATCTCGGACACGGCCTTGCGAAGAGCTCGCCGTTCCTCAGTCTCGTGCAGTTCCATACCGCTCTCCTACTTCGAAGTCACCCGCCACCGGGGCCGGTGACAGGTCGGGTGGTGCTCAATTCTCGTCTGCATCGTCGGCCGCTCCGACCACCGCGAGGGCATCGCCGGTGGACACCTGCTGACCCACCTCGACCGAAAGTTCGGCGACGACCCCGTCGATCGGGCTGGCGATGGTGTGTTCCATCTTCATCGCCTCAACCACGACCAGGGCCTGCCCGGCCGTCACGATGTCGCCCGCGGCGACGGGCAGCCGGATCACCGAACCCGGCATGGGCGCCATGAGCGAGCCCGCCGGCTTGCGCATGCTCGGGTCGAGGAACCGTGGTACCTGGGTAAACGCAGTGGACCCGGCAGGGCTGTCGACATAGGCAATGTCGCCGTCGAGTACGACGTCGTAGCCGCGCCGTACCCCGCCGGTCTCCAGGACCACCCGGTCCGGCCGCTGCGCGAGCACAGTGACGTCCTCGACCGGCTTGCCGTCGACTGCCACCTCGACGCCGTCGCGGAGCAGCGCATAGCCCACCCGCCGCTCGCGGCCGTCGGCGGTCGCCCATCCGGTGGACTGCAGTTGGGACGGGTTGTTGCGCCACCCGGCAGGCAGCGTCGGCTGGACGGGGGCCGCGGCGCGGCGCGCCGCGACCTGGGCGAGCGTCGCCGCGATGGCGTGCATGCGCTCTCCGTCGCTGTCGATGAGGGCCCCGCCGAGGTCGGCCACGTCGTGGCGGTCGAGGAACCCGGTGTCGGTGCCGCGTCCGGTGAACTCGTCGTGGCGCAAAACGCGGACCAGCAGATCCCGGTTGGTGGTGAGTCCGTGGATCCGGGCTCTGGCGAGCGCGGCGGACAGCGTGCCGAGCGCCTCGGCCCGGGTGGGCGCCCAGGCGATCACCTTGGCGAGCATGGCGTCATAGTGGTGGCTGACCACCGAGCCGTCGCGCACGCCGGAGTCCACCCGGACCCCGGCGTGGTCGGGGATCTGCATCGTGCGCAGCGTCCCGGTCTGCGGCAGGTATTCCTTCGTGGGGTCTTCGGCGTAGAGCCGGGCCTCGACCGCGTGGCCGGTGATGCGCGGCTCGCTCACCTCGGCGGGCAGTGGCCGGCCCATCGCCACCAGCAACTGCAGGCGCACGAGGTCGAGCCCGGTGACGAGTTCGGTGACCGGGTGCTCGACCTGCAGCCGGGTGTTCATCTCCAGGAAGGCGAATGTGCCGTCGTTATCGCCGCCGTTCGCGTCGAGGACGAACTCGACGGTTCCGGCCCCGACATAGCCCACGGCCTTTGCCGCCGCGACCGCCGCCGCGCCCATCCGCGCGCGCAGCTCGTCGTCGACGACGGGCGAGGGCGCCTCTTCGATGACCTTCTGGTGGCGGCGCTGCACCGAGCACTCCCGCTCGAACAGCGAGACAACCGTGCCGTGCATGTCAGCCATCACCTGGATCTCAACGTGGCGGGGGCGCTGCACGTACCGCTCGAGGAACACCGTGCCGTCCGAGAAGGCCGACATCGCCTCGCGCGACGCCGAGGCCACGGCCCCGTCGAGGTCGTCGGCCGACTCGACAACGCGCATGCCGCGCCCGCCGCCACCCGCGCTCGCCTTGACCAGCAGGGGGTAGCCGATCTCGGCGCCGAGCTTGCGCAGCTTCTCGGGGTCCAGGCCGGTGGCGTCGCCGCCCGGGAGGACCGGGACCCCCGCGTCGGCCATCATCGCCTTGGCCGTCAGCTTGGAGCCCATCGCGTCGATGGCATCCGGCGGCGGGCCGACGAACACGAGCCCGGCGTCGGCGCAGGCCCGCGCGAAGCCGGCGTTCTCCGACATGAAGCCGTAGCCGGGGTGCACCGCGTCGGCGCCGGTGAGAAGGGCGGCGGCGATCACCCGGTCACCGTCGAGGTAGGTCTCGGCCGGCGAGGAACCCGGCAGTCGGACGGCCTCGTCGGCGTCGTCGACGTGCCAGGCGTCGGCGTCGGCGTCGGAGTACACGGCGACGGTGGCGATGCCGAGTTCGCGACAGGTGCGAAACACGCGCCGGGCGATCTCTCCCCGGTTGGCCACCAGCAGCTTCTTGATCACGGGCATCGCCATCACATCCGGAACACGCCGTAGCCACGCTGGCCACGGATCTCGTTGTTGTGGACCACGGACAGGCAGAACCCGAGAACGGTACGGGTGTCGCGTGGGTCGATGATCCCGTCGTCGTAGAGCCTGCCGCTGTTGGCCAGCGCCAACGACTCACGCTCGATCTGGCTCTCGACGGCAGCGCGCATCTGGGCGTCGGCCTCCTCGTCGAACGGAAGGCCCCGGTCGGCGGCCGACTCCCGGGCCACGATCGACAGCACGCCCGCGAGCTGGGCCGGGCCCATGACGGCCGAACGCGAGTTGGGCCAGGTGAACAGGAACCGGGGAGAGTAGGACCGCCCGCACATCCCGTAGTTGCCCGCACCGTAGGACGCGCCCATCACAATCGTCAGGTGTGGGACGGTGCTGTTGGAGACGGCGTTGATCATTTTCGCGCCGTCCTTGATGATGCCACCCTGCTCGTACTCCGCGCCGACCATGTAGCCGGTGGTGTTCTGCAGAAACACCAGCGGCGTGTCGATCTGGTTGGCCAGCTGGATGAACTGGGCGGCCTTCTCCGCCTCCTCGCTGAACAGGATTCCGCGCGCGTTGGCCAGGATCCCTACCGGGTATCCGTGGATCGAGGCCCAACCGGTGACCAGCGAGGTGCCGTAGAGCGGCTTGAATTCGTCGAAGGCCGATCCGTCCACGATGCGGGCGATGACATCGCGTGGGTCGAAGGGAACCTTGGGGTCCACCGAGGCGATCCCGAGGAGCTGGTCGGGGTCTCGCAGCGGGGGGGTCGGTGACTGTGTCGGGCCCGGCCCGAGCTTTCGCCAGTTCAGTCTCGCCATGATGCGCCGCCCGATCCGGATGGCGTCCTGCTCGTCCTCGGCCATGTAGTCGGCCAGCCCGGAGGTGCGGGCGTGCATGTCGGCGCCGCCGAGCGACTCGTCGTCGGACACTTCGCCGGTGGCCATCTTCACCAGCGGCGGACCGCCGAGGAAGACCTTGGACCGGTTGCGGACCATCACCACGTAATCACACATGCCGGGGATGTAGGCGCCGCCTGCCGTCGAGTTGCCGAACACCAGCGCGAGTGTCGGCAGCCCCAGCGCGCTGTGCTGGGTCAGATCGTGGAACAGCTGGCCGCCGGGCACGAAGATCTCGGCCTGCGTGGGCAGGTCCGCCCCGCCCGACTCGACGACGTTGATGATGGGCAGCCGGTTCTCGCGGGCGATCGCCATGCCCCGGAACACCTTGCGGAAGGTGTAGGGGTTCGATGCTCCGCCGCGCACTGTCGGGTCGTGCGCGATGATCATCGACTCGACGCCTTCGACGATGCCGATGCCGACCACAACGCTGCCGCCCACGGGGAACTTCGTGCCCCACGCCGCGAACGGACACAATTCCAGAAAGGCGGTGTCGGGGTCGAGCAGCAGCTCGACGCGCTCGCGGGCCAGCATCTTTCCGCGCCTTCGGTGCCGGGCGACGTACTTCTCGCCGCCGCCCCCGTTGGCCAGCGCGAGCTGTTCGGCGATCGTGTCGAGCTGCGCGATGAGTCCCTCGCGATTCTCGAGGTACACCGGTGCGCGGGTGTCGACCCGGTCGGGCAGGACGTCAACCAACTTTTCCTCCAGGTGACATCGACGTCGATCGCTGACACGTTACGTTAGCCGCTACTAACATCCGATGACAACGGGGTCGGCGCGGCAGGTCATGCCTTCCCGCCCGAACGGTTACCGCAGGGGCGCCCAGATGACTCAGCCGGAACAGCGCGAGGTGGGGTGGGGCCGCTGCGGACCCGTGGATCACGCCCAAGCGCGTCTCGTTGTGCGACCTCCCATGGTCGTTCACCTAAAAGGAGATCGTCCATTTCCGTCACCTTCCGCCGAAAGTCGGGGGGCGTCGCTCGGTGAAGGCGCCGAAACCCTCACGGCCGTCCGGAGTGGCGAAGAGGTCCGCCACCGCGTCGCGCTCGTGTTCGATACCGTCGGACGTCGACAAGTTGGCCGTCCGCAGCAGCAGGGACTTGGTCGTCGACGCGACTTGTGCTGCGCCGGTGGCCAACTGCTCTCCGATGGCACCTGCCGTCTCGAGCAGCGTGCCGGCGCCGCTAAGCCGGTTCACCAGCCCCAGGCTGTGGGCCCGCTCGCCGTCGATGACGGTACCCAGCATCAGCATCTCGGTGGCCACCCCGACGGGGATGAGCCGCGGCAACCGCTGCGTACCACCCCCGCCAGGGAGCACGCCGAGTTTGGCCTCTGGCAGACCGAGCCGGGCCTCGGGTGTCGCGACCCTCAGGTCGCACGCCATTGCGAGTTCGAGCCCTCCGCCCAACGCACTGCCGTGGATCGCGGCGATCACCGGCAGCGGGCTGGCGACGAGGACGTCGAGGGCGTCGGTGAAGCCATGGATGAAGTCCGCGAAATCGCCACGGTTAGCGAAGGCTTTGATCTCTTCGATGTCGGCGCCCGCGCAGAACGCCCGGCCTGCCCCGTGTATGACCACCGCGCGCACTGACCTCTGCGACTCCAGGGTGCGCAGGGCTTCGGCGAGATCGAGGTAGGTCTGGCTGCCGATGGCGTTGAGCCGGTCGGCGCCGTCGAGTTCAACCCAGGCCACCGCGTCCACGACGCGGGTGGCGATCCTGGTGGCCACGGGGTCACTCAGCTGTGATCGCGCCCAGGTTGGTGAAGTCGGGCGCACGCTTCTCGCGGTGCGCGGCGAGGCCTTCCCGGACCTCCGGACCGCCGAAGCCGATGAACTCCAACCCGAGGGATGTCTCGAATGACGGCCCGAACACCCGGAACCACTGGTTGAGGCTGTGTTTGGTCCAGCGGATCGCCGTTGGTGCGCCGGCGGCGAGGCTGGTCGCGATCCGGGTTGCCTCGGTGAGGACGTCGTCGTCGTCGACGCACTTGGACACCAGGCCGATGCGCTCGGCTTCCTCGCCGAGCAACGTCTCGCAGGTGAGCAGGTAGTACTTGGCCTTCGCCATACCCGCCATCAGCGGCCAGCAGATGGCGGCGTGGTCACCGGCGGCGACCCCGAGACGGGTGTGGCCGTCGATGATCTTGGCGGTGCGCCCGACGACGGAGATGTCGGCCAGGATCGCGACGACCAGACCGGCGCCCACCGCGGGCCCGCGAACCGCGGAGATCACCGGCTTGCTGAAGCTCACCATATTCATCACCAGATCGCGTGCCTCGCGCATGATTCGGACCCGGCTGGGGTAGCTGTTGATCATGTCGTCGAGCAGGTCGAAGTTGCCGCCCGACGAGAAGGCCTTGCCCTCGCCACGGACCAGCACGGCACGGACGCTGTCGTCCTTGTCGATGGCGGGCCACATGTCGGCGAGGTCGCGGTGCATCTGGGGATTGACGGAATTCAATCCGGGGGCGTCCAGCACGATGTGGAGAACACCGTCAGCGGCCGGTTCAAAGCGCAGGCTGGGAAAGTCGTCGTAGCTCATCATCGAGTGTTCCTTTGCATGGTCAAGAACGGCTACTCCGCGTCGGTTGGGGAGCAGCGGCCACCGACGAGGACTCCGAGGCTTCTCTCATCGCGCCCTCGAAATGGTAACGAACCTTGGACCGGCCGTGGTCGGATCACGGTGCGGCGGCCTCAGCGCTGATCAGCGTTCATGATTCAGTCCCTCCAATGCCGTGGTTCAGTACCAGAGAGTCTCCGGTGGAGACGGTCTCAGTTGTCGGCCTCGATGAAGTCCGCGCCGCGGATCAGCCGAACCGGGGTGAACACCAGGACCTCTTCGTCGCGCTGGTTGCGGACGCTGACCGTCGCGGTGACGACGCCCCGACCCGGCTTGCTCGACGGGCGCGACTCCGTGACGGTGCAGATGGCGAGGAGGGTGTCACCGACGTACACCGGTCGCTTGACCCACAGTTCCATGTGCATGAAGGCCAGGCCGGTGCCGTTGAGGAAGTTGGACTGCACGATCAACCCCTCCGCAATGCAATAGGTCAGAGCGCCGGGGACCAACCGACCTTGGTACCCGCCGGTGGCGGCGTGCGACGCGTCGTAGAACAACGGCTCGTTGAACCCGCCGAGGTTGACGAACGTCGTCAGGTCGGATTCCGTAACGGTGCGCTTGGCGGTCTTGAAGCGAAAACCTGCCGTCATTTCTTCCCAAGTCTTGCCGCGAACCAGAGGCTCGACCTCGGAGCTGGACAGGTGGGCTGAGTTCATGAGAGGCCTTTCGTCGAGGCGCTGACACTACAAACGATCGGGTATGAGGAGCCAGCAGCTCAGCCACGGTGGGCGCAGAGCCGGGGACATCACGTCGAGGTGGTCCGAAATCAGACATCGCAACACCCTGACATCACAACACCGGGTACGCGCAGTTCCGCCAACTGTGAGTAACGTACTCCGCTGCGGACCGTTGATTCCAGATACTCGCAGATGACCTCGCGTTGCCGCGCGGACGCCGTTCGCGCCAGTCGTTCTGGACGGAAGTGTTCTCATGTTCTCAGTCGTTTGATCGAAACCAACTGTCTCCTGCCGTCGAGGCCAATAAGGTTAATACCCGATAACTTGCGGGCGCGGCGCCATCGGGTGTGTCATTGCAGGCCCGCACGCGAGCGGTGAGGAGGAAGTGCGATGTATCTCACTCAGGGCTTGCACAGGGCGTTGCAGCAACATCCCGACCGCCTCGCCACCGTCGACGGGGACCGGACACGGACCTATGAGCGATCAGCCCAGCGAATCGCAAAGCTGGCGAGCGCATTACGGCAGATCGGGGTGAACCGGGGAGACCGCGTCGGCATGCTTGCGCTAAACTCCGACCGATATCACGAATACCTGCTAGCGGCGCCTTGGGCGGACGCCGTACTCAACCCGATCAACATCCGGTGGAGCCCTGCAGAGATCGGCTACGCCCTACGTGACTCCCAAACCGACGTCCTGTTCGTCGATGACGCCTTCAGTCCGGCTGTACCGGCGCTTCGGGCGTCGTATCCCCACCTGCACACCGTCGTTCACTGCGGAAACGCCCCTACGCCGGAGGGGATGTATTCCTATGAGGAACTCATCGCCAGCGGTGAAGTCATCGATGACGTGCGGCGCTCTGGCGATCAATTGGCCGGTGTGTTCTATACCGGCGGCACCACGGGTCTGCCCAAGGGCGTGATGCTCAGCCACGCCAACCTGATGACGTCGGTGCTGGGAATGCTCAGCGTGGGGAGCTTTCTCAGTCCGGAGGGCCGGCTGCTTCACGTCGCGCCGTTGTTCCATCTCGCGGACTTGGCCGCCTGGGCGGGGCAGACCACCCTTGGCGGAACCCACGTGATGCTCTCGACTTTCGATCCGACTGCCATCCTTGAAACCATCGAACGTCAGCAGGTCACCGACGCACTGCTGATCCCGACCATGCTGCAGATGGTCGTCGACCACCCGACCGTTGGAGAATACGACCTTTCCAGCCTCCAAAACGTGATGTACGGCGCGTCGCCGATCCCTGAGGCGGTGCTGTCGCGGGCGATGAAGACCATGGGCTCGGCGCGGTTCATGCAAGGTTATGGAATGACAGAGCTGTCCCCGCTGGCCACGGTCCTGCGCCCCGAGGACCACGATCATCCGGAATTGCTGCGTTCGGCAGGCCGCGCCGCGCCCTGTGCCGAAGTCAAGATCTTCGACGCCAACGATCGAGAGGTGCCGCTGGGACATACCGGCGAGGTCGTCGCGCGCGGCGGCAACGTGATGCTCGGTTACTGGAATAAGCCTGACGAGACCGCGAACGCGCTGCGGAATGGGTGGATGCATACCGGCGATGCCGGTTACATGGACGAGCGAGGTTATGTGTTCCTCGTCGACCGCATCAAGGACATGATCATTTCGGGTGGCGAGAACGTCTACTCGATTGAGGTCGAGAACGCTCTTTGCCGGCACCCCGCGGTGTCGGCGTGCGCGGTCATCGGCGTCCCGGACGAGACCTGGGGCGAACGCGTTCACGCGGTCGTCGTCTTGGCCGAGAGTTCTTCGGTGACAGCCGAGGAGTTGCGGGATTTCTGCAAGACCCAGATCGCGGGATACAAGGCGCCCCGTACCGTCTCGTTCGTCGGTGCGCTTCCACTCTCGGGGGCTGGAAAGGTACTGAAACGCGAACTCCGCGAACGGTTCGGCGGAGATCGCCCCAGCACTGTCGGAGGTCGATAGGTGCTTGTGCGCGAGCCCGGCCGAGTTCGGCCCGACTGGCCTCGGGCCATGTCCCCGGATACGGACCCGTCGGCGCACTCAGCGTCGCGTCGCCACGGTGATCGGCCGGGCGTAGCGCAAGTGGCACTGCGGATTGGGTGGTCAAGATGACCGAACAACGGCCGGTGAAAATGGCAATCATCGGTGCGGGCATGTCTGGGTTGTGCATGGCGGTCAAGCTCCAGGACGCCGGCATCGACTCATACACCATTTTCGAGAAAGCCGAGGAAGTCGGGGGAACGTGGCGCGACAACACCTATCCGGGGCTGACGTGCGACATCCCGTCGCGGTACTACTCCTACTCGTTTCGGCCCAACCCGAACTGGTCCCACCTGCTGCCGCCGGGCCCTGAAATCCAGGCCTACTTTCAGCAGGTCGCCGACGAGCGGGGCATTCAGGGGCACATCAAGTTCGGCACCGAGGTCATCTCTGCGCGGTACGACGACGGGCGCTGGCTGCTCACCACCACCCACGGCGAAGAGACATTCGACGTGCTCGTCACCGCGACCGGCGTGCTGCGGGTGCCACGCTGTCCGGACATTCCCGGGAAAGCCGATTTTGCCGGGCCGGTGTTCCACTCCGCCAGATGGGACCACTCGGTTTCGTTGGCCGACAAGCGGATCGGGCTTATCGGGACGGGCTCAACAGGCATACAGATCATTGCCGCACTCGGCGGCAAGGTCAATCGGTTGACAGCCTTCCAGCGCACTGCGCAGTGGGTCTTTCCGCTGCCCAATCCGCGTTATTCACCGGTGATCCGAGCAGTTCTGACGCGCTGGCCGGTCCTGAACCGCCTGAGCTATCGGTTCTGGGGCTTGGTGGTCCGGCACCTGTTCGGTCGCGCGCCGATCCGTCCTGGAGTTTACCGCCGCCTGGTTCAGACGTTATGTCGATGGAACTTGCGCCTTTCGGTGCGCGACCCACAATTGCGCGCGAGACTCACCCCGAATTACCAGCCGATGTGCAAACGACAAATCATGGCGTGGGGCTTCTACCGTGCTGTCCAGCAACCCGGTGTAGAGGTGGTGTCCGAGGCAATCGACCACATCGAGCCTCTCGGCGTCGTCACCGCCGACGGTGTGTTGCACGAACTTGACGTGCTCGTCTATGCCACGGGGTTCGACGCCCGGGCCTACGTGCGTCCGCTGACGGTGATTGGCGAGCATGCGGTGACCCTGGACGAGGCGTGGGCAGATGGCCCCACGGCGTACCGGTCGGTCGCGGTTCCTGGATTCCCGAACTTGTTCATGCTGATGGGCCCGCATTCGCCGATCGGGAACCAGTCGCTGGTACCGATAGCCGAGGACCAGGCCGATTATGTGATGTGGTGGATCAACCGGATCCGTGAGGGCAGCATCGTCTCTGCCGCGCCCACAGCGCTGGCCACCAAGGAGTACAACGACAGCATGAAGTCGGCAATGCCGCAGACGATCTGGGTGACCGGTTGCAACAGTTGGTACCTCGGCAAAGACGGGCTTCCGGAATTGTTCCCATGGACACCCGGGCGCCACAGCCAGTTATTGCGTACACCTGAGCTGGCAGATTTCGACGTCCGATGAGGTCCGCGTTCGCACGTGGAGATCGCCTAGGACCGCATGACATTTCGGCGGACGACTCGCCACTTCGCAGTGGGCGGCCAGCGAATCGAGTAGGGCGCCGTGCCGATCGCAGGAGAACCGACATGGCGACCAACCCGCCGCGGTGGCTTTCCTCGTCCGAGGACAGGCTCCCGGTTGAGGAACCGATTCCCGCTAGCGAGATGCCGCTCAGTTTGGTCGGCGCCCGATGAATTCGCCGGTGACCGTGAAGGAAGCCGGATTCGGCGTGATGCTGCCCAATTTCGATCCCTTTCGGCTTGGCGCGCCGCCGCTCCTGGCTGCCGCCCGCCTCGCTGAAGACCTGGGGTTTGACTCAGGGTGGGTCGGCGATCATCTGAGCTTCCATCCGCCGGTGCTGGAACCGTGCGGGGCGCTCGCGGCCGTCGCCGCCGTCACTCGACGGCTGGTGTTGGGCACCGGCGTGTTGCTCCTGCCGATGCGCAATCCGGTATGGACCGCCAAGCAGCTCGGGACGGTCGCCGCGCTCGCGCCGGACCGCCTGATCGTGGGAGTTGGTGTGGGCGGGGAGAACCCGGCGGAGTTCGAGGCCGCCGGGTACCCCGTCGCACAGCGTGGCCGCAGGCTCGACGAGGCGATGGTTGTCCTCGACGCGCTGCTGCGCGGCGAGGCTGTGGACCACCCGGGTCCATTGCTTCCGGTGCGTTCGCCGAAGCTGGAGCCGGTGCCATCGTCTCGTCCGCCGCTGGTTGTCGGTGGCCGATCCGCTCACGCGGTGCGGCGCGCTGCTCGGCTCGCCGAAGGCTGGCTCGGGGTGTGGCTGAGTCCCCGTCGAGTGCGTGCGGCGGTGGAAGATCTGCGTGCGCATGCCGAGGAGTTCCGCAGGCCGGTGTGCACGACGGTGATGTTGTCGTTCGTGCACGTCACAGACGACGTGGAAGCGGGTCGTGCCGAGCTTCAACGATTCGTCGCAGGTCAGTACGGCATGCCCGTCGAAGCAATCGAGAAATGGTGTGTGATCGGAAGCGAGGCCCGAGTGGCAGACGCGCTCGCGGAGTTCCGTGACGCCGGCGCCGAGTCTTTCGTGATGCTGCCGACCTCTGCGAACGTCCTGGCGCAGTACGATCGCCTCGCCGCGGTTCGGGAGCGGCTTGCGACGTCCGTCTGACGTGTCGATCGCGTCGCCAGACCGAACTCGCAGCTGCTTACGGAGCGAACTCTCGCCCCAGTAGATGGCGGGCAACAACCAGCTTGGCAACCTGCGCCGTTCCATCGGCGATCTCGAACGCCAACACGTCGCGCAGCCGCTGTCCCTGCAGACTGTCGGTTCCCCATCCAGCGTGGCCGAAGGTGAGCAGCGCCTGGTGCACGACCTCGCCAGCGGTCTTGGGTGCGAACCACTTGGCCATGTTCGCGGCCACCGTGTGATCCAAGCCCTGGTCCTTTCGCCACAGCGCCTCGTAGCAGATGTGCCGCGCCGCGACGAGCATGGTCGCCTGCTCGACCAGCGGGAACGCCACGCCCTGGTGGCGACCTATCGGACCACCGAAAGCCTGCCGCGTTCGCGCGTACTCCAGTGCGTCGTCGAGCGCCGCCTGGGCGATGCCGACGCACATCAGGCCGATCACCGCCCGCGAGTAGTCGAAGCCTTGCATCACCGAGACGAATCCGGCGCCCTGTTGCCCGATCAGCTCGTCGCAACCCACTGGCACCCCATCGAAATGCAGCGACGCTCGCCCGATGGCTCGGCCACCGTGGTCATCGAGCGCGGTTCGCGCGATCCGCTCGTCGTTCAGGTCGACGTAGAACGCGCTGACCCCGCGCGCCCCGGGCCCTCCCGTGCGCGCGAACACCACACCGGTGTCGGCCGACATCCCCAGTGAGATCGACGTCTTCTCTCCCAGCAGCCGCCACCCTGCCCCGTCGCGCTGCGCACGCAGCGACAGGTTGGCCGCGTCGGACCCGTGCTCCGGCTCGGTGAGCACCAGCGCCGACAGTGCGGTGCCATCGGCGATCGGAGGTAGCCACCGCGCCAGCTGCTCCTCGCTGGCGTTGCCGACCAAGATGTCGGCGTTGAGACCGGCGATCAGCAGGATGTAACAGGCGTTGATGTCGGCCCGCGAGATCTCCTCGGCTG
>Ga0209347_1001728_pt1 | contig 33014 bp, 34 predicted proteins | sample AutmiccommuBRH23_FD_187382 | JGI IMG/M metagenome (GOLD analysis project Ga0209347, IMG submission 187382) | Deep subsurface microbial communities from Mt. Terri, Switzerland - Autotrophic microbial communities BRH/23 (SPAdes) (version 2) | ecosystem: Environmental > Aquatic > Deep subsurface >...
GTGGCTTCGCACCGAAACGGTGTGCGGCATGCTCCGTTTTGGTGTGCGCCTTATTCCGTTTTACTGTGCGGCTTGCGCCGTTTTATGCACAATACCAACGCCAACCAGAATTCGAACGATAACGCTGGCAATAACAATTATCTGGACGATTACGACTACGGAGACGGCTGAAACGGGACCAGGATGAGCTGACTCGTGAGCTCATCCTGGCCCGGTTAATCGTTCACATCCCTATCCACTGGATGCGGGGCTGCCGCACGTCTGAAGGCCAATCCACCTGCAGGCGCGGGATGAGCGAGGCCAGCCCGGAGGCCGGCAGCCGGCTGATGCGCTGCGCTTCGGCGGCAGATAGCACCGGGATATAGGTGCGGTACTGGGGGTCCTGCCCGCCCTGCCAGTCGATCTGTTCGCGGAATTCGTAGAAATAGAGCTGCCCGCAGGCCGTGCACTGCAGAAGACGCTGGATGTGGTGGGAGTCGTCGAGGTAGGTTTTGAGGGTGGTGAAGGCGCCCGGGGCGAGGTCGGCGGGGGAGGGAGGGTTAAGGGTGAGGAGGTGGCAGGCGAGGGGCAACGTTCGATTCCCAAAACTGGTGGTAGCTTTCCCGAGTTATCAGCAAGTATGACAGACTCTGGGTTACCAGGAAAACGAAGCCACGCAGAGACGTGAATGAGAAAGAATTGTTTTTTGGATCAACCACTTTCTATATTAATCGTTATTAATATTGGTAGTGAATTATCACAGGCCAGACAATTCGGATAATTGCTTTATGTCTTATTCATTGTTGATTCATGGATGATTTCAAGAATTTGATCTTTTTCCTTAAATAAAACAGTCGAGTCCAATCGTGATAATGTTTCCTTTAACGGGTATTTATGCCATTCTTCAAGATCCCCCGTGCTCATTTTATATAAATCGTGTTCAATATATTTGAATGAAAGTTTTTCAATCTTATCGGAGAACGAAACAAGATCGTCCCGAATAATATTTCCAATTTCTTGGTAGCTTTGATCATTGTCAATTACATTAATCCATTCGTCTAATGTAACAATATAATCCTGAAACAAGTTTAATTCTCGTGTTACTTTGATAGATAGCCAAGCTGAGTATTTATGGATTATTTCAGCATAATATGCATACCATTCATAAAAAGCTCTTTTAGAACTAAAAATTACTGGGTGCCTGGCTAATTCTCCATTACTATCGGTCCTTCTCATAGAAACCATAGCTCTAATTGAGTGGGTTAATTGAATTATTTGCTCATGTGATTCAATACGGCGATTGAGAATCTTCTCTTTCAAACGAAGTTTAAAGTCCTTATCTTTAATAAAGATATTTCCAATTATTTGAATACTGTAGCCAGCTATTACTCCTATTAAAGTGAAAACAGCTGCAATATTATCTTGTATGAGCTTAAATATTTCATCCATAATTCTCTCAATAGGTTTCGACGATATGCGTCCCATCCGCCCCGCAGTAGACTAATTTGAACTGGTCGCGTTGGTGGATCTTGAAGGCGTAGCCGCGCAGGGAGTCGGTCTGGGATGTGCAATATTATTTACCTGTTAACAACTTATACTACGGTGAAGTACTTATAGCCTGCATAAATCGTCGAGTAACTCTATTGATTGTCTCTCGCACATCATCCAAGGCTAATCCCGCATCGTAATAAGGTTCCTTTTCAATACGTTCGTAAGGTAGTGCTATCGCGTATTCGACAGCAGCAACCTCATAGCATATCTCTCTAAATTGTCTATTATCTGTACTCCGACCTCCAATTTCATATACATTTGCTATTTGGGGATGGTCGATATTTATCCAGATAGTTTTTGTATCAACTTCGTATCGCGAACGAGCTTTCGTTACTGTCGCATTTTCATAATCAATCGAAAATACAGCCTTACGCTTTTTTGATTGACCTTCGACAACATCTTTCTTAGCACCGGGCTCATTTCCTGGACGGACACCAGGGCCAGGGCGAGGAATGTCTCCATCACCGGCCAATGATCCACGCTTACCTTCACCATGCTGTGAACCTGTCCGTTCCCATGGTGTAGGCGAATCTCCATCACCAGGCCAAAGTTCACCTTGCTCATCTAGAATTTCAGAAATACTTTTACTCCCTGCACGCCTGGATACTCTTCGTGCTAACTCTAATTCCATTTCTTGTTGAGCAAAGTCATCATTTAGGATGTCAGCAATTTTCTGTGCTTCCTTGGCTAATTTTTTTGCCTCTTCAGACTTGCGTTTTTCTCGTTCCTTATCAACAAGTTGTATTCGTACCTTTTCTAATTCCTCAGATAACCAACCTAGCAGAACAGCAACAACCGGATTCTGAGGATTCAATGTGTTGTTTCGGGTATTATCAAATGGTGGTATTGACCATTCGCCGTCTTCTAAAATCGGAATATCAATATATCCAAATATATAGTTAGATCGCTCTTTCTTTTCAATATTACCTAAAGTTGTACCATGCCATATACCATAAGATAATATATCAATACCTTTACTGTCATCATCAAGGGGTACAGGAGATACTTTAATAATTAGCCTGACTTGTCCCAAGTGTTTGGATATATCATCTGGTGCATCAATTTCAAAAGAATCTATATGTATTGGTTCTTCAAATTTACATTTATGTCCATTGATATTTACATGAGCACGTAATCGATAACGACTTAGGTGTTTTTCGATATAAGCGATTACCTTGTCAATATCTGTATGTTTGGTGTTGAAGTCCCTAATTTCTACAAGCGTTCCACTATTCCCATCTGTTAATTCATTTACTTTTATATCAGTGACTGGAAATGGTTCACCATTACGTGCTTGATCGATATCTTTTCGATGTAACTCAACTTCATTGTGAAACCCATTCTGTGTCGTACTAATGCGCAGGTAATTTGCTAATCCAAACGCAGCACATTTTCCAGTACCGAATCTTCCTCGTACTCTCTTTCCCTTTTTTTTCTGAATATTTTCACCATGCATTTGAAAAAAATTGTTTAGCTCCTGCCTTGACATACCTCTACCGGTATCTGAAATTTTAACAAAATTACTTGTAATTTCGACAGTGACAACAGCCGTTTCACCTTCGTCTGCTGCATCTAGAGAATTCGCTACATATTCCCATATAAGTTTAGGCATTGTATTGAAATAGGCTGAATTTTGTAGAAAGTCCCTAGCCACATGTGACGTGACAATAATTGAATTTTTATCTGGCATTATAATTATCCTCCATTACAAACTTTTCCTTCAGAGTATTCCATAAACTTGCCAATTCTTTATCGCCGGTAACCGCATTGTCGATTACAGCAAATCTTCGTTTACGGGTATTTAATTGATAATATTCATTTACACGTGCAAATTGATTGAAATCGTCTGTTGTTAGTTCATCTACTTTATGTTGGATAAATAATTTATATGCATTTGTGCTTCTCATTCTAATACGTTCTGATTCTTGGTTGTCACCAATCGAATCTTTTCTGTGTTTTAACGATTGGGCGCCATTAATTGAATCTACATTTATTAAATTAATCCATTTTATGCCAACAGGACTAAGCATCCACCCTTCAATATTACTTCCAACAAGTAAATTACCATTTTTTAGCTTTTTCGCATCACGAAGGGCAACACCAACTGCATCAAGATCAATATTTTCAGTATACTTACGCCAATTAAACCTACCAGGCGCTAGTTCATTTACTTTAATTGCTATATCTTCTCTATCAATATAATTAATATCTCCACCCAGCAAAGCTACAGCAATTACAACAACTTGAAAATTTGACAATTCTTTAATATTCATAAATTTTCACCTGCAATTCGGATTTCTACGGATCTATCCCAAGTATTGAAAATAAACTGTAACCGTGAACCTATACTGCAATTTAATATTTTTATCTGTTCTGATAATTGACGAAATTCGCTTTCTGTCGCGATTAATTTTCCTTGTCGGCGGCTATTCATAAAACATTTCCATTCACCACTTAAGTTTGGAAGTTGTTGCGAAATAATTGTTCCTGTCGCAAGTGCCAAAACACCTAACGTTACATAAACGATAATTTTCCCACTTTTATCATATTCGACTTCAGTATTTACTGGTGTATGTTCGGCAACTTTTTCTGCGCGTGATATTTCTTCGTAAGTTAATTTAGTTCCTCTTATTTTATATAATGCTGTTTCGAATTTCTCAATAAGAGGGGACCTTTTTAATGTGGCGTGAAGAGATGGAAAGGATAATTCACTTTCAATAAAGGTCTGAGCAAGTTCATTGTGATGAACAACGTTTCCATATTTTCTAAAACAGGAGAATATGAGCTGTTCACCACCTGATAATTCTTCATCCATATTTCCGGTATAGTAATATTTGCCATCTTCATATATGTACCCATAGTTGAAAAAGGATTTTATAATTTCTTCCATAACTTCTGGATGTGGAACTGGATAATTGGTCCTTGAAACAGCGTGTCGTAATCCACCGCAAACATCTTCAATCGATAAGGGGCCACAAAACTGGAACAACTTTCTCAGAGTATGATGGAGTGTGTGATTTTTATTGATTTTTATTTCTGATTTATCTTCATCAATTTTTGGGATGAACCAATTATGCGTAACTGATATATATCCGAGAGAAAGCAATATTTCTTTAATATATTTTAGGTCTTTGTCGGTTTCATGTGCTAACCATTCTGCATGAACACCACCAACAAATTGTATATGCCGTTTAATTTCTTTTCTTAATTGCTTTGGTAGAATTGTTAAAGAATGTACGATTCTGGCAGGTATATCTGGTCCATCAATACCTGACAAATTGATTACATAAGCCAAATTAGATGGTATCTTAAATTCAGGAATATTTTTTTCAGCTAGTAGATTACAGATTGAATAAAGTATCTCTACTGGGTCAATATCATAAAGCGTGGAATTTGTCCACTTGCCAATAATCCCTGAATACAATAGATGATTCTTCCATAGCCTATTTGTAATATCCAAGCCCATATCTTGTGCATTAAGCAGAGCCGTTTGAGCTTTTAATAAACCAGGTTTATCAACCAATTGATCAGGTAAACGAGCATTGATGATACCTTCGATTGATCTACTGATTTTATTCTCTAGATTCACAGCTATTTGACGGATTCTTTCGCGTGTAAGTGATAATTCTGTACCAACTTGTTCGAGAGTATTTGGTGTATAACCGTAGCGTAGCAATAAAGTCTTGAGATAATGGGGTGGTAGATTTTCAATAATTGCTTCCAACTCTTGACATAAATTTATGGATATGCCTTGAATTACCGAAATTACTTCAATAGCATGATATTGATTCGAATCAGTATCATGTTGCATCCAATTGGCTATAGATTTACCAAATATTCTAGCTTGACCATGTAACAAGCCTAAATTTATCTGTTTGTCTATGTTCCTTTTTTGCCATGTATTAATCCTGGATAGTATTATAGAATTATTATGAGAAGGTTCATTGGTAAATTTTTCAAGGGCTCCCATAACCTCAGCCTTGCTTTTTTCTCCCATTCCGTATATAGAATTGATTTTTCCATTTACTGTTGAGTTATAGAGATCCTGGACAGTAAAAATATTAGCACGCATAAGTAAATTCTGAATTCGAATGTTGAATCCAAGATATTTTATTTCGATATCCAAAGAAAGTAGATTTTGTCGGCTATCCATCGTGATTAAAATTTAAGTCATGAACTTAAGGGTTGTCAGTATTATGGGTATTAGTGGCTATGTTTATTATTAATAATCATTGCTCTAGAACTTTCAGATAATCCAAAATTTCGGCCTTTTGGCTTGCATACACAAAGATAGGACAGATATCTAATCACACATCTCCCTGCAACCTCTTCCAATTCTGCTTAAAATATTCCCTCTTCCCCACCGCCTCGCTCACAAACCCCCTCACCCGCTCCGTATCCACCGCCTCCCCCGGTTTAAAATCCAGACTGCGCATCCACTTACTCTCGCCGACGCGGAACACGCCCTCGGGGTCTGAAAGCAAGCCGCCGAAGTGGAAGCGCAGGCTGACCTGCTTCTTGGTGACATTGATGGCACAGATCCAGTGGTGGTAGTCGCCATTCACGGCGTAGGTGAGCTGGCGCCATTTGATGGCGCTGTCGAGCGCGGCGGCGCTGTGGATGGTTTCGTCCAGGGTGGTTACGAGCGAGGAGAATTCAGGTGCGAGGCTGGCTGTGAATGTCTGCAGTGCGGGTCCGGTCATGATCCTTCCTTGGTGGTTGGCAGTGTTTGCCCCCTGCCTGGTTACACGACACGGTTAGATCATAGCAAAAATTATATACAAATGCAACGATTTTTCAAAATTGCAATGAAGAGCAAAAGAATATCCGCAGAATGCCAGTAAAGATCACTGGACGCAGAGATAGAAAAACATGGATAAACAGGATAACCAGGAAATTTTATCCTGGTCATCCTGGATATCCATGTAAATTACTGGCGGGTTGAAAACCCGTTCTAAGAGCCGCAGGTTGAAAACCTGCGCTACAGAGTGCCGGCGGGTTGAAACCCGCCCTGCGGGTCGTTCTACGGTTTCTTGACAGGCAGCTTGCTCTTTTTCTGTTCCTGTTTCTTCTGCTGCTGCTGTTGTTTTTGCTTGTCGGACTTGTTCTTCTCTTTCTTGCCGCCTTTGTCTCCCATCGCGTGTCTCCTTGTGGGCGTTCTGCCCTGGCAGATTTATCGAGGTAGCAAGGGCTTCCTCGTCGCACCAATTATAGCCTCACTTTGCGCGTATGGAAGGAATTTAAAGCAATTTGGAGCGGGATTTTTCGCCAGAGTTGCATACAGACCCACCAGGTTTTGCGGCAGGTTTTATTTTGAAAAGGAAATATCTAACATGGATAGGCAGGATAGGTAGGATTTTAGATTCTGGCCATCCTGGATATCCATGTTCAGCAGGCTGGATTCTCCAGGCAACCAAACAGGCGGATTGAAATCCGTTCCCACGGGCGACCGGGCAAGCCGGGGGGTTGAACCCGTTTCGAAGAGCAGCGGGTTGAAAACCCGGGCCTTTGGGCGATCGGGCACGCCGGGGGGTTGAACCCGTTTCGAAGAGCAGCGGGTTGAAAACCCGCTCTACTTGCCGTAGCCGGCAGGGGGGATACCCAGGGCCTGGATCAGGCGTGCCCAGTAGTTGACCTGGGCGGCGGTGCTGGCCAGGATGACGATCTCGCGCGCGCTGAAGTGCTGCTTGAGCTGCTCGATGAAGGCGGGCGGGAAGCTCAGCGGGCTGGCAGAGACCAGGCAGGTGTACTCCAGCGCCAGGCGCTCGCGCTCACTCATGCTGGCCGGGAGTTCGGGAGTATCCGTCGGGTCTGGATGAGTGGAGAGCACAAAAGCCGGGGCGGGCGCTGCAGGCACCTGGAAGCTGGCGGCCAGCCAGCGCAGGTAGCTGAGCTCCTCGGCGCTGATGCCTCTGGCGGCAGCCTGGTGGCCGTTCATGTCGATGCAGAAGGGGCAGTTCACGGCATAGGAGGCCTGCATGCGCACCAGCTTGAGCAGGCGGGCGTCCAGGCCCTCGTCCAGGCGGCCGCCGCCATGCGCCACCAGCGCTTCCAGCACGCCGGAGCCGAGGGCAGCCCTGGGGTACCAGGCCAGCAGGCGCGCCGGCAGCATGCGCTTGCCGGTGATTTTTTCGGAGACCCAGATACCCAGCCTGAGCCACACCGGGATGCGATTGGGAGGGTTGATGAAGGCGCTCATGCGGGGATATAAGGCGCTTTTTCGTCGATATTACCCACGAACTGGGGCAGGCGGGTGTGGCCCAGCATCTGGCGAATGGCGGCGTTCTCGCCGGTGTGGAACCAGTAGTGGTAGATAGTGCGCTGCAGCAGCGAGCCAAAGATGCGCTTGCCGGGCGAGCCATCCTTGTTCAATACCGGCGCCTGCAGGTCGGCGGTGGTAACCGTGTAAAGCCATTCGTCCGCCAGGGCGGTGATCTGCCCCCAGGCGGCGAGAACGTCGACCAGGGGCGGGGTGCTGGCGGGAGCGCCGTAGGCGAAGGCAGCATCGATCTCGGGGAAGGGAACGCTGCGCACATCCGGGGGCTGGGCATAATAGATGAAGTAGCGCTGCTCCTGCCAGGCCAGGTGGCCGATATTCCAACTGATACAGTTCATGGGCAGGAAGCGCTGTGCGGCATCTGCGGGGGTAAGGGCGCGCAGGCCGCGCTTGAATTCGCTGCGGGTGAAGCGCAGCTGTCGGACCAGGGGATGGAGGTCGGGCATGGCTGGAACTCCTCAAGTAAGAATTAACATGGATGGACAGGATAGACAGGATTTATAACGATATCATACCGGAAATCTGCGCTAGGGGCAAACCTGATGGAATCGATCTGGCGGCCTCTTCCTGTGGATCCAGGCACGAGTCGATCTTGTGATTCGGGTCAAAAAATGTTATCCTTGGATATCAACACGCATGGATTGAGTCCTGCAAGCCAGGTTCTAACTTGCAGGACACCCTTAAGGAGGCAAGCATGGCAGGCAAAGACAAAGGCAAAGACAAGGGCATGAAGAAACGCAAGAAGAAAGAGAAAGAGAAGAGACCCATCGCAGCCAAGACTCCTTGATTCTCCCGACATTCGTATAAAAGCCCCCGGCAAGTAAGCTGCCCGGGGGCTTTCTGGTTTCTGGAAGGCCCGGCGCGGCCAGACCCAATCTCTGGATGCTTACTTGCCATGCACGGCCGGGGCAATTGGATTATCATTGGGCTAAACAAACGCTATCACAAGAGGCTGACCATGACCAAAAAACTGGGATTGCTCATCGGGGGGATGCTGTTACTGGCGGGGATGCTGCCGCTGATCGTATTGGCCGGGGCGGAAGGATCGCTGGCGCTGGTCTCCATCGTGGACCTGGCGGTGACATTGGACCAGGAGATCCTGTGCAATCCGTGCAGCGGGACGCTCTACTGGGACGATGGGGAAGACAGCAGCACGCCTATCTACGCCGACGATAACGACCTGGACCAGAGCTTCACCTATGCGCAAGCCGGCTGCTACGAGCCCGTGCTGGTGGTGCGCAACAGCGAGACGCTGGAAGAAGCCACCTACAGCGCAGGTCCGCTGGCAGTCGGGCCGGATGCGGTGTGCGAGGCGCCGCCCATGCGCCTGGCGTTCTTCCCGCAGGTCATCCACCAGGAGCCGCCCCCCACACCCACGCCTACACCGACCCCCACTCCTACCCCCACTCCCACCCCGCCGCCCTCCGCCTGCGACGTCCTGCCGGTCGGCAATCCCAGCTTCGAGGAGAGCTGCGTGTGGGATCTGAGCGGCAAGCTGAATCCCTGGTACACCACCGAGCAGCACCAGTCAGGGCTGCGCTCGTTGGGCATGGGCGTGCGCCGCGGCGAGGACGATGACCTGGCAGCCTACTCGCAAGCCTCGCAGTGGATCACCATCCCCGCGGACGCCTCCGCGCTGCGCGGCTACTTCTACAGCGTCAGCGAAGAGAGCAGCGCCACGGGCCTCTCCCCTGCCCCACAGTCGATCGACGAGGCGGTGGAGACAGACACGATTTTCGTGTATCTGATGTGGGAATACGACGATGTGATCCGGCGCGTGCTGTGGAAGCCCAATTACGATCACCGCAGCTGGGAATCCTTCGAGGTGGATGTCAGCTTCCTGCGCGGCCAGACTATCCTGCTCATGTTCGGCATGGGCACGGATGGCGACGGCTATTCCAGCCGGGTGTATTTTGATAATTTCACGTTGAGGTAAATAAAAAATAATGGGTAGGCTCTCCAAGGAAGAGGCCCACCCATTATTATTCGATTGGTCAGTCCGCGCTGCGAATTGCTAGCGCCGGATCATGCGATAGATGGCAATGACGATAATGGCGCCGATGGTCGCCACGATGATGCTGGTGATGTTGAAGCCGCCCATCAGGTCTGCGCCCAGGAACAGGCTGGACAGCCAACCCCCCAGTATGCCGCCCACGATACCCAGGATCATGTCGGTCAACAGCCCGGTCTTGGCTTTCATCAGGAAGGAAGCCAGCACACCGGCGATCAAACCAACTACGATGGTTGCGATCAAGTTCATGATTTTTCTCCTTGTCCAAACCTGCGATAATCTCTGAAGATGGCTGCCACAACAGGCAGCCCCATAATCTGGCATGTAGCGCCTCTGGTGTCTAGAGACTTTCGACCAGTTTTCTCAACAAGTGCATCGATTTCTTGACCCGCAGGGTATCCTTGGGGTTACCGCCGGCGATAAAGTTGCCCAGGATGCCGCCGCCCATGAGCGTATCCAGGGTGTACTCAACTTTTGTCTCGTCTTTGCTCAGGCCAAAGAATCCACCCGTCTCGCTCAGCTCGAATACATGCGCGTCCTGGTCATCCCCCATCTGGGTCATAATTTCCAGGCGCTTCATCGGCTGCATTTTGACGATCCTGGCAGTACCCGGTTTGCCATCATCCACCCATTCGAAGCTGCCGCCTTCCGTGACCGAGGTCACCTTCGAGACGCTGTCCACGCCCGGAAACCACTGCGGCCAGTAACTGGGGTCGGTCATTACCTCCCAGACTTTCTCAATGGGAGCATCGATCTCCATTTCACGTTTAAATTTCGGCATACTTCCTCCTTCAAAAAAATAGATGGATGTGAATATTAAACACTGCTTGGGGTTGAGGCTTGGTGGGAACAGGATGGAACCCTGCGAATTTGGACGGGTCCGGCCGGTTTGCAGCGAACCCACATTGATTATAACCCCGATTCAGGCTAACAGTTACCTGCGACTCATCGAATCAGGAATTACGCTGTTCAGTTGAAAGCGGTCATTCTCCCTGGAACTGCGAAACAATTATGGTTTATAGATAATTATGGTAAATATTGGTATAATTACAGTCACATCCCAGAACATGCTGCTCGCTCGAGCGATCCCGGCAGACATACCTCCCTCATTTGTGCAACAGGCAATCCAGGTACTTTTCCTTTTCCCGAACGGTTGTTAGTTTACCAGGTTGGGCTTGATCGGCGACAAGGTGCCTTATGGACAGTATCATTGGATTATTGAAAGATACCCCCATCCCCACCATCCTGGTGGTCAGCGGGCTCATCTTCCTGTTCCTGGCCCTGGCGGGCAGCGTGGCAGGCAAGCTGGAGATGCCGCCAACACGCCAGAAGTGGTCGGCAGTGGTCAGTCTGGTACTGATCACAACCGGGCTGCTGTTATATGTAGCCCCGGCGGCCCCGCAGGTGACTGTCGCGCCGCCCAGCCCCACACCCCTGCCCGTCATGGCGACGCAGCCCGCCGCACTCAGCGCGGAGCAGGCCAGCGCCAGCAGCAGCCAGCCGGCTGCCTCGGGCAGCCTGCCGACACCTGCCGAGTTGAGCGCCGGAGCGGGCTGCCTGGTGGATTTCTTCGCCGGCATCCCGGAGAATTTGATTACCAGCATGGAGGTGGGGGCGAATAAAGACCTGCCCACCGCAGCCGAGACGTCTTCCGGGATCATCCTGGAGGAATTCGGCCAGCCGGTGGCAGCGCTGATCTTCATGCTTTTCGAAGATGATCAACTATTCAAGATCGCAGCGGTGGTGGATGCCGCATGCCAGCCGGCGGAATTCGAAAATATTTCACGCGGCGGCGATCCCACTGTGCTGCAAAATTGGGACACGCTGCAGGTGAGCACATCCGTTGGAGATTATGGCCTGCGCTTTGCCTATTACGCCGGCGAGACCAGCGTGGATACGGGCAAGATCAGGTAAGCTTCAAACCAACCAGTCAGAGCGGGTAAAGGACAAGGCGTCCATAGGCCAGGAACGCGGCCAGAGCGCCCAGGATCAGGCTGACCCACAGCCTGGGATCGTCGCGCGCCGCCAGGTGAAAGCCCATGGAGATGAACAGGAACAGGGCAACCAGACCTGCCGTCCAGGGCAGCTGGGCAGCCAGCCAGCCCACCCCGGGCACGAGCAAGCCGGCTGCACCCAGCAAAGCCAGCGTGCCGACCAGGATCAATAGCGGTCGCCGGGCCGCCCCGAAACGCTGCACCCCCGGCTGCATTTTGGCGTCATCGGGGGCGATGGCATGGTTCAGGGTGACCGATAGCAGCTTGATCGCCAGGATGATTTGTAAAGCCCATAAGAAGATATTCATTTGCTTATCGCTGCCTCCCATTCTGGGCGAGTGATCTCGTACGCCAGGGTGTCCCACCAGCGCTCTTTGAAATATTGATCCTGGGCGATGCGATGGGATAGATGCATGCCCAGCTTCTCCAGCACACGGCTGGAAGCGCGGTTCTCGGCGTTGCACCAGGCCCAGATGCGCTCCAGGTTCAGGCTGCGAAAGCCGAAATCGAGTATGGCCAGGGCTGCCTCGGTGGCATAGCCCCGGCCCCAATGCTCGGGTGCCAGCTCGTAGCCGATATCCGCTTCGCGCGCGCCGGCAGCCTCCAGGCGGATGCCGCAGTTGCCGATCAGCCGCGGGACGGAAGTGTGGTTCAGCTCTTCCTGTGGCGTGCAGGATGGGCTATCGGGCTGGCGCAAGGTGACAGCCAATTGAAATTTAATGCGCGGCTGCGCCTGCTGCTGGTCAATAAAGGTCTGCACGAACGCCTGCACTTGCTCCGGCTCGCGGTCCAGCCAGGGATAGTAATGCAGGTAGCGCGGGTTCGACTGGTAAGCCAGCACGGCCGGCCAATCATCAAACACGAACTCGCGCAGAATCAGGCGTGGGGTGGCGATCTTCATGGCTGGTCCAGGTCCGCGGGGATCAGCGAATGCATGAAGGCGTCATGCCACTCGTCGTTGATGTGGATGCGGTTGCGCAGCAGGCCTTCGCGCTCGGCGCCCACTTTTTCAGCCACGCGCAGGCTGGCCAGGTTTCCCGCGGCGACCACGATCTCGATGCGCTGCAGGCCCAGCGTCTCGAAGCCATAGCGCGCCAGCTGCAAAGTGGCCGCGCTGGCCACGCCTCGACCGGCTTTACGGCTGTGCACCCAGTAATAAAGGTTCGCAAAGCGGTGCTGCCAGTTGATCTGGGTCAGGCCACAGCCGCCCAGGATACTGCCGTCGTCAGCGTCCACAATGGCGAAATTATAGGCCGAGCGGTCGGCGCACTGCGCAGCCTGGGCAGCGATATATGCCTGGACGCCTTCCAGGGTCAGACTGGCGTTCAGGTCCGGCAGCCACTGGGAGACATCCTCCAGCGACTCCTGCACAGCCTGATACACCGCAGCCGCGTCCTCGGCCTGATAGGGACGGATAAATACATTGGGATGGGTCATACTTACTCTCCTGGTTGCCGGGGCTTGACTGGTGTAGGCACGGGCCGGGAGGGCTTACCTGACCCAAAAATGCTTCCTGAATATCATCAACAGCGCCAGGATAAGCAGGTCCAGTAGCAGGGTGAGCAAATCCAGCCAGCCAAACTGGTCGGTGAAGGTGAGCAGGATATTGACCACCAGGACCAGCACGGCGAACAGATAGGTCGGGGGGATGCGCTCGCCCAGCCCAATACCAGCCAGGAGCAGGATAAAGGCGTTCCCAAACATGAGCATGCCCACCAGGATGACGCCCATCTGGCTGAGCAAGCCGCCCAGGCTCATGCGCCACAGGGTGAAAGCACCTGCCACTACCCAGACCGCGGCGTTGAGGTAGAACAGGGATTGGGTGAGTTTGAGCGGGTTTTGGATGCGGGTTATGTTGTTCAAGATACCCCTCGGTTACGGGTGTATTTCACGGCTGCCTCTGGAAAAATTTTTCCACACAGCGCAGAGCGTTACCAAACTTTGACATGGACACACAGGATTTTCAGGATATGAAGACAAAATCGAATCATTTTGGTCTATATCTTGTTTATCCTGAACATCCATGTAAATATTGAATTGGTTGCTCAACTCCTGGTTCGTCGATCTGCTTAAGCAATTCCAACCATTTGGGTTGAGCGCAGGACACGCAGAGCACGCAGAGTCACATAGGGATTGGGCTGTCCGGCGCGCCCGTAACTACCCCAGGTCTTGCTGGCATAGTGGTATTCCAGCGGCCAGCGCCCCTGGGCATCGGCTTTACCCCGGATCAGCTCCAGGGTGGCTGCCAGGCGTGGGTCCGCTCCATAGCCAAGCCGCACCAGGGAATCGGCCAGCTGCAGTAGGTCGGTGACATAGAAGACCGGGAAGCCGAACTTCCACCAGTTGCGGCTGGGCGGGATGTTGTTAGGAGTGGGATAGGCGGCGGTGGTGGGCTCCACACCCAGCAGGAAATCCACCCCGCGCTGGATGGCAGCCTCGATCTGGGGTGTGCGCCGCTCGAGCGGCAGGCTGCTGAACGCCAGCATCACTTTGCCCGCCCCCCAGGCGCAGGACTGGTTGTTATTGGCCCCGCAGGCAAAATCCGGCCCGCACTGGTAGGCGTAGTAACGCTCCGTGGTGGTCTTGTCCTTCTGAGAGGCGATGCCATCACCGGTGACGGTGCGTGCCATCCAATCGAAGGCAGCTTCCAGGCGCGGGTCCCAATGCCCCGGCGCGGCATAACCGAGTTCCAGCAGCGCCCAGCTCATATTGCCCTGCAGGCAGTCGAAGGTGCCGCCCGGAGCGCCGTTATAAGTGATATGACCCGTCCCGGTCACAGCCTGATCCAGGTAGTAGCTGCAGGCCTGCGCCACCCGCTCATCCCCATCCACGGTAGCGCCTAACTGCGCCAGCAGGATCAGCGACCAGACGGTGGAGCGGTACTTGGGGCTGTATCCAGGGCCGGGTTTCTGCCAGTAGCCTTCGGGATGCATGTGCTCCAATATATTGGCGATCGGCCCCTGGCGGTGGGCGAGCTGGCATGCGGCCAGCAGCTCGGGGGTATCGGGCGAAAGACCAAGCAGGTCGCGCATGGTCAGGTAACGCACGACCGGCTCATCGTGGGTCAGCAGCCAGTCCAGGGACTGATCATATTCAGGGGAAAAACTGCTCATCGGGGGACTCCTGGGTAAAAAACATGGGGACGGACGCTCAAAAATGGACCGGCGCTGAAGAACCTGGAAAGTGCTGATCGCACCGACCTATCACTCATATCATATAAGAAAAAACCGGCCTGTGCAACCGGTTTTCATATTTACATGGATATTCAGGATAAACAGTATTTAACAATCTCAACCCGATCCGCATCTGAGTTTCAACATCCTGAAAATCCTGTACATGCATGTCAATAAATCAGACCCTGCGGTGAATATTGTCTATCTGGGTTGGAAAATTTCATCAGGCTGAGATGAGTTCAGGATATTTTCTCGATTGAGTACAGCATATACGGCCCCTTTTCATCCAGGCCAGTTTTTTCGAAGCGCATGCCGGTCTTTTCAGCCACGCGGATCGAAGCCCGGTTGTCTTCGTCGATCAGGCAGATCAGGCGCTTGAGTTTAAGGGTCTCATACGCGTAATCCCGGATGCCCAATGCAGCTTCCGTCGCCAGGCCCTGACCCCACCAGTCTTTGCCCAGCATATAGGCAATCTCCACTTCGAACACGCCATCGATATTCCAGGGCAGCAGGCCGCAGCGCCCGATGAATTGACCGCTGGGCTTGTGAATGGTCGCCCACAGGCCCAGCTCGGGATGCCGGGGATGCCCGTGGAGGAACCAGTCCAGCTCCTCCTTGGTTTCCTCCAGGGTGAGCGTGCCCTCAGGGAAATAGCGGCGCACCACGGGGTCGGAGTACAGCGCGTACAGGTTGTCCAGGTCGCCGGGCTCTAAATGGCGCAGCAGCAGGTGTTCGGTTTCAAGAATTTTCATGGATTGCTTCTTCTAAAACTTCTCGCACCCAGCGGTTCAGGCTTTTATCCTCCGCGCGCGCATACACTGCCAGCTTGCGGTGCAATTCTGGGCTGACACGTACAACAAACTTTCCCGAGTATGGTTTATCGGGAGTTTCACCACGTGCAGCACAAAATGCAAGGTAATCATCCACCGATTCGCGAAAGGCCTGTTCCAGCTCATCCACCGAGCGCCCTTCGAAGGTGACTACATCGCGGATATTGATCAACTCGCCGTGAAAAACTCCCGCTTGCGAGTCAAATTCAACCTCACCCTGATACCCTTTATATTCCATCATGGACGAACTCCTGCCTCTTCCAAAAACCGACGTACAGACTTGACCATTGCCTTACTGGCTTCGTTCCCCGGGTGTGGACGATGGAACACTGCACGCACCTGGTTGAGCGCTACCCGCAGCCTGGAACCGCTGCCTTCCGTGATATCGGCTCCCAGTGCAACGAAGAGCGCCTCGATATCACGCCAGGCAATATTGGCGCGTTCGGGCTTATCGTAGATAGCCTTCAATGTCTTGCGATGCCGGGAATCCACAAGCAAATGATATCATCAATTGATACTATTTTCAAGGATCAATTAAATATATCCAGGACGTATGCAGTTGATTGGGAAGTGTGTTTACATCTATTTCAATTCATAAACATCTTTAAGCGCTAAGATCTGCTCCCATAGGCGAGTTGAGCGGGTGGTATCGCTGGCGGGCTTGCGCAGCATACGCTGGCAGAGCTCCATCTGGCGCGGGGTGCTGCTGGGTTTGGCGTAGAGCTGCAGGGCGTGTTTGGAGAAGTCGCGCACCAGGCAGTCGAAGATATGATCCAGCAGGTCGTCTGTGACCTCCGCCTGATAAATGCGGGCATTCTCCAGGATCAGGTGGGTATAAACGACCAGGGCAAACAACTCACCCAGCGCCAGCAGGAAATCAACATCTTTTTGCTGCGTTTCATCGGGGGTGGCAGTCGCCAGAAATTGCTTCAACGTGGCGATCTGCTCCTTGAATATCTGCACATTGGGTAGCTCAACGCCCGTGAAGGCCAGATGATAATCGTGGAAGCGAATCTGCCCCAGGCCGCGCGCCGGCCCCTGATTCCACAGGAACGTATCGTCCTGGGGGTCATCCCGCCGGGGAAGCAGGGGATACTCGGCCGGGTTGAAGAAATAATTGGCCATGAACTTGACGATCAGGGCGATATTGACGTGCACCGTGCCTTCCAGCTTGGGCAGGGCGCGGATATCACGCGCCGCCATCTCGAAGTAGGTGTCCTTCTCGAAGCCTTTGGCGGCGATCACGTCCCACAACAGATTGATCACTTCCTCGCCCTGGGTGGTGACCTTCATCTTGACCAGCGGGTTAAACAGCAGGTATCGCCGGTCCGTAGGAGAGGCCGAGCGCATGTAATCGGCGGCGCGCAGGGTGAATAACTTCATCGCAGTCAGGCGGGCAAAGGCATCACTGAACATCTGGCGCACATGCGGGAAGTCGGTCACGAACATATTGTAGAGCCGGCGGTTGGCAGCGTGATTGAGCGCCTCGTAGAACGCATGTGTGCAAATGCCGATCGACGCCCAGCCCAGGTTGAACTTGCCCACATTGACCGTATTCAGGGCTGTGTCCCAGGCGAGCTGCCCCCTGGAGAGGATATCTGCCTCGCTCACCGGGTAGTCCTGCAGGGCATACTGGGCTACGTAATTCTGACTGGCGGTCACGTTCTGGAGCAGGCGGTAATGCGGGCGGCGGTAGTCGGCGCTGAAGAACACATACTCACCCGTGCCGGCGATCTTGCCGAAGGTGGAAACAATGGGGGCGATATTGGCGTTGCCGATGTAGTATTTCTCGCCGTTCGCCAGGTAGCTCCCGTCAGGTTGGGAGGTGAGGCACATTTCAGTGGCATAGATATCCGCGCCATGCGCCCTTTCGGACAGCCCGAAGGCGAAGACCTCGCCATCCTGCAGCAGCGCGGCGGCGCGGCGCTTGAGGGCTTCGTTGGGACTCATCCACACCGGCCCCAGGCCCAGGATGCTCACCTGCCAGGTGTACCAGTACGCCAGGCCATAAAAACCCAGGATTTCGTTGAAGGCGCAGTTCCGCCAGGTATCCCAGCGGCAGTCAGCGTCGAAGCCGTACTGGCCGGGGGTGAGCAGGGTGGCAAAGAGCCGGTTCTGTTTTTGGAACTCTAAGAAGTCGCTGTACCAGGTACGGTTGCGATCATCCTCCTTGATGCTTCGCTTGCCCTTGCGCTCAAAGAAGGCAATGGTCTGGAGCATGATCTGGTGCGAGCGTTCGCCTGGGAAGTAATAGTCAGGGGAATGGGGATTGAGCAGGAACATTTTGGCGCTCCTTTTTTTTCACAGCAGCCTGGAGAAGATTCTACTCCATTGAGCCTTCTGATGTGTGACTATTCGCATACGCCCAATATTAAAAAGGTCGCATCTGACTTATTCGCCAGGTGCGACCTTTTATTCGGGCCGGGTTAATTCAGCCGGTTTGAAATGCTCAGCATTACATGTCGGCGACCTGCAAGACGATCTTGCCGCGCACATGGCGGCTCTCGCTCTCCGCGTGCGCCTGGCGGATATCTGCCAGGGTGTACACAGACGAGGCCAGCGGCTGGATATGCCCGGCATCGACCATGCGCCCGATCTCGGTCAGCGTTTGCGTATCACAAACTTCCGCGGTCACAAACGCACTCCGCACCCCGTGAGCAGCGGCTGTCTCCGGAGAAGGGAACTGCACCAGCGATACCAATATGCCACCGGGTTTGAGCACCTGCCACGATCTTTGCTGAGTATTATCCCCCATGTCGCCAACCAGATCCAGCACCACATCGACGCCATGGACCACGTCTTCAAAACGCACGGCGTTATAATCGATGGTCTCATCCGCACCCAGGCTGCGTAAATAGTCCAGGTTATTCGCTGAAGCAGTCGCAATTACCCGCGCGCCTTCATATTTGGCAAGCTGCACTGCCACACTGCCCACTCCGCCGGCAGCGCCGTGGATCAGCACACTTTGCCCGGCGCTCAATCCGGCTGCTTCCAATAATGATCGCCAGGCAGAGATGGCGACATGCGGCAGCGCGGCAGCCTGAAGAAAATCAAGCGACTGCGGTTTGAGCGCTACCTGCGCGGCGGGTACAGAGATATATTCGGCATATGCGCCGTTCGTGGATGGGTTCGCCCTACCGTAAACTGCGTCTCCGGGCTGCAGGCTGCTCACCTCGGATCCAACGACTTCAACCACACCTGACACATCCAGGCCTAAGATCAGGGGAAAAGAATACGTGTAATAATCGGTCAGATAACCGTTGCGGACTGCCCAATCAAATGGGTTGACCGAGGTCGCCGCGATGCGGATCAGTACATCCTCGGGGCCGATCTCGGGACAAGGCGCGTCTTCAAGATCGAGCACATCTCGACTACCATAAGAGCGCGCAGAGACTGCCTTCATAGATTCCATTGTGTCCTCTTGGATTGCGAAAAAGCCTGTTACCCGCAGTTGGGTGAGGCAGGGGGGATTGTCTCAACGATGAAAAGTGGGATGGCTGAAGACAGATGAATTAATTAAGATAAATTCTATCCTAAATAACCAGAATGTCAATGAGTAGTATTGCGCCTCAAGAGCTGCGCTGCCGAAAAACACACCCCACACATTTGAGGTGAGTAAACCTAGTATTATCTCAGGTCGGGCAGGTCGCTGCGAAAATACAACTGGGTGTCCAAGTGCTGGCTGTAGAGGATATAGCGAGAAGCAAGCAGCGGGGTTAATTCGGGCAAGTCGAAGCGCCCCAGCAAGATAATCTCCGGCTGGTAGGCTGCCACCAGGCGGGCGAGCTCCTGATGGGACAGCTCGCCGCTGATGAGGCGCTTGGAGGTCAGCACCGCCAGCTCGGGAGGGACGAGTATCTCGGCGCGAAAAGCATACATGGGAAGATCTGTGAACATCCAATGCGCGTGAGGCTGGTAAGGAGCGATCTCGTCGAGGATAACCTGCTCGCGCGCCGGATGAGCCTGCTGCAAGGCGATGAAATACGGCTGGTGGTTGAATTCGTCCAGGACGGGCGGCAGGCGCAGCCAGACCAGGGCTACTGCCAGGCCCAGCACGACCAATCCATAGGCCCTGTTCCACGGGGCGATTCTTTCGCGCCGCACGGCCTGCCCGATGATCTCGAACAGATCACCGAGCGCGCCGGCAGCCAGGATACAGGCTGGAACGGTGATCAGCAAGAGCTGGTGGTACCAGATCGGGGTGTGAAAAGCCAGGAAGATGAAGGCACTGCCCATCCAGGCCAGAGGATAGCAAGCCAGCCAGCGTTTGCGGCGCAGTGCGTTCCAACCCCCCAGCAACGCCAGCGCCAGCAGCGGCAGAGCGCCGCTTAATAAATTCCAAAAAGAATAAGGGTTGTAGCTGGTCTCCCCGGCGGCCAGGTGCGGAACGATTAATTGCGCCAGATGGGCGGGGCCGATCACCAACAGGGTAAAGCCGGCGACCACCAGGCCAAAAGCCGCGCTCCATAATAGAGCAGGTGGCAGCAGCGCCGCCAGGATGGCGCGCCAGGGTTTCGCACCTGACTGCGCATACGAGGCCGCTCTGGACACCCGCAAAGCGGCCTCGATGCAGATGCCGGCCAGAAAGATAGGCGCCAGCAGGCCGGTAAACAACTTGGTCATCACCGAGAAGCCCAGCAGCACGCCGGAAACCAGCAGCCAATAGAAGCGCTGGCTGCTGTGCCAGGCGGTGAGCGAGGCCAGGGATAAACCTGCCAGGGCAATGGCAGGCAGCCCGATCATCACCGAGGTACTGAGCGCCGGGATGGACGGCGCCAGTAAGGCCAGAAAAACACACAGCAAGGCAGCCCAGACGCCCCACACTTTCTGCACAAAGTAAGCCAGGCAGCCCACCAGCAGGCTGGCGAGCACCAGGACCAGGTTGCGCGCCGCATGCAGATCCTGCTCCATCCAGCCGAAGAGCTGCGCCAGAGCCAGGGTAAAAGCCGGCGGCTGGTCGCTCCAGATCTCCTGATAAAGCGGGTAGCCGCTCTCCACCAGCCGTGCCTTAATCAGGTTGACGCCTTCATCGGTATCGGCCTGAAAAATGGTGCGGTGAGGGTAGAACACAAACAACACTGCAAAGAATAGCAGTGCTGCCAGGCAAGGGATCACCAGTCGCAGTGGCGTAACGGATCGCATGATTGAGGACTCGCTTCACGCAGCACCTGTACCGGCGCCACGCCAAAATGATTCTAATCGATCTACAGCGCCACGATCGGACGAGTTGGCGCGTAGCAGAAGTTATTAAAATCTGAGGTTCACAGCTAAGCACACTCCATTCTCCGGGAGTACAAGACGTTCCAAAATTGTTACGTCCATTTGCCTATCAAAAATGTGTGCCGCATACGTGGCTAATACAGATAAAATAGGTGTGACGGTCCAGCGCATCCAGATCAGCGGGACAGCCAGCGTCAGACCGCAATCACCCAATGGAGTTCAGGATTTATGGTCGATACCCAGCCACTCAAACAGCTATTGGTGGAACCTAATGAGATCGAAGAGCTCAAAGTTCCTCAAAGTATTATTATCGATTTGATCTTCCGCCTGCTTTTTAATGAAGGCAATGTCTCTCTGACGCGCTTCAACGAGGTGCTGAAGATCTCCAGCCGCATCATTGATAACCTGCTGCTGTGGATGCAGAAGGAGCACCTGGTGGAAGTCTCCAAGGCCAGCGGAGACCTGGGCCGCCTGGCATACGTCTATACCCTCACCCAGGCTGGCGAGCAGCGCGCCCGCGATTCCTTCGAGCGCAGCCAATATATCGGGCCGGTTCCGGTGCCCATCCAGCACTACAATGAAGGCATTGAACTGCAATCCCAACAGCGCCGCACGGTGAATTCCATACAGGTGAATGAAGCCCTGCGCCAGCTGACCCTGCCAGCGGATTTTCACCGCCGCATCGGTCCCGCCATCAATACCAGCTCGTCCCTGTTCCTGTACGGCCCTCCCGGAAATGGCAAAACCACCATCGCCCAGGTGATCGCCGGCTTGATCGGCGGTACCGACCCGATCTGGATCCCGTATTCCGTCACTGCCGGGGGGCAGATCATCCAGATCCACGACCGCCTGGTGCACCGCCAGGTCACCCAGGAGACTGGGCGCACCAGTGGAATGAGCCGCGTCGACCGGCGCTGGGGGCTCTTCGAACGCCCGGCAGTTATGGCGGGCGGCGAGCTGAATATGGAATCCCTGGACCTGCGTTTCGACCCCATTGCCAAAATGTATGAAGCGCCCCTGCAGATGAAAGCCAATGGGGGCATGTTCCTGATCGACGACTTTGGTCGCCAGCAGGTCAGCCCCAGCAAGTTGCTCAACCGCTGGATTGTGCCGCTGGAGAGCCGGGTGGACTTCCTGCGCCTGAATACGGGACAGACCATCGTGGTGCCTTTCCGCATGCTGCTGGTCTTCTCCACCAACCTGGACCCCAATGAATTGGTGGATGAAGCCTTCCTGCGCCGCATCCAACTCAAGGTGGCGGTCAATGGGCCGGACGAGCGCTTGTTCTTCCAGGTTTTTGTGCAGAACTGCCGCGAACAGAATATCCCCATGGACAAGGACATGTTTGTGTATCTGCTGCAGACCTGGTATCGTAAAACGGGGCGCACCATCCAATTTGTGCATGCCCGCGATCTGCTGCGCACGATCCATGCATTGTGTGTTTACGACAACACCCCACCCCGCCTGAGCAAAGAATTGATCGACGAAGCCTGCCGGGCGTACTTTGTGGAGTGATCTTTGGTATACTTATTTTGTGACCTATCCGTTCCAGATCACTCTCGAAATCCAGCAAGCTAACCAGGCAATCGAACAAGCGCGGGAGCAAATCGAACAACTGCTGCTGCCCAAATTACAGGCTGCGCGCCTGCGCACACAGGCGCGCGTGCGGGCAGCGCATTTCTCCACCTGGCTGGATGGCAGCAGCCTGAACCTGGACGAAGCCATCACGGTGCTGATCGACGGGCATAAACTGCGCGGGCGTGAAGCAGATGTCCTGCAGTTGAAGCGCGCTTACCAGGCCCTGGAGCAGATTGAGACGTGGAGTACCCAGGCTGCGGCGCTGGATGAAGAGCACATCCGAAAGCTACACGCAGTTCTCTCTGCCGGACGGCGCGCCAAAGCCTCCCCTTACCTGCCAGACCCGCATATCCCATCCCGCATGGCAGAGTTGGTCGCCTGGCTGAAGCAGCCGGAGGTCGAGCAACCCGCTCCGCTGCCAGGTGGAAGGCTGCCTGCAGCGCTGGTGGCAGGCGTCGCCCACTACCAGATCAACGCCATCCAACCCTTTTCCGGCTTCAATGCGCGCCTGGGGCGCGCCCTGGCGACCTGGGTGCTCTTCCGGGGCGGATATCCACTGCTGCGCTCTGGCGCGCTGGAGCAATCCCTGGCGGCTGACGTGCCCGCCTATCATGCTGCCGCAGCCTCGCCCGACCTGACCATCTGGCTGAGCTATTTCTGCGCCCGCCTGGCGGCAGCGTATGCCAGCGCGGCGCTGGATGTGAGCCAGCTTGCCAGCTCGTCCAGCGCGCCACCCACTGCAGAAGACTCCACACTCCCCCAGCCGGATAAGCGCGCCCTGCGCGTGCTGAAATTATTTAACACCCAAAACGAAATCACCGCCAAAGATGTTATGCGCCTGCTGGAGTTACCGCCGCGCCAGGCCAGCGAGCTGCTGGAGGCCTGGGTAACAAAGGGCTGGCTGGCGCCTGCCGGGGCGCGCTACCGCCTGTCAGCCGACTTCAAACGAAATTTTGATCAAATCATGCAGCAAAAAAGCTAAACCGTAATGCTAAAGAAAGAAAACTCGCCATGTCCATCATTACCAATACCTTGCGCGCCATCCGCTTCACCGGCCTGCGGGTTGTATGGCTCAGTGCGCTGTACAGCCTGCGGCGGGCGCTGGGCCGGCCCGCACCAGAAGCTCAGCCAGCAGATTGTGTGCTGATCCCGGGGGGTCTGCTGCGCGGCGAACCCGATGCCAGCGGCCTGACCCTGCACTACGCGCATGCTCAATTAAGGGTAGATTTTCTTGGTCCGGGTATTGTGCGGCTGGACTGGAGCCCGGGCGTAACGATGCCGTCGTATGCCATCGCCCGCACACAGTGGCCTGACCCACAACTGAACATCCGTGAGACTTACTCCGGCTGGCGCCTGACCAGCGCCGAGCTGGACGTACACCTGACCCGTGATGGCGCGGCGGAATTTTCGGATGCCCAGGGGCATTTGCTGCAGCGCGCCGAACCGCCGCTGCATTCGATGACCGACGCGCTCTACCCCGGCCCGGCCTGGCTGGCGCGCGCCAGCCTGCCGCAGGAGGCATGTGTGATCGGGCTGGGCGAGCAGAGCGGGCCGCTCAACCTGCGCGGCGGGCGTTTCCGCTTGTGGAATACCGATCCCGGCGGTGCGTATGGCCCCGGCGACCAGCCGATCTATGCCCCACTGCCGGTGTACTACACCCTGCAGCCCGACTGCGGCTACTTGATCTTTTATGAGAACAGCTTCCCGGCCGATTTCCAGTTCGACGCCGACGCAGCCCCCGGACAGGCGCAAGCCTGGTTCAGCGGCGGGCGGCTGCGCTATTATTTCATCCCTGGCGCACCAGCCACCTGCCTGGAACGTTTCAGCGAGCTGACCGGGCGCGCCCCCCTGCCGCCGCGCTGGGCCCTGGGCTACCACCAATCACGCTGGAGTTATGAGGACGAAGCCGATGTGCGCGCAGTGGCTGGCGGTTTTCACCAGCGCGGCTGGCCGCTCAGCGCCATCCACCTGGATATCGATTATATGGAAGGCTTCCGCGTCTTCACCGTGGACCGCCAGCGCTTCCCCGACCTGAAGCAGCTTACCGCAGACCTGGAGCAGGAAGGCGGGGTGAAGCTGGTCACCATCATCGATCCGGGTGTGAAACGCGACCCCCATTACCGGGTGTGCCAGGAAGGTCTGGAGAACGGCTATTTTGCCACCAGCCCTAAAGGCGAAGCCTACCCCGGCGTGGTCTGGCCGGGCGAGGCGTACTTCCCCGATTTCACCAACCCGGCCGCGCGCCGCTGGTGGGGCGACCAGTATCCTACCCTGCTGACACAGGGGATTGCCGGCATCTGGCATGACATGAACGAGCCAGCCACCTTCAGCGCCGCGGGCGACCCCAGCCTGCCGCCGGACGTGCGCCATATCATGGAGGGACAGGGCAGCGATCACCGCCAGGCGCACAATCTGTACGGTCTGCTGATGAACCGCGCCGGCTGCGAGGGCTTGCTGAGGCACGCCCCCCAGCGCCGGCCCTGGCTGCTCACCCGCTCTGGATGGGTGGGGCTGCCGCGCTATTCCTGGCACTGGACCGGCGACAGCGAATCGAGCTGGGAATCGCTGCGCATGGCGCTGCGTACCGTACTGGGGCTGGGATTGTGCGGCTGGCCGTACAGCGGGCCGGATATCGGCGGTTTCGATGGCAATCCGGATGCCGAGCTGTTCACACGCTGGTTCCAGGCTGCCAGCCTGCTGCCGTTCTTCCGCGGGCATGCCTCGCGCAGCACAGCGCGGCGCGAACCCTGGGTGTACGGCGAGCCCTACACTGAGATCATCGGGCGCAGCCTGCACCTGCGCGCCCACCTGCTGCCCTATCTGTATACCCTGGCGTGGCAGACCTCGCAAAATGGCTGGCCGCTGGTGCGCCCGCTGTTTTGGGACCATCCCGGCGAGCGCCGTCTGTGGGAGGTGAGCGATGCCTTCCTGCTGGGCGATGCCTTGCTGGCTGCGCCCGTGCTGGAGGCGGGGCAAATTGAGCGCGGCCTGGTACTGCCGGCTGGCGAATGGCGCGATTACTGGAGTGGGGCGCGTCACCGCAGTCCCGGGCAGGTGCGTCTGGAAGCCCGCCTGGAAACCCTGCCTTTGCTGGTGCGAGCGGGCACGATTGTGCCAGTGGATATGGCGCACAGCCTGCTGCAGTATGAGCAGGCGCAAGACGCAGCGAAGGAGCAGGTTCTGGCGCAGGCTTATTACCGGCCCGGCCTGGAAATCACCCCGGACGCCAGCGGGCGCGCATCTGGGAAGTGGTACACAGACGCCGGCGATGGTCCGGCGGACGCTCCCGGACGGCTGGATGAATTCCTGCTCGAACCTGTTGGCGGCGCCTGGGCGTTGACCCGCAAAAGCACTGGCGATTATCCGTATGGCGAGGGTGAAATTGAGCTGCACTGCCGCGCCGAGATGAAGCCGGTGCGCGCCCGCGTGGATGGCGAAGAATACCCGGTGGTGGATGGCATGCTGCGCGCCCCGGCGGGATTCCAGGAGATCATCTTTCTGGGGGAATAGCAACCATGCTATACTAAAATTATGGCGCCTTATTACGACGATACCGATCCGAAAATCGAAGCGTTGCAAGCCGAGCTTCTGCGAGCATTGCCGCCCTGGCGAAAAATGGAGCTTCTGGCAGAACTGAATGCGTTTGCTCGGGAACTGGCGTTGAGCGGCTTACGCACACGTTTTCCTCAAGCAGGTGAGGCTGAGCTCTCTCGTCGTCTGGCAGATTTATTACTCGGGATAGAAACGGCGCGCAAATTATTCGGAGAAAATGATGCCGCACAATGAGCCAGCTCAGGTGACGTCAATCGTTACCAGAATCCTCGAAGGGCTGGGTATTCGTTATCTGATTGGGGGTTCTTTAGCCAGCACAATTTATGGCATGGTCCGTATGACCCAGGATTCAGATATTGTTGCCGATCTCAAACTCGAACAGGTTAATTCCTTTACCGCCGCGCTCGTTAAGGATTTTTACATCGATGAAGAAATGATCTTTCAAGCCATTGTTCAACGGTCCAGTTTCAATCTTCTTCATCGAACGAGTTTTTTCAAAATTGATATTTTTATCCCCAAAATGCGTCCTTTCACAGAGCAACAATTTGCTCGTGCCCAGAGACAGGTCTTATCACTTGAACCACCAGTAGAGGCTTTCGTCTGCTCTTCAGAAGACACCGTCCTGGCGAAATTAGAATGGTATCGAATGGGAGGCGAGGTCTCTTATCGTCAGTGGCGAGACGTTTTAGGAATCATAGAGGTCCAGGGCGCTGCTCTTGATCTTGTTTACTTGCGGCGATGGGCGATGGAGTTGGAAATCGCCGATTTATTTGAACGTGCCTTACAAGAAGGCGCCTTATGATCACCCCTGCTTATATCGCTGCTCACAGGCACTCCAGCCATCACCGCGCTGAGATCCTGAAAAGCGAGCTCTGCGGCTGTTTTCACTGCCTGGCGATATTCACTCCCCTTGAGATTGAAGACTGGACCGACTGGTTCAAGCCAGCAAGTTCCAACCAGCCAATTTTTTCATAACGTAAAGACCAACCGGTTAAATTCACAGTTAAGGCTTAAAGTAAAAATATAGGTTCCCATATTTACAGTTAAGGCCATAAGTGTAAATAACGAGTACCTGAAAAAGCTTGAGAATGCCGGAATTGTGCTCGAGATTACCGGTCACGGGCGCAACCGTATCTTCCAGGCAGACGAGATCTTTCAGGCTGTGCAGGGTAACTGGTAGAAATTTATCGCGCCTCCTTCACCCAAAAACCCGGTTTGTGCGTAAAATAGAGGTGTCCCAATCACAAGGAGGCCCTATGGATTTCAACAGCTATTTCACCAACGCCGAGCTGGAAAGTACCCTGCGTGAGTGGGCTGCTGCGTACCCCAATATCTTCAAGCTCAGCACATTGGGCAAAAGCTACCAGAAGAAGCCAATCTGGCTGCTGACCATCACCAACCCGCGTACGGGCGCCGACACCGAGAAACCCGCCATGTGGATCGATGCCAATATCCACGCCACGGAGATCACCGGCACCACCACCGTTCTGATGTTGGCGCACACTCTGCTGACCGGTTTTGGCGCAGACGAGCGCCTGACACGCCTGGTGAATACCAGCACCTTTTATATCGCCCCGCGCCTGAACCCGGATGGAGCCGAATGGGCGATGAGCACCCCGCCACGCTTCATCCGCTCGGGCGTGCGCCCTTACCCCTATATGGACAAGGACGAAGGTCTGCACGAGCAAGATATCGATGACGACGGGCGCGTGCTGCAAATGCGCCTGCCCGACCCCAATGGCGACTGGAAGGTCAGCAGCCTGGACCCGCGCTTGCTGGAAAAACGCCAGCCTTACGAACACGGCGGCCAGTATTACCGCATCCTGCCCGAAGGGCTGATCCAGGATTATGATGGGGCGCTGATCAAGCTGGCACGCGATTACGAAGGGCTGGATTTCAACCGCAACTTCCCCTTTGAATGGCTGCCGGAAGGCGAGCAGTCTGGGGCGGGGCCGTACCCTGCGTCCGAGCCGGAGATCAAGGCGGCCGTGGATTTCGTGACTTCACATAACAATATCAACTTCGCCATCACCTACCACACCTTCAGCCGGGTGATCCTGCGTCCCTTCTCCACCCGCCCGGACGACGAGCTGGAAACCGAAGACCTGTGGGTGTTCAAGAAGATCGGCAAGATTGGCACGGAGCTGACCGGCTATCGCTGCGTTTCTACGTACCACGATTTCAAATACCATCCCAAGAAGGTGACTTATGGCGCCTTCGATGATTGGGTTTACGATCACCTGGGGGCATACGCCTTCACGGTTGAATTATGGGACCTGCCTACCGAAGCCGGGATCAAGGAGCGCAATTTTATCGAATGGTTCCGCGATCACCCGCACGCAGAAGACGTACAGATCCTGAAGTGGGTGGATGAAAACGGCGATCCAGGCGCATATGTGGACTGGTATCCTTTCGAACACCCGCAGTTGGGGCCGGTGGAGCTGGGCGGCTACGATTACCTTTACACCTGGGGCAACCCGCCGCACAAATGGATCGGCGCAGAAGCAGCCCGTAACGTGCAGTACCCGCTGACCCTGGCAGAGATGCTGCCGCGCCTGGAAGTGCTGCGCCTGAAGGCTGAGCGCGTGGGGGACGGTCGCTATCATGTGGAGCTGGTGGTGGAGAACGGCGGCTTTTTGCCCACCATGAGCAGCGAGCAGGCGCGCAAGCGCAAGGCGGTGCGCCCGGTGCGTGTAGAGCTGGAGCTGCCCAAGAGCGCCAGCCTGGCCAGCGGTAAGCTGCGCCAGGAGCTGGGACACCTGCAGGGGCGCAGCAACAAGCTGGACGGCTTCTTCTCCTGGGGCGTGACCAGCACAGATAACCGTGCCCGCGTGGAGTGGGTGGTGCAGGCGCGCAAGGGCAGCAAGTTGAAAGTGAAAGTACTCAGCGAGCGCGCCGGTACGCTGGAGCAGGTTTTGGTATTGGAGTGATGTCATTGCGAGGGAGCGACGGTGGACGCAGTCCACCTAAAGCGACCGAAGCAATCTGGGCCGTGGTTGGAATTATGTATGGTACGGCTTGCGCCGGATTGCTTCGCTGCGCTCGTAATGACAACATAGAAAGCAGGCGGTCTGAGCACAGCAGCGGTGCTTATTGATCAGGCTATTCTTGAAGGAGGTGTTCGATGTCCGAGATGGTACAGGAAAAAGTCAATCAGGCGGTCCAAATCCTGCAGGAGAAAAATATCGACTGCTGGCTGACCTTCGTTCGTGAGACCTCTGCCGGCGGCGACCCGGTACTGCCGCTGATCTACGGGTACGATCTCACCTGGCACAGCGCTTTGATGCTGACGCGTGAGGGAGAGCGCTTTGCCATCGTGGGGGCGTTCGAGGCGGAAACCGCCCGCCGCACCGGTGCGTACACCATGGTGATTCCCTACCATGAAGCGATCAGTCGCTCGCTGCTGCACACCCTGGAGCGCATCAATCCCAGCAAGATCGCCATCAATATCTCCGAGGATGATGTGCTGGCGGATGGGCTGACGGTGGGTATGCACCGCACCCTGCTGCACTTCTTTGACGGCACGCCCTGGGAGCAGCGCCTGGTTTCGGCGGAGGAGATCAACCGAGCCCTGCGCGGGCGCAAAACTCCCGGCGAAGTGCGCCGTTTGCGGGCAGCGATCGATGCCACCCAGGACATCTTCGCCCGGACATTCGATTACGTCCAGCCGGGGATGAGTGAAAAGCAAATCAGCGATTTCATGCACACCACACGCCGCGATCTGCAGCTGCACCCCGCCTGGGATTTCCACGATTGCCCGACGGTGAATGCGGGACCCGATTCGCCCGTTGGACATGTCGGCCCCAGCCCGATCAAGCTGCAGCGCGGGCAGCTCCTGCACATCGATTTTGGGGTCAAAAAGGAACATTACTGCGCCGACTTGCAGCGCGTGGCGTATTACCTGGCACCTGGCGAGACGCAAGCGCCTGAGCCCGTGCAGCGCGCCTTTGATACTGTGGTGCGCGCCCTGCAGGCCGCGGTGAGCGCCATGAAGCCGGGCATTACCGGCCTGGAGGTGGACCAGATTGCCCGCGGCATTATCACCGGCGCCGGCTATCCAGAGTACAAACACGCCACCGGGCATCACCTGGGGCAGCTTACCCATGATGGCGCCGGCGTGCTGGGCCCGGCCTGGGAGCGTTACGGCGGCACACCTTTCTACCCGCTGGAAGCCGGGCATGTATATGCCGTTGAGCCAGGTGTGGCTGTACCGGGCTATGGGTATATTGGCCTGGAAGAAGATGTGCTGGTCACCGCCAAAGGCGCTGTATTCCTCTCTGACCCGCAGACGGTGTTGATGGTTAAGTAAAAGGAAATCACCATGTCCGATTTCTCTGAAATCCTTCCCGCAAAAAAACAGATCGCTTTGATCGCCCATGATGCCCGTAAAGACGATCTCCTCGAATGGGTGAAATACAACCAGGAGCTGCTCGCCTACCATACCTTATATGGCACGGGAACCACCGGCAAGCTGGTGATTGAAAAAACCGGCCTCGAAGTGACGCGCCTGCGCTCCGGCCCATTGGGCGGGGATATGCAGATGGGCGCCAAGATCGCCCAGGGCGAGATCGACCTGCTGATCTTCTTCTGGGATCCACTGGAGCCGCAGCCGCACGACCCGGACGTGAAAGCCCTGCTGCGCCTGGCGGTGCTGTTTAATATCCCCACCGCCTGCAATCGCGCCACCGCCGATTTCTTGATATCGTCTCCATTGATGGTGATGCCGTATGAGCGCCACCTGCCCGATTTTGACCAGGTGGCCGAGGACTTATTCGAGGAAGACTAAGCAGAAAATCCTCCGGATAAAATGCGCCATCCCGATTACGACTATACGCAAGCTGGTGGTTATTTTATTACTCTACTCACTGATCATCGTCGCCCGTACTTTGGTAACCTGATAGATGGTGACTTCACAGCTTCTCCGATGGGTAAGATCGCTCTGGATTGCTGGGCGAATATACCAGTCCATTTTCCGCAGGTAGTACTGGATGAATATGTCTTGATGCCCAACCATCTTCACGGGATTTTGTTGATTTACCAGGACATAGATTCCTTCCTACCATCCCGTAGCAGCGACGCATGCGTCGCTGCTACCACCGGACAGGAGAAAGACTCTTCCGTTGAGAGGAGCGAATTTGAAAGAAAACCCCCTTCTATAAGTACGATTATTGGCTCGTTCAAATCGGCAGTCACGCGCTCTGTGCATATGGAATTAATTGGTAGCCCCGAAAAAGTCTGGCAACGGGGTTTTCATGATCGGATCATACGAAATGAAAAAGAACTGGATATGATCCGCCTGTATATTACAAGTAATCCTTACCGATAACCTGACCTGGCCAGGTGCGACGCATGCGTCGCACCTACCAAAATTAGAGATAATTATCGGACCATCTGGAGAAAACCATGTGTGAATTCTGCACCGAACACGGCGAAGGCAAAGCCTGGTACCTGGCGCTGAAGAATTATTCCCAGGACCTGCTCAGCCAGGACGGGCGGCGCGAGCATATCCGCGCCTTCTTCACCAATTTCGAGGCGCGCAACGCCCGCTCGCTACCCATGCTGGACGCCGTGCAGGCCATGCCTTTCGTGCCGGAGATCGTCACACGGCGTGTGGTTGCCAACCAGAAGAAAACCCATTTTGGGCAGGTGGTACCACTGCAAGACGTGGACCTGATCCTGGACCAGATGACCAGCGCCGTACGCCTGCCGTGCGTGTGCCGCAGCATGACTACCGGTTCGCGCCAGACGCGCTACTGCTACGGGTTGAATCTGGACCCAGGCGCCATCCTGGGCGACCTGCCCGATTACGGCGAGCACCTGGAACACCTGAGCGTGGAAGAGGCGCGCGCCGCCATCCACAAGCTGGATAAAGAAGGCCTGGTGCACTCGGTGTGGACTTTCGATACGCCTTTTATCGGCGGGCTGTGCAACTGCGACCAGGACTGCATGGCTTACCGCATGCAGATTGGGGCAGGCATCACGCAGACCTTCTTCCCGGCGGAGTACACGGCAGTCATCGACTGGGAGGCCTGTTCGGGCTGCAAGCTGTGCCGCTCGGCCTGCCCGTTCGGGGCGGTGCGCTACTCCGCCAGCGACGACCGCTGCCTGGTGGATCCCAACCTGTGCTACGGCTGCGGGGTGTGCCTGGCAACCTGCAAGCGCGACGCCGTCCAGCTCGTGCCGCGCCAGCGCCTGATCGAATGGCGCCGACGGCAGCCGAATCCAGGCGCTCATCATGTACATGTGAGCGCCTGCACGGAGGCGCTGGACTGCCTGGCGTGCCTGAAAGCCTGCCCGGCGCAGGTGTTCGTCGTGGCCCCGCAGAAAGGCCGCGCCACAGGTGTGCACGCCGCGGACTGGCGCGTGCATGCCGTGCTGGAATCGCGCTGTACCGGCTGTAATGCCTGTGTGGAAGCCTGCCCGCAGGGCGTGATCGAAGTACATTAACCCTGACCGGCCAGCCAACCACTCCTCTGGTTGATCTATTGGCGTATGTTACAATCCAGGCGTGAAAATCCTGATGCTTAGACCCTGGATCAGCCACCTGCTGGCCTTTTTGCTGCTGTTGGTGCTCAGCTTCGGGATTGCAGCCCCATTCCTGCGCCTGTACTGGGACGACTGGCCGATCGTAGCGGCGGCGCGCCTGCAGGGCGTGCAGGCCTTCTGGGAATTCTACCGCTACGAGCGCCCGCTCTCAGCCTGGAGCTACACCCTCACCATCCACGTGCTGGGCACCCACCCCCTGACCTGGCATATCTTCAGCCTGCTGCTGCGCTGGCTGGCTGTGGTGGGTTTCTGGTTCGTGCTGCAGTTGATCTGGCCGGGCCGCCGCCGGCAAGCTACCTGGGC
>Ga0209347_1001730_pt1 | contig 32976 bp, 32 predicted proteins | sample AutmiccommuBRH23_FD_187382 | JGI IMG/M metagenome (GOLD analysis project Ga0209347, IMG submission 187382) | Deep subsurface microbial communities from Mt. Terri, Switzerland - Autotrophic microbial communities BRH/23 (SPAdes) (version 2) | ecosystem: Environmental > Aquatic > Deep subsurface >...
ACCAGCGTCCCTGGGCTGATCACGGGAGCCGACCGGTGGCGAACAACGAGTTCGTCGGTCGGGACACTCACGAGTGCGATCGTAGGCTGTGCTGATGACGATCCCCCGGTCGCTACGCTCTCCCCGGCCCTACGGGCGTGGGCCCAACCCGCCGAGATGACCGCCGGCCGACTGCTCATCGCTGCCACCCCGTTGGGCCAGCCGTCGGATGCCTCGGCGCGGCTGGTGCGGGCCCTGGGCAGTGCCGATGTGATCGCCGCGGAGGACACCAGGCGGATCCGCACGCTGGCGCAGGCACTGGAGGTCCGCCTCGCAGGCAGGGTCATCAGCCTGTTCGACCAGAACGAGGCGTCCCGGGTGCCTGCTCTGGTCGACGACATCCGTGGCGGCGCGACGGTGTTGCTGGTCAGCGACGCCGGGATGCCGCTGATCAGCGATCCCGGCTACCGGCTGGTGTCGGCGTGCGTCGACGACGACCTCACCGTTCAGTGTCTTCCCGGCCCGTCCGCGGTGACGACGGCCCTGGCTGTCGCAGGCCTGCCCTCGGAGCGGTTCTGCTTCGATGGTTTCGCGCCGCGCAAGCAGTCGGCGCGCACATCCTGGCTGCGGACGCTGGCCACCGAACCGCGAACCTGCGTGTTCTTCGAGTCGCCCCGTAGGTTGGCCGACTGCCTCCGCGACGCCGTGGAGGTCCTCGGGCCCGAGCGGCGGGCGGTGGTCTGCCGGGAGCTGACGAAGACCCACGAGGAGATCGTGCGGGGCTCGATCGGCGAGCTCGCCGACTGGGCCGCCGGCGGTGTGCTGGGTGAGATCACCGTGGTGCTGGCCGGGGCCACGCCGAAGGCCGATCCCGACGCGCTGGTGGCCGAGGTGAACCGGTTGGTCGACGACGGTATGCGGGTCAAGGACGCCTGCGCCCAGGTGATCGCCGCGAATCCGGGAGCCCCGTCACGCCGCGAGCTCTACGACGCGGTGCTACGCGCGCGTGACTGAGGCGGGCGAGCCGATGATCGGCGCCGCCTTGTGCAGGCACTCGTCCCATTCGCGGGCCGGGTCGGAGTCCGCGGTTATGCCGCCGCCGACACCGAGCACCGCGGTGCCGTCGGCGGCGAACTCGACCGTGCGAATGGCCACGTTCAGCTCGAGGCCCGCGATCGATGACGCCAAACCGACTGTGCCGCAATAGACCCCACGCCGGTACGGCTCCCATCCGGTGAGCAGTTCCCGGGCCCGCGCCTTCGGCGTGCCGGTTACCGACGCCGGGGGGAACATCGCGTCGAGCACCGAGGCCGTCGGCAGGCCCACCGGGACCCGCGCCGACACGGTCGACACCAGGTGCCAGACTCCCGGCGCCGGCCGCACCGCCAGCAGCTCGGGCACCGTCACCGACCCCGTGAACGCTATCCGGCCCAGGTCGTTGCGGACCAGGTCGACGATCATGATGTTCTCCGCGACGTCCTTGACCGACGCGCGCAGCGCGGCGGGGTCGGCATCGGCGGGCAGGGTGCCCTTGATCGGGCTCGACGTCATGGCCTCCCCGCTCCGGCGCAGGAACAGCTCCGGTGACAGCGACGCCACCGCGCCCCAGTCTCCCGCGACGTAGGCCGCCCGGGCGGGTGCGGTCCGGGACACGGAGTCGGCGAAGAAGTCGAGGGAGGTTCCGTCGAGCGTCCCGGTGAACTGGGTGCACACGCAGGCCTGGTACACCTCTCCTGCGGCGATGGCCTCCAGGCAGGCCAGCACGCCGCGGTGATGTGCCTGCTGATCGGCTTCGCCCCAGGTGATGACGGCGTCGCGATGCTCCGGGACGACGTGCAGTGCGTCGACCACCCATTCGGGGACCGCTGCGCCGGAAAGGCTTTCGTACCACCAGGCGCCGTTGCGGTCGTATCGGAGCACGCAGTCCGACCAGCCGCCCGCGGCCACCGGGATTCGCGGCTCCAGCCCGTCGGCTGCGGGGTCCGGATAGGACAGGTAGCCGAACCAGCCGCCGCCGACGGGCCCGTCGGCCCGGTCGCCGGGCGCCACGTCGAAGACGTTTCCCGCAGGTACCTCGGATGCGGTCAGCGTCGGCGCGATGACGGCGCGCGATCCGAACCATTCACCGATCAGCGCGGCCGGGGGCGCGAGGCCCAGGCGGCTGGCCGCCGTGGCCAGTGCGCAGAGCACCGACGGGGCGTCGCCCAGGCCGGTGAGTCGCTCGATGCGCACCGCCCAAGCCTTGCACGCCCGGCTGACCCCGGCTGTGACGTGGGGCTATCTGCTGATGCGCCGGGGGACGGTGACGGTGCTCAGCTTCTCGGGGTTGCGCATCGCGTAGAAGTTGGTGATCTTGCCGTCGATCACCTCGAACGACACCACGCCCTCGAGGTGCTGGCCGAGATAGAGCAGCAGCGCGGGTGCGCTGTTGTAGACCGCGGACTCGACCCTGCCCTCGGCGCCGGCGAGTCGCACGAAGCCCAGGACCAGACGCGCGACCCGGTCCGCGCCCGAGACCGGCCTGCGGGCCGCGCTGACCTTCCCGTCGCTGTCGGCGGTCCACACCACGTCCGGCGCCAGCATGGCCATCAGCCCGTCGAGGTCACCGGTGGCCGCGGCGGTGAAGAACCGCGTGGTGATCTCGGTGGACACCTTGGGGTCGACGGGCTCGAACCGCTTGCGTCGTGTCTGCACGTGTTCGCGTGACCGGTGCGCCATCTGGCGGACCGCGGCGGTGGACTTGCCGATCGTCGAGGCGATCTCGTCGTAGGGGAACCCGAACACCTCCCGCAGCACGAACACCGCACGCTCGTCGGGGCTCAGCGTCTCCAGGACCACCAGCATCGCCATCGACACGGATTCGGCGAGGACCACATCGGCGGACGCGTCCTGTTCGGTCAGCAGCGGCTCGGGCAGCCACGGGCCGATGTAGTCCTCGCGGCGCCGGGACTGGGCGCGCAGCGCGTTCAACGACTGCCGGGTGACGAGCTGGGCGAGGTAGGCCTTGGTGTCGGTGACCCTCGACAGGTCCACCTCGGCCCATCGCAGGTAGCTTTCCTGCAGGATGTCGTCGGATTCGGTTGCGCTGCCCAGGATCTCGTAGGCGATCGTGAACAGCAGCGGCCGCAGGGCGGTGAATCGTCCGGCGTGTTCGTCACCCGGCGTGGTCGTCATCGGATCTGCACCGCCTCGTCCGCAACGATCTGCTCGGTGCGGTCGGGTCCGTGGAGTGACTTGTAGGAACCCGGCTTGGTGGCTTCTCCGGCCAGCCACTTGAGGGTCCACCGGCACACCTGCTCCTTGACGAACGCGCCCGCGCGGCCACCGATGTAGAGATTGATCTGTGTGTCGTCCCTGCGTTGGATCTGCACGGTTCCGGCGCCGCGGCCCAGGCTGATGCACTGCCCCGTCATCGGGACCGTCGCGTCGGCCGCCTCGGTGCCTGTGATCCGGGACAGCACGGTGTTGGCCGCCTGAGCGCCGAGCGGAAGCCCCGCCTGGCAGCTCATCCGGTAGGGAAGCCGTGACGGCGACGCGGCGTCCCCGGCGGCGACGATGTACGGACTGTCCAGTGAGGTCAGCGTTTCGTCGGTGACGACCCGACCGGCGCCGTCGGTGGTCAGGCCGCTGGCGGCGGCCAGGCCGGGAACCCCGAAGCCCGCCGTCCACACGGTGACCGCGCTGGGCACCGCGCGGCGGTCGGCGAGGACGACCGCCGATGCGGTCACCTCGGTGACCATTGTTTCGACGACCGCGACGCCGAGCTTGCGCAGCCGCTTGGCCACCGACCGCCGAGCCGGTTCGCTCAGAGACGGGCCCAGCTCGCCGACCAGCGTCACCGACCGGCCCGCCTCGGCGAACTCCGCGGCCGCCTCGATGCCGGTCAGCCCGCCGCCGACCACCACCATCGGCGCCGACACGTGCAGATCGGCCAGCCGCGCGCGCAAGCGCTGCGCCTGCTCCAATTCGGCCAGCGGGAAGGCGAATTCGACCGCGCCGGGAACCGAGGTCGGCACCACCCCGGTGCTGCCGACCGCGTACACCAGATAGTCGTAGTCCATCGTCGCGCCGGAACTCAGAAAGACCCGACGGGCGGCGGCGTCGATCCGTTCGGCGCTGTCGACGACGAGCTGCACACCGTCGTTGAGGACCTTGCCGAAATCCTCGACCGCGACGGGGCTGTCTGGCCGGCCCTCGGCCGCAAGCTGATGCAGCCGGATCCGCTCGACGAACTGCGGGCGCGGGTTGATCATGGTCACGCGCACATCGTCACGTGACTTCAGTCGGTTGGCCGCCATCACACCGGCGTAGCCGCCGCCGATCACCAAGACGGTGGTCTGGTTCGAGGTCATTGTCTAGCTCCTTCGCGGTTTCCCGGCTCATCGTCGGGCCGGTCTGACCTCGAGACACCTCGCACCCTCGGAGTGTGACACCAACTGGGCCCGGTGTGGCGGACATCACTGTCGGCTGACCTTCCTGGGGATCGTGATCCCGGCGAGCTTGTCCGGATTCACGACCGCATAGAAGTTGGTGATCTTGCCCTCGATGACCTCGACCAGGAACATTCCCTGCAGGCGGTCGCCGCTGTAGGCGAGGACCGCGGGGGCGTTGTTGTAGACGGCCGTCTCGAAGCGAAGGTCGGGAAACTCCTGCGGCGCCACCCGGAAGAAGCTCGCGATGAGCGCCGCAACCCGCTTCGCACCCACCACCGGCCGCCGAATCGCCTTGGCCTTGCCGCCGCTGTCGGCCGTCCACGTGACATCCGGCGCCAGTAGTGCGAGCAGGCCGTCGACGTCACCGGTGTGCGCGGCGGCCAGGAACTGTTCGGTGATCTGTGCGGTCCAGGCGGTGTCGACCGGCCCGAACCGCTTCCGGCGCGCGTGGACGTGTTCCCGTGCACGGTGGGCCATCTGACGAACGGTGGCGACGGACTTCGCGACCGCGGAGGCGATCTCGTCGTAGTCGAAGCCGAAGACCTCGCGCAGCACGAACACCGCGCGCTCATCGGGGGTGAGCGTCTCGAGCAGAATGAGCATCGCCATCGAAACCGATTCGGCCAGAACGATGTCGGCGGCGGCGTCGTGGTCGTCGAGCAGCAGCGGTTCGGGCAGCCACGGCCCGACGTAGTCCTCGCGGCGACGCGTGCGGGTGCGTACCGCGTTGAGCGCCTCCCTGGTCACCAACTGCGCCAGGAACGACTTGGTGTCTCGTACCGTGGCGAGGTCGACATCGGCCCAACGCAGATAGCTGTCCTGCAGCACGTCGTCGGATTCGGTTGCCGAGCCGAGGATCTCGTAGGCGATCGTGAACAGTAGCGGCCGCAGATGGGTGAAGCGCGCGGCGTGGTCACCGTCGGCGGGGCCCGCGGTGGTCACGTTCCCGTGACCACCGCGAACGCCGGCTGCTTCGGCCGGGGTGCGCCCTTGGCCCAGTACGCGGAACCCGGCTTGGCGGCCTGGCGGCGCAGACCCCAGACCGTGCCCCTGCAGATCATCTCCTTCACCGCCGCGGCCACGCGGCCGCCGAGGTAGGCGTTGATCTGCGCGTTGTCGCTGCGGCCGAACTGCAGGATGCCGGCGCGGCGGCCCAGGCTGGTGCACGAGTTGCCCGCGAAGCCGTACTCCAACACCGCGGGTTCGGCACCCGCGATCCGGCTCAGGACGGTGTTGGCCGCCTGCGGCCCGAGTTGTGACGCGGTTGCGCAGCACATCCGCAGGGGAACTCCTGACGGTGACGCGCAATCCCCGGCGGCGATGATCCGGGTGTCGGAGATGCTGGTCAGCGTCTCGTCGGTGAGCAGGCGGCCCATGGCATCGGTGCGGTGCGCAGTCCGCTGGTGGCCGCGAGATCGGGTACGCCGAAACCCGCGGTCCAGATGGTCAGCGCGCTCGGGCGCACGGCGCCGTCGGCGAAGACCACGGCGTCGGGGCGGACTTCGGTCACCACGTCGGCTTCCAGCACCGCGATCCGCAGCTTGGCCATCACCTTGGCGACCGATCGCCGGCCCGGCGCGGACAGCGACGGTCCCAGCCGGCCGCCGCAGACCAACGTGACCCTGCGGCCCTGTTCGGCGAGCTCGGTGGCGACCTCGATACCGGTCAGCCCGCCCCCGACCACTGTCACCGGGGCGTCGCGGTGCAGCTCGACGAGCGCATCCCGTGCCCGCTGCGCCTGTTCCAACTCCGCTACGGGATAGGCGAATTCGGCGGCACCGGGCACCGCCGCCGGGACGGCGCCGGTGCTGCCGACCGCGTAGATGACGTAGTCGTAATCCACTGCCCGTCCCGACGCCAGTGCCACGGTGCGGGCGGCGATGTCGATGCGGGTCGCGGTGTCGACGACCGAGTCGGACGCCCTCGCCGAGCAGCGTGCCGTAGTCGACTCTTGCGTCGTGGTTACCGGCCAGCAACTGGTGCAGACGGATCCGTTCGACGAATTTCGGGCGGGGGTTGACCAGCGTGATGTCCGGCCTTTCCCCGTCACCGCGAACGAGCAGTTGGTTGGCGGCCAGTGTTCCGGAGTAGCCGCCGCCGATGACGACGACCTTCGTGGGTGTGTTCTGTGCAGTCATGCCCTCGAGACACCGCGGGGGTGCCCGCCGTGACAGAAAGTGACGTGGATCACTCCATCTGATAGCGCGGGAAGACGCCGACGGGTGCCGGGAGCGCCGTGCCCGGTGTCAGCCTGGTCGCGACCGCGGTGAAGTCGCGCTGATCTGCGGGCTGGCCGAGCAGGTCGAGCAGCTTGGCCATGGTCTCCGGCATCACGGGCTGGCTCAGCAGCGCGGCGACGCGCACCACCTCGAGCGTCGTGTAGAGCACGGTGCCGAAGCGCAGCCGAGCCTCGTCGGTGTCGGCCTTGCGCAGCACCCACGGTTCCTGCGCCGAGAAGTACCGGTTCGCCGCGCCGAGCACCGACCAGATCGCCTCGAGTGCCAGGTGCATGGCTGTCGCGTCGTAGTGGCTGCGCACCCTGTCGAGCAGTGCGTCGGCGGCCGCGAGCAGTTCGAGGTCGTCGGCGCTGAACTCGCCGGGCTGCGGCACGACGCCGTCGAGGTTCTTGGCGACCATCGACAGCGAGCGTTGCGCGAGGTTGCCGAACTCGTTGGCCAGGTCGGCGTTGATGCGGCCGATGATGGCGTCCTCGCTGTAGCTGCCGTCCTGGCCGAACGGCACCTCGCGCAGGAAGAAGTAGCGCACCTGATCCAGGCCGAAGGTGTCGACCAGGTTCACCGGGTCGACGACATTGCCGACGGATTTGCTCATCTTCTCGCCGCGGTTGAGCACGAAGCCGTGCACGAAGACCTTCTTGGGCAGCTCGATCCCCGCCGACATCAGGAACGCCGGCCAGTACACGGTGTGGAACCGGATGATGTCCTTGCCGATCATGTGCAGATCGGCCGGCCAGAACCGGCGGAACAGTTCCGAGTCGGTGTCGGGGAATCCGACGCCGGTCAGGTAGTTGGTCAGCGCGTCCACCCACACGTACATGACGTGGTCGGGATGGTCGGGCACCGGGACGCCCCAGTCGAACGTCGTGCGGGAGATGGAGAGGTCGCGCAGCCCGCCGGAGACGAAGCTGACGACCTCGTTTCGCCGCACCTCGGGTTCGATGAACTCCGGGTGCTCCGCGTAAAGGGCCAGCAGTCGTTCGGCGTACGCAGACAGCCGGAAGAAGTAGGTCTGTTCCTCGGTCCACGTCACCGGGGTGCCGGTCTCGGTGGCCATCCGGATCCCGTCGGGCCCGACGGTGGTCTCGGCCTCGGTGAAGAAGCGTTCGTCGCGCACCGAGTACCAGCCCGAGTAGACGTCGAGGTACACGTCGCCCGCTGCGACCATCCGGCGCCAGATCTCCTTGGACGCCTCGTAGTGGTCGGGGTCGCTGGTGCGGATGAACCGGTCGAACGAGACGTTCAGCTTGTTGTGCAGAGCCTCGAAGACATCGGAGTTGCGGCGCGCCAGCTCGGCGGTGGGGATGCCCTCCGCCACCGCGGTCTCAGCCATCTTGAGCCCGTGCACGTCGGTACCGGTCAGGAACCGGACGTCGAACCCGTCGAGGCGCTTGAACCGCGCGAGGGCGTCGGTGGCGATGTATTCGTAGGCGTGCCCGACGTGCGGTGCGCCGTTGGGATACGCGATCGCTGTGGTGATGTAGTACGGCTCGCTCATTTGAGCTTCACCCTAGAGTGTGGCCGTGAGTTCAAAGCGCGAGCCGCCGCCCCTGCCGCAACGCCTCGCGCCGCTGATCGACGCTCACACCCACCTCGACGCGTGCGGCGCCACCGACGCCGCCGGCGTGCGCGCGATCCTGGACCGCGCAGGCCAGGTGGGCGTACGGGCGGTCGTCACGATCGCCGACGACCTGGCGGCGGCCAGGTGGGCGGTGCAGGCCGCCGAGTGGGATCCACGGGTGTACGGGGCGGTGGCGCTGCACCCCACCCGCGCCAACGCGCTCACCGAGGAGGCGCGGACGGTGATCGAGCGACTGGCCGGGCATCCGCGGGTGGTCGCCGTCGGCGAGACGGGCATGGACATGTACTGGCCCGGACGGCTCGAGGGGTGTGCCGAGCCCGGTGACCAGCGGGAGGCGTTCGCCTGGCACATCGACCTGGCCAAACGGACCGGGAAGCCGCTGATGATCCACAACCGCGACGCCGACGCCGAGGTGCTCGACGTGCTGCGCGCCGAGGGCCCGCCAGAGACTGTGATCTTCCACTGTTTTTCGTCGGGGGTGGAGATGGCGCGGACGTGCGTGGCGGCCGGTTGGGTGCTGAGCCTGTCCGGGACCGTGAGCTTCCGAAACGCCCGTGCGCTGCGGGAAGCCGCTGCGCTGATCCCCCCGGAGCAACTGCTCGTCGAGACCGATGCGCCGTTTCTGACCCCACACCCGTACCGCGGCGCCCCGAACGAGCCGTACTGCCTGCCCTACACTGTGCGAGCGTTGGCCGACGTCGTCGGCCGGCCCGCGGAGACGATCGCCGATGAGAGTTCCGCGACCGCGGAGCGGGTGTACGGCCTTCAGAGTTGCTGAACATAGGCCTGTTCGTTACCGTCTTGTAATCAAATACGGGTTGGCCGCTCTGCTGCCTGTAGTGCCTAGTCGGGGATAGACGACATTTTGAACGCTGTGAACAAACTTCATGAAACGCGCTCGCCGCTACTGCGGTTGGTGGTCGCTGCGATTTTGCTGGCGTTGATCTTCGCGGGCGGAACCGCGGTTGCCGCACACAAGACGGTGACGCTGACCGTCGACGGCGCATCGATGACCGTGGCGACGATGAAGACCCACGTCATCGACGTCGTCACCGAGAACGGCTTCCAGGTCGGGGACCGCGACGACCTCTATCCTGCAGCCGATGCGCCGGTTGCGCAGTCCGAGACGATCGTGCTGCGGCGCAGCAGGCCGCTAGAGATCTCGACCGACGGCGGCGGCACCGAACAGGTGTGGACCACCGCGTCGACGGCTCAGGAGGCGCTGTCTCAGCTGCAGATGACCGACAAGGCACCGTTGGCGGCGTCGCGCGGTAGCCGTGTCCCGCTCGGCGGGATGTCGCTACCTGTCGTGAGCCCAAGGACGGTGCAGATCAACGACGGTGGGGCGATCCGCACGGTGCGTCTGGCCGCACCCAACGTCGCCGCTCTGCTCGACGCCGCGGGAATCCCGCTGCAGCAAAGCGATACCGTCGTGCCGGCGCCGGCGTCACCTGTGGTGGACGGGATGCAGGTCGCGGTCACCCGGATGCGCATCCACAAGATCACCGAGCGCACCCCGCTCGCCCCGAACAACCAGCGCATCGAGGATGTGACGCTCAACATGAGCCGCCAGATCGTCGAGGACCCGGGCGCCCCCGGCACTCAGGACGTCACCTTCGCGGTCGCGACCGTCAACGGCGTCGAGACCGGCAGATTGCCAGTAGCCAATGTCGTCATTTCGCCGGCCCGTGATGGTGTGCTAAGGGTCGGCGCGAAGCCGGGCACCGAGGTGCCCCCGGTCTCCAACGGAGCCACCTGGGACGCGCTGTCACGCTGCGAAGCCGGAGGTAATTGGGCCATCAACACCGGCAACGGATATTTCGGTGGCGTCCAATTTGATCAAAACACCTGGGAGCGAAACGGTGGTCTGCGCTATGCTGCGAGGGCGGATCTGGCCACAAGAGAAGAGCAGATCGCGATTGCTGAGGTTACTCGGGCGCGTCAGGGTTGGGGAGCGTGGCCGACCTGTAGCGGGAGGATCGGTGCGTCGTGACAATTCGGCTGCTCGGGCGAACTGAGATACGCCATCTGGCCAAGGCCATGGACTTCAGGCCCCGCAAGTCTTTTGGTCAGAACTTCGTCCACGACGCCAACACGGTGCGCCGCATCGTGTCGGCCTCCGGGGTGAACCGTTCCGACCACGTGCTCGAGGTCGGGCCTGGCCTGGGTTCGCTGACGTTGGCGCTGCTCGACCGTGGTGCCAAGGTGACCGCAGTCGAGATCGATCCGGTGCTGGCCCGCCAGCTGCCGACGACCATCGCCGATCACTCGCACAGCGAGATCAATCGGTTGCAAGTGCTCAACCGCGACATCCTGACGTTCAAGCGCTCCGATCTCGACGAGATGCCGACGGCGCTGGTGGCGAACCTGCCGTACAACGTCGCCGTTCCGGCGCTGCTGCACCTGCTCGCCGAGTTCCCGTCGATCCGCACCGTCATGGTGATGGTGCAGGCCGAGGTCGCCGAGCGGCTCGCCGCCGAACCGGGCGGCAAGGACTACGGGGTGCCCAGCGCCAAGGTGCGGTTCTTCGGAAACGTCCGCCGCTACGGCATGGTGTCGCCGACGGTGTTCTGGCCGATTCCGCGGGTCTACTCCGGCCTGGTGCGCATCGACCGTTACGAGACGTCGCCGTGGCCCACCGACCCGGAGTTCCGCGAGCAGGTGTTCGGGCTCATCGACGTGGCCTTCGCGCAGCGGCGCAAGACGTCGCGCAACGCATTCGCCGAGTGGGCGGGTTCGGGCAACGAGTCGGCCAGCCGGTTGCTCGCCGCCAGCATCGACCCGTCCCGCCGGGGCGAGACGCTGAGCATCGCCGACTTCGTGCGGCTGTTGCAGCGCTCCGAGGATTGGCACGTCACCCCCAAGGCCGCACCCGAGGCGGTGAAGCCGGCCGAGGAACGCGCAGTCGGCACGGAGCAGTCGGAGATCAGCGCGCTCTGAGTCGCTTGCAGAGTCGCTTTCGGCGGCGAGTTCACCCGTTGAGCGTCGCGGCGTTAGTGTCGTTCGATGTCCGCGCGTGACGGGAGTACGGCACCCGAGTGGGTACCCACCGGGTCGGTCAGTGTCCGGGTTCCGGGCAAGGTCAATCTCTACCTCGAGGTGGGGGACCGCCGCGACGACGGCTACCACGAGCTGACGACGGTCTTCCACGCGGTATCGCTGCTCGACGAGGTGACGGTCACGACCGCCGACATGTTGTCGCTGGAACTGTCCGGTGAGGGCGCCGAATCGCTGCCGACCGACGAGCGCAACCTCGCGTGGCGGGCAGCCGAGATGCTCGCCGAGCACGTCGGCCGCACCCCGGACGTCGCGATCTCGATCGAGAAGACGATCCCGGTCGCGGGCGGGATGGCCGGCGGCAGCGCCGACGCGGCGGCCGTCCTGGTGGCGATGAACGCGTTGTGGGAGCTCGGCGTGCCCCGGCGGGACCTGCACACGCTGGCCGCCGAGCTCGGCAGCGACGTGCCGTTCGCCCTGCACGGCGGCACGGCGCTGGGCACCGGCCGCGGCGAGGAGCTCGCCACGGTGCTGGCGCGCAACACGTTCCACTGGGTGCTGGCGTTCTCCGCGGGCGGGTTGTCCACCAAGAACGTCTTCGCCGAGATCGACCGGCTGCGTGCCGCCGGGGACAGGCACCTGCCGCCGCGCCTGGAAACCGCCGAACCGGTGCTGGCCGCGCTGGCCTCGGGGGATCCCGCGGAACTGGCGCCGCTGCTCGGCAACGACCTGCAGGCCGCGGCGCTGAGCCTCGACGCGTCGCTGCGCCGTACGCTGCGCGCCGGGGTCGACGCGGGTGCCCTGGCGGGCGTCGTGTCGGGCTCGGGCCCCACCTGCGCGTTCCTGTGTCCGTCGGCGGGTGCCGCGGTGGACGTGGGCACCGAACTCGCGGGCGCGGGCGTGTGCCGCACGGTGCGGGTGGCCAGCGGGCCGGTGCAGGGCGCCCGCGTCGTACCGACCCCATCAGCTTCTGTGTAGGACGCAGCTTCTGTGCAGACCCGGCACGCTGCGTGTTCATTACGAATTGGTGTGACTAATGCCTCAATAATCGCGTCCGTTTGGCAGCTACTTAAGAGTTGCTTAAGATGAGCGACGGTGAGAGCTAGCGGTCGAGCACTGGACGCGATGAGTTCCCCCACCGGCGACAACGGTGGGCGATGGACTGGATTCGACCGCGGTTATGGGACATCACCGATTCGAGACACAACCGCTCCCCAAATGTGTGCGCGCCTCCGTGAAAAGGCCTCCCATCAGGCGGAGCATTGCCCACGGGCATACGTACCGGGGCAAATGTCGGCGAGGAGGTCGTGGTGAGCAGATTCACCGAGAAGATGTACCGGAATGCCCGCACCACCGGCAGGGGCATGGTGACCGGCGAGCCGTATGAGCCGGTTCGGCACACCTGGGGTGAGGTGCACGAGCGGGCGCGGCGCATCGCCGGTGGGCTCGCCGCAGCCGGAGTCGGTCTCGGTGACGCCGTCGGCGTGCTGGCCGGTTTCCCCGTGGAGATCGCGCCCACCGCCCAGGGTCTGTGGATGCGCGGTGCCAGCCTGACGATGCTGCACCAGCCGACCCCGCGCACCGACCTGGCGATGTGGGCCGACGACACCATGATGGTCATCGGGATGATCGAGGCCAAGGCCGTCATCGTCTCCGAGCCGTTCCTGGTCGCGATCCCGGTCCTCGAGGAAAAGGGCATCAAGGTCCTGACCGTCGGCGACCTGCTGGCCTCCGACCCGATCGATCCCATCGACGCGGGTGAGGACGATCTGGCGCTGATGCAATTAACGAGCGGATCGACTGGTTCGCCCAAAGCCGTGCAGATCACCCACCGCAACATCTACTCCAACGCCGAGGCCATGTTCATCGGCGCCGAGTACGACGTCGACAAGGACGTCATGGTCAGCTGGCTGCCCTGCTTCCACGACATGGGCATGGTCGGCTTCCTGACCATCCCGATGTACTTCGGCGCCGAGTTGGTCAAGGTCACGCCGATGGACTTCCTGCGGGACACGCTGCTGTGGGCCAAGCTGATCGACAAGTACAAGGGCACCATGACCGCGGCGCCGAACTTCGCGTACGCGTTGTTCGCCAAGCGGCTGCGCCGCCAGGCCAAGCCCGGCGAGTTCGACCTGTCCACGCTGCGGTTCGCGCTGTCGGGCGCCGAGCCGGTCGAACCGGCCGACGTCGAGGATCTGATCGACGCCGGTAAGCCGTTCGGTCTGCGTCCCGAGGCGATCCTGCCGGCCTACGGCATGGCCGAGACCACGCTGGCGGTGTCGTTCTCGCCGTGCGGCGCCGGCCTGGTCGTCGACGAGGTCGACGCCGACCTGCTGGCGGCGCTGCGCCGGGCGGTGCCGTCCTCCAAGGGCAACACCAAGCGGCTGGCCAGGCTGGGCCCGCTGCTGACCGACCTGGAAGCCCGCATCATCGACGACCACGGCAACGTCATGCCTGCGCGGGGTGTCGGCGTCATCGAACTTCGTGGCGAATGCCTGACCCCCGGCTACCTGACCATGGGTGGCTTCATCCCGGCCCAGGACGAGGCCGGCTGGTATGACACCGGAGACCTCGGCTACCTGACCGAAGAGGGCCACGTCGTGGTCTGCGGGCGGGTCAAGGACGTCATCATCATGGCGGGACGCAACATCTACCCGACCGACATCGAACGGGCCGCGGGCCGCGTCGAAGGGGTGCGGGCCGGCTGCGCGGTCGCGGTCCGCCTGGACGCCGGGCACTCACGTGAGACCTTCGCGGTCGCCGTCGAGTCCAACGCCTGGGAGGATCCCGTCGAGGTGCGTCGCATCGAGCACCAGGTCGCCCACGAGGTGGTGGCCGAGGTCGACGTGCGCCCCCGCAACGTGGTCGTGCTCGGGCCGGGAAGCATCCCCAAGACGCCGTCGGGCAAGCTGCGCCGCTCGACGTCGGTCTCGCTCGTCACCGGCTGACCTCCGCCAGCTCGCGGGTCTGTACACAGACACACCGCAATTCGTGGCATTCAGCGCAAGCTCGCGCGCCGGGAGCCCGTAATCAACTGGCCGGATGTCGGTCGACGCCGATACCGTCGAGCCCATGCCCTCTGCTGCTGCGATCGAAGCGATCGACCTCGTGAAGCGTTACGGCAGGGACACCGCCGTCGACGGCGTCAGCTTCACCGTGCCGCCCGGCACGGTGCTGGGCCTGCTCGGTCCCAATGGCGCCGGCAAGACCACCACGGTCCGGATGATGGCGACGCTGACCGAACCCACCAGCGGCACCGCGCGCGTCGCCGGGTACGACGTGCGCACGCACCCCGACCAGGTGCGCCGCCACATGGGTCTGACCGGTCAGGTGGCTACTGTCGACGAACTGCTTACCGGCCGCGAGAACATCCGGATGATAGGCGGCCTGTACGGCATCCGCCGCAAAGACCTGGATAGGCTCGGAGACCAACTGCTCCAACAGTTCTCGCTCACCGATGCGGGTGACCGGGTGGTCAAGTCCTACTCCGGGGGGATGCGGCGCCGGCTGGACCTCGCGGTGAGCCTGCTGGCCTCTCCACCGGTGCTGTTCCTCGACGAGCCCACCACCGGGCTGGATCCGCGCAGCCGCAGCGAGCTGTGGGAGGTGTTGCGTGGTCTGGTGGCACAAGGCACCACCCTGCTGCTGACGACCCAGTACCTCGAGGAGGCCGACCAGCTCGCCGACAACATCGTGGTGATCGACAGGGGACGAATCATCGCGCAGGGCTCACCAATCGAGCTCAAGCAGCAGGCGGGCCGCGCCAGCCTGGTGGTCACCGTTGCCGACACGGCGAACCTGGTGCCCGCCCAAACCCTGCTGGCCAGGACCGGGGCCGAGGTGTTCGTCGACACGCCCGCCCGCCGGCTTACCGCCTCCGCCGAGGGACTCGACGACATGATCCGGGTGGCAGGCTGGTTGCGCGACAGTGGCATCGGGGTCGACGACATCGGGTTGTCGCGACCCAGCCTCGACGACGTGTTCCTGACGCTCACCGGTCACCGGACCGAATACACTGAGGAGGTCGGCGCATGACCGCGCTCGACACGAAGGCGCAGACGCCCGTCAACGTCCAACCCGTCCCGACGCGTCCGACCAACCTGGTCCAGCAATCGTGGATCATGGTGAAACGCAACATGATCCACACCAAGCGGATGCCCGAGATGCTCAGCGACGTCACCGCCCAGCCGGTCATGTTCGTGCTGCTGTTCGCTTTTGTGTTCGGCGCGTCGATCACCAACACCGGCGGCGCGTCCTATCGGGAGTTCCTGCTGCCGGGCATCCAGGCGCAGACCATCGTGTTCTCGGCGTTCGTGGTGGCCTCGGGGATCACCGCCGACGTGGAGAAGGGGATCATCGACCGCTTCCGGTCGCTGCCGATCTCCCGGTCGTCGGTTCTCATCGGCCGCAGCATCGCCAGCGTCATCCACTCGTCGCTGGGCGTGGTCGTGATGGCCCTGACCGCCTGGCCATCGGGTGGCGGATCCGCAACAGCATCGGCGAGGCGATCCTGGCGTTCGCGCTTCTGCTGTTGTTCGGTTTCGGGATGATCTGGTTCGGCATCCTCATCGGCTCGTTGATGCGCACCGTGGAAGCGGTCAACGGGGTGATGTTCACGGCGCTCTTCCCGATGACGTTCCTCGCCAACACGTTCGTGCCCACCGAACCGATGCCGCACTGGCTGCGGGTGATCGCCGAATGGAACCCGGTGTCATCGCTGACGCAGGCGATGCGGGAACTGTGGGGCAACGGCGGACCGGCTCCCGCGAGCGCTCAGCTGCCGCTTCAGCATCCGGTGCTGTCGACGATCCTGTGGTCGCTGGCGCTGACCGCGGTGTTCGCGCCGGTGGCGCTGTACGCCTACCGGCGCCGCACCTCCGGACAGGGCCTCCCCGGGTCCGGCGGTGCGCGCGACCACCCCGACAGATGAGTATTGTCTACTATACTCAGCAGGGAGGATAGGTTGCCCACGCGTCTGGCCGAGCACCCCACGATGCCCAAGGTGCGGCCCCGGAGGACGCCCAAGCCCGGCGTCATCGACGCCGACTAGCTGCGGCAGGTCTGCCTGGACGCCGGCGCCGACGACGTCGGCTTCGCCCGCGTCGCCGACCCCGCGATGGACTCCGAACGGCCGCACGTCGAGAAGGCATTGCCCGGCGCGATCAGCTACATCTCGCTGGTCGTCAAGATGAACCGGGACAACGTGCGTTCGAGCGAACACAGCGTGGCCACCAGGAGTTCCACCGCAGCGGCGAGATCACAACGAGGCGGCGCACCGCATCACCCGGGTGCTGCAGGACGCGGGCCACCGCGTGGTGAATCCTTCGGCCACCTTCCCGATGGAGATGGATCGCTTCCCCGGCCGCATCTGGGTGGTGGCACACAAAACCCGTGGCCGTGGCCGCCGGCCTGGGCGCGATGGCTATCCACCGCAACGTCATCCACCCCAGGTTTGGCAACGTCATCCTGCTTGGCACGATTCTGGGGGCGGAATCGATCAGTGCTTACGGCGCACCGCTGGACTATTCGCCTGCTGGCGCAGGGGGTCGTATTCGAATAGGACCAATGTCCGTCCTTAGGCGACTCTGGTTGCGCTGCGGATGTCTAGATAGGGCAGATACCGCGAATCGAAGCAACCTGCACAGCGTTCTGACTCCGCGGCATGTACTTCGAAACTCGGTTGTCTGACCGGTTCGCGGCTTCCAGAGCGCTGGTGGCCGCGGTGAGCCGCCTATTACCGTTGTAGACGGCGTTCTAGGGAGGTCAGTTCGTCATGCATTTCGAAGGGCAAATCGTTATCACCGATGCGTGCGAACCACATCTTGATGTCGGCGATTTCGGCCATCCACTGGGCGGAGTCGACGTGTAACGCCGCCTCAATCACCTCGCGGTTGTACCGCTTGGTGTCGATGCCGTCGAGGTCGAGGTCATCGACGGCGGGTATGTCGCCGATGGGGGTGCGTACCGCGTCGGCGGTGCCGTCGAGTCGTTGCAGGGCCCATTTGAGGACGCGGATGTTTTCGCCGAACCCGGGCCACAGGAATCTGCCGTCGTCGTTGCGGCGAAACCAGTTGACGTAGAAGATCTTCGGCAGCTTGTCGGCGTGGGTCTTGTCGGCGATGTCGAGCCAGTGCTGCAGGTAGTCAGCGACGTGGTAGCCGAGGAATGGCAGCATCGCCATGGGGTCGCGCCGTACGACGCCGACAGTGCCGGTGGCTGCTGCAGTGGTTTCCGAGGACAGAGTGGCGCCGAGGAACACGCCGTGCTGCCAGCTCAGGGATTGGGTGATGAGTGGGATGGTGTTGGCGCGACGTCCACCCAAGAAGATCGCGGATATGGGCACACCGTGGGGATCGTTCCATTCCGGTGCGGCGGTGGGACACTGCGCGATCGGGGTGCAATACCGCGAGTTAGGGTGCGCTGCAGGCTCATTGGAGTCGGGTGTCCAGTCGCGGCGTTTCCAGTCGATGAGGTGAGGGGGCTTGTCCTTGGTCATCCCTTCCCACCAGACGTCGCCGTCGTCGGTGAGGGCGACGTTGGTGAAGATGGAGTTGCCTGCGTCGATGGTGGCGATGGCGTGGGGGTTGGTGTCAGCGCTGGTGCCCGGTGCGACGCCGAAGAATCCTGCTTCGGGGTTGGTGGCGTAGAGGCGGCCGTCCTCACCGAAGCGTATCCAGGCGATGTCGTCGCCGATCGTTTCGGCGGTCCACCCGTCGAGGGTGGGGTCGAGCATCGCCATGTTGGTTTTGCCGCACGAGGAAGGGAAGGCGGCAGCGACGTAGTGCACTGCACCTTCTGGGGAGGTGAGTTTGAGGATGAGCATGTGTTCGGCGAGCCAACCCTCGTCGGCGGCCATCTTGGAGGCGATGCGCAGTGAGTAGCACTTTTTGCCGAGCAGGGCGTTGCCGCCGTAGCCTGAGCCGTAGCTCCAGATGAGGCGTTCTTCGGGGAAGTGTGAAATGTACTTGGTGTGATCGCACGGCCATGGCACGTCAACCTGACCGGGTCGCAGTGGCGCCCCGACCGAGTGCAGGCATTTGACGAAATCAGCGTCGGTGTTGAGTCGGTCCCACACCAAGTTCCCGGAGCGGGTCATGATATGCATCGACGCTGCGACGTATTCGGAATCGGTGATTTGCACGCCGTATTTGGGTTCGGCGGCGTCGATCGGCCCCATGCAGAATGCGATCACATACATGGTGCGTCCGGCCATCGCGCCGCGATATTCCTCGGTCATCACGGTTTTCATGTCGACGGGGTCCATCCAGTTGTTGGTGGGTCCGGCGTCGGTGGGATCTTCAGAGCAGATGTAGGTGCGGTCTTCGACGCGGGCGACATCCTCGGGGTCCGACGTGCACCAGAACGAGTTGGGCTTCTGGGTCAGTGGGACGAAGGCGCCTTTGGCGACCAGTTCGGCGGTGAGCCGCTGCCATTCCTCGGTCGAGCCGTCGCACCAGGTGACGCGGTCGGGGGTGGTCAGCTCGGCTACTGCTGCGACCCAGGAGTTGAGTGATGTGGCGTTGACGGGTGAGTCATCGACGCCGGGAGACGTGAACGTAGTTGATGTCATGGGATTCTCCTCAACGAATGTGGTGGGTGCGTTGCTTCGTGTAGATCGGCATCATGGGCTCTCATCCGGTGGTGGCAGCGCACGCTGCACCCGGTGAGCCACGGACGTCACGAGGAGCCTCTCGTCGGCGCGGGGCAGCATCCGATCGGCCGGGGTCACCAACGCGACACCGCGCGAGCAGGCGGCGAGAACGTCGATGTTCAGGCGGGGGTGCGGGTGTGCACACAAGGCACGCAGCAGTCCGGGCAGCACAAGCGATCCGTACTCGTACGGGGACTCGGGAGTGGTGATTGTTCGGCCTGGCGCGAGGTCCTCGGGCGCTGCACCGGCGAGGTCGACGAGCACGTCGTGGTAGGCCATCACCTGTCGTAGCGGGAAGTCCTCGGCATCGTAGCTGTGCCAGCTGGTGATGACTCCTGCGTTGAGGCGGGCGAGCAGCGGGCCGAGCGCGGGAGGGGCCGTGCCGGTGATCACGATGCGGCCGCGGCGCACAGCGGCGCCGTGTCGGTGCAGGGTGGTGAGTGCAGCAGCTCCTAGGGCGGCGGTGAGGGCGTCGGCGTCGGTGATGATGACGGGACCGTTCTCACCCTTGACTGCGCGTTGTACGTGGGCGGCGGCTGCGGCGTCAAAACCGATCAGTAGCAACGCTGTTGGGGCTGACGGTAGGGAACGCAGGCGCGCGATGACGATGTCGGGGTCGGCTGCGGTCAGTGGTAGGGGAACGGCACTCAAGTCGGCGTGGCGGCTGAGCAGGTCGGCGTAATCGTCCATCGTCGACCAGTCCGAGCCGATGGCAGTCGTCGTTGCCGGGCGGCGCTTTACTGCGACGACGCCGACGGTGGGGGAGTGCGGGAGGCGCCCGCAGGCGGTCTCGACGGTCACGGTCGGGGTGGAGTGATCATTGGTGGTCTTTTCTGCTTGGCTTTGCGTGCGTGCGTGCGTGCGTGCGGGTCGGCGGTGGTTGTCGTGCTGGCGCGGTGTCTGAGACGACTGGTGGTCCGGTGTCGTGCTGATCGAGTAGTTCGGCTTGGCCGGCGATGACACTGGTGAGGATGGCGCGGGCCACCTCGAGCATTTCGACGACGCGCGGTGTGGCCAGCGTGTAGGACACGGTCAGACCTTCTCGGCGCGCGGCGACCAGTCCCGCTCGGCGCAGGATGGACAGCTGTTGAGAGAGGTTGGTGGGTTCGATACTGACGTCCGGCAGGAGTTCTGAGACCGTGCGTTCGCCGGTGCTGAGCAGTTCCAGCACGCGGATGCGGGCGGGGTGGGCCAGCGCCTTGAAGAAGTCCGCCTTCATCCGGTAGAGCGGCTGGAGCGCATCTGTCGCCATGGCCCCTCCTGTTCTATCTACTAATTGCGAATCTTAGCAAGTAACTTGGATAAGGGGGAGGGGCGGTGACGGAGATTTCACAGGTCGTTGCCCGCGTAGGACTGGTTGAAGCTCTTATTGGCCAAGGGAAAGTCGGGGACGATGGTGTCAGACATCGCCACCGGCAGTGCCGGCCAGTTGAACCAGGATGGATCGACGATCTTGGCGCGAGTGAGGTGGCGGTCGGAGGTGGTTTCAATGCGGTGCACGATGGTGCCTCGCCATCCTTCGACGATGCCCACGCCGGTGGCGGCGCCGTTTGGGCCCGGCTTCAGGGGTCTGACATGGGTGAGGGGGCCTGCGTGAGCGTCGATGAGGTAGCAGGCCAGGGCGGTCGATGCCGCGTACTCGTCGCGGCGCAGTGCGTAGCGCGCGGCGACGTCCCCGCTGCTGGCGGCGATTTCGGTGATGGGAAGCGCGGTGGTGGGATGCTCGAGGCGGGCATCGGTGCGCATGCCGCTGGCGCGCGCGACATAACCCAATGTGCCGAGGGAGTGGGCGTCGTCGTGGTGCAGGACGGCGGTGCCGTCGAAGCGGTCAGACACCAGGCTGTTGCGCAAGGTCAGGTCGGCCACCTCGGCGAGGTCGATGGCGAGGGCCTGTAGGTGCGCCGGGTCGGGTAGCGAGCGTACGGTCACTCCGGCGGGGACGATGGCCCCGCGCAGCAGTCGATGTCCGGTGACAGTGGCGTTGATGCGCAGGAGTTGTTCGCGGATGCGCTGGGCATGGGTGTTGGCGATACCGAATCCGACGTCGTTGGCCAGCGCCCCCAGATCGGTGGCATGGTTGTAGAGCCGCTCAAGTTCGACAAGCAGCGCCCGCAATCGGTGCACATGTGGGGGCAGGTCGATGTCGAGGGCGTCTTCGACCGCCAGGCTGTAGGCCAGCGCGTGCGCGGCCGAGGTATCCCCGCTGATTCTCTCGGCGAGTGTGACCGCGTGGTCGGCGAGGCGGCCTTCGAACAGTTTCTCCAGGCCGCGGTGCACGAACCACAACCGTGCCTTCAGTCGAAGGATGGTTTCCCCGACGACGGAGAACCGGAAGTGGCCGGGTTCGATCAGGCCGGCGTGTACCGGGCCGACGGGGATTTCGTAGACGCCGGTGCCCTCGACGGTGACGAACGGGAAACCGCCCGTCGCCGTGAATGCCGGAGGTGTCGGGGCGCCGCAGCGCATCGGATACCACTCTTCGGGCCAGTGGGCGTGCCGCACCAGAGGCCGTGGGCGGGGATGGCCCAGCAGCCGAATCCCGTAGAGGTCGGCCATCTCGCGTTCGAAGCGGCTAGCCGGAAACGACAGCGGCGCCAGCGACGGCACCACCGGATCATCGGCTGCTACAACGTATTCGAGTTCGACGCGGCGGTCGGGCCACCCGGCGAGGAACAGATACACCACTCGCAGGGTGTCACCGTCGTCATGCGCGGCCACCATCGCGAGCCGGAAACCGGCGGTCAACAAGTGCTCGGCCTGCTCGCCGAGCTGCGCCGCGGTGACCCGCTGCCGCAGGGCTGTCGGGGTCATCGCGGGCCCTCCAGCTGCTGCGCTGCGGCCACCATCAGATCGGTCAGCGGGCCGGCGGCCACCCCCAGGGCCAGTGAGGCGGCTAACCCCGCGACGAGTGCGAACGCCAGTGAACGCGGTGGACAGATGGTGGGCGCGTCGGCCGGTGCGGCACCCAGCAGGAGCCGGGTGGTGTTGCGGGCGAGGGCGACGAAACCGATGGCGATCAGCGTCATGGCGACGGCGAGCACCAACCCGAGATTCGCCTCGGCGAGTGCGCGGGCGATGGCGAGTTCGCTGGCGAACATCGCGAAGGGCGGTAGGCCGAGCAGGATGATCACCCCGACCGCGAATGACGTGCCGATCAGCCGCGAGCGCTGCAGAACGCCGGTGATGTCGGCGATGGCGGTGCTCTGATGTGTTGTTTGAAGTTGTCCCCCGGCGATGAACAGCACGGTTTTGCCCAGGCCATGTGCCACCACGTGCAGCAGCAGCGCGGCGATTGCCAGCGTGGTGCCCGCCGCGGCGGCCACGGCGATGAGTCCCATGTTCTCCATGGAGGAGTAGGCGAGCATTCTCTTGAGGTCACCGGTGACGGTGAGTAGTAGCGCCGCGATGGCGACGGTCGCCAGTCCGGTCAGGAGCAGACCATTACGCATGAAATGAGTTCCGGCGCCGGCGTCGATGATGGGTTTGAGCCGGATCAGCACCGACATTGCTACCGACAACAGCACGCCACTCATCAACGCGCTGACCGGAGCCGGGGCTTGACTGTGTGCGTCGGCCAGCCATGTATGGAACGGGAAGAGGCCGGCCTTGGTGCCGTAGCCGATGAGCAGCAGCCCACCGGCCAGCCGTGTCACCGCCGGATCCAGCGCGCCGGCGTGAGACATCAACACGTCGAGGTTGAGAGCCTCGGCGGCGGCCGCACCGTTGTGTCGGGCGGCGAAGTAGAGCAGCACGGTGCCCAGGAATGCCACCGCGATGCCCACCGAGCAGACGATGACGTATTTCCAGGTTGCTTCCAGCGCGTTGCGGGTGCGGTGGTGTCCGACCAAGAATGCGGTAATGACGGTGGTGGCCTCGATCGCGACCCAGATGAGCCCGATGTTGTTGGCGCACACTGCCAACTCCATCGCGGCCACGAACGCCGGAGTCAGAGTGCCGTAGAGACGGGCCCCGGCGGCATCGGTGTGGCCGTCGGCCAGTTCGGTGTGCAGGTAGCCGATGCTGGCCACCGTCGCTAGCAGGGCCACCACCGCGATGACGATGAGCATGAAGGTGGCCAGCGCGTCGATGCGCAGCAGCCCGCCTGCAGCAAGGTGCACACCGTGCCCGACGCGGGTGGCTAGCGCAATGCTGCAGAACAGGATTACCGCTGCGGAGATCGCGGTGACCGTGGCGCTGAGCCGGCTCCACCCGAGGGCCGCTGTGAGCCCGGCGGCGGCGACGGGGGCCAGCAGCGAGGCCATCATCAACTCGGTCATCAGTCGCGTAGCTCCTGCAACTCATCGAGGTCTGCGGCGCCGAACAGGCGGCGCAGTCGACCGGTGAGGATGCCGATCACGATGACCGCGAACAGCACGTCCAGGGACACTCCGAGTTCCACGATCATCGGGACGCCGTCGGTGAGCAGGAACGCCGTCGCAGCGATCCCGTTGTCCAGCAACAGGAACCCTGCGGCCTGTGACACGGCGTGGCGGCGGGTCACCATCACGAACAACCCGATCAGTATCACCGCGAACGCGGTGGGAACCGCGTCGGTCAGCGTGGTGGACTGCAGAGCGGTCAATGGGCGGGTGACGGCGAACGCGACGAGGGTCAACATCGCCACCATCAGCAGCGAACTGGCGGTGTTCATCAACGGTGTCGCGTCGCGCCTGCCGGGCGGCTCGGCAGCCAACGCGCGCCGCAGAAGCCAGGGCAGCATCACCGCCCGCAACGCCAGTACCGCCACCCCGACGAGCAGCAGCGCAGTGTCGCCGAGGTATGCGCCGGCCGCGATGGGAATGGCTGCCAGCGCGAGTCCTTGACACGCCAACAGCGTCACGATCGAACGCAGCGCGCGGCGCCACACGACCAGTACGGCCGCGAGAAGCATTCCGCCGGAGGCGAAATCGATGATCAGCGCGAAGGTGGAAGGGGCCATCGAGGCGACCTCATCGGGTGAAGAAGTTGGCGGAGGTGACGGCCAGTAACCCCAGCAGGAACGATCCGGCCAGGAGCTCGGGCACGCGGAACAAACGCAGTTTGGCCATGAATACTTCCATCGTGGCCAGCGCTGTGGCCAGCACGGCAACCTTGACCGTGATGGCCCCTACGCCGGTCAGGACCTGCAGAAGGGTGGGTGCGTCGGCGGCGATGCCCCACGGCAGGAACAGGTTGGCCAGTAGCGCCAGCAGCACGGTCAGCCGCATCGCTGATGCCCACTCCATGAGTGCGAGACGGGGTCCGGCGTATTCGAGCACCATGGCTTCGTGGACCATGGTCAGCTCCAGGTGCGTGGCTGGGTTGTCCACCGGCAGCCGACCCGCCTCGGCGATGATCACCAGCACCAGTGCGACGAAGGCAAGCACCCCAGTCAAGGACGCCACCGAGCCAGGATCAGAGAGCGTTGTTGCCATCAGCGCCCCGAGGTTGGCCGACCCGGTCGGGATCGACAGCGCGAACACGGCGAGCAGGATCGTCGGCTCCACGAGCGCGGCGATCGTGATCTCCCGGCTTGCGCCCATGCCGCCGAACGCGGTTCCGGTGTCGATGCCGGCCAACGTCAAGGCGACGGTGCCAAGAAAAAGCACACCGACCACCGCGAACAGATCAGCGACTGGATCCAGCGGGCTGCCAGTCGCCACGATCGGGACAATGGCGGCGAGCAGGATCGAGGTGGCGGCCACGATCAGGGGAGCGGCTGTGAACACCACGGTGGTTCCGCGGGGAATGATCTGCTGTTTGCCCAACTGTTTGCGCAGGTCGCGCCAGGGTTGCAGGATCCCGCCGCCGCCGCGCCCCTCCCATGCCGCGCGTACCTGGCGCATCAGGCCGATCAGGAGCGGCGCGCCGACCGTGACGGTGAGCAGCTGCGCCCCGCCGGCGACCACTGCCATCACGGTCATCGGGCGATCACCAGCACTACCAGCACGCCGAGTGCACCGTAGGCGAGGTAGAGATGCACGCTGCCGTTGTGGGCGCGGCGCACCACCTCGGCGGCTCGCTTCACTCCCGTCACAACCGGTTGATAGAGGCGGATCTCAAGGGCGTCGGCGATCCGGTTGCGGTAGGTGATCGCTGACACCATGTAGCGCGATTCGCTGTGGTGGGTGACGTCGATGTCGGACGCTGGGCGTAACACGTCGTTGAAAACTCGTTGCAGCGGTTCAGCGAAAGACGTTGCGGTGTACTGCATCCGAGGTGTGAGATCGTCGGCACCGCACGCCCACAACGGTAATTGCACGGTCGGCGGTCGGCGTCGCGCGCGCCACCGCATCGCGACTACTGCGGCCAGCAGCGCCGCAACGAACGCTGTTGCGAGCAGGCCGGGTGCAATCGAGCCGCCGAGACCGGGCAGCCGGATCACGGCGGCGAAGTCGACCGCGGGCGCCGCGCTGCGGGCGGTGGGCATGACATTGACGGCCCGCGCCACGACCGCTGCCGCCGCGACGGGGGCCAGGGCGAGCACCACACACCCCACAGCGACGATCACCATGGCGGTCAGCATGCTGGCAGCGGATTCGCGGGCCTGCCGTGCTGCGGCTGACCGCGGGCGCGCCAGGAAGCCGATGCCGAATGCCTTGACCATGGCGGCCACCGACAACCCGGTGGTGAGCGCGACGGCGCCCACCGCCAGCGGTGCCGCCAACGCGACCACGACATCGCCGCTCGTGCTGGCGTGCACCAACGCCTGCACGAGCAGCCACTCGCTGACGAATCCCGCACCCAGCGGCAGACCGCAGGCGCCCAGCGCCGCGACACCGAACAGCACCGTGGTGACCGGCATGGGACGGGCCAGTCCGCCCATGCGGTCCAGGTCGCGCAGGCCGGTAGCGGCCAGAACTGATCCTGCGGCCATGAACCCCAACGATTTGAACGCCGCGTGGGCCAGCAGGTGCAACAGCGCCGCGACGGCCGCAATGGCGGCGGCCTCGGGTGCCCCGGCGCCCGACAGCAGCAGCGACGCCCCCAACGCCATGGTGATCAACCCCATGTTGTCAGTGGTGGAGTAGGCCAGCAGGCGTTTCACGTCGGTGGCCACGCTGGCCTGCAACACCCCGTACAGCGCCGATGCAGCCCCGACCAGCAGCAGCAGCACCGCCCACCAGCGTGGGCCGGGTCCGATCAACACCAGGTCGATTCGGATGATTCCGTACACGCCCAAGGTGACCATCGCCGCGCTCATCAACGCCGACACCGGACTGGGTGCCTCCGGGTGAGCCCGTGCCAGCCACGCATGCAGGGGAACCAACCCCGCCTTGGAACCGAATCCGGCCACCGTCAACACGAACACCACATCACGCAACGGTTCAGGGACCACCGTCATCTCGGTGAAGCGATCCGCGCCCATCGATGTCGCCATCACCATCAACCCGACGAGAATCGCCACGAACCCCAGCTGGGTCATCGCTGCATAGAACAGTGCCGCAGAACGCACTTCAGCCCGGTCGTGGTCGGTGATCACCAGCAGCACCGACGCCAGGGCCATCAGCTCCCACGCCAGTAGGAACGTCGGGATCGACCCTGCCGCGGTGACCAACAACATGGCCGCCACGAACAGCGGCAGCACTGTCAGCGACAGCGCCGGCCAGCGTTCATGGCGTGCATAGCCCACGGTGTACACGCCCACCGGGACGGCCACTGCGCCGATCAGCACGCTGAAGAATCCGCCCAGCGGGTCGAGGTGCAGGACCACTCCGCTCAGCGGCAACAACCAACCGATGCTCATCTGGGGGGCGGAACCGAAGACCGCGACCAGTCCACCCCACACGCCCGCCGCGCCGATCAGGGCGGTCGCGGAACCCGCTGCGGCACAGCCGACGTGGTGGCGTCCTGGGTGATTCTTCACCTCCACCGTGGGTACGTCGACAGCGATGGTCCTCATCGTCTGGTCACCGAGCGCAGCGCCGCGATGATCGCCTCCGGCGTCGGGGGGCAGCCGGCGATTTCGACGTCGACACTGTCGAGGACCTCTCCGACCGAGCCCACCACGCCGTAGGCGTCAGCGAACACGCCGCGGTTCAACGCACAGTCACCGCAGGCGATCACCACCCGCGGCGCAGGTGTGGCGGCCGCCGTGTTGCGCAGCGGCTCCTCCATGTTGCGGGTCACCACACCCGTCACCAGCAGGGCGTCGGCGTGTCGCGGGGAGGCCACCAGGCGGGCACCGAACCGCTCGGCGTCATACACCGGGCCGAACGCCCCGGAGATCTCGATCTCACAACCGTTGCACGACCCGGCGTCGACGTGGCGGATCTGCATGGAACCCCGCAACGCATCGATTGCTGCCGGCGCCGCGAACGGAGCCGGTGGAGCCGGTTCGACGATCCGTCCGACGCGCAACGCCTTGCGTAGCCACCCGATCACGACCTGATCACCACCTTCCGTTGTCTGCCGCCGGTTCGTCTACCGCAACGAGGATGTCGCCCGCCGCGGCTCTCGCAGCTCGTTGTCTAACCTGACACCTAATTGCTAATATTCGCAAGTTCCAACAATGTGAGATGAGTCGTGTGGGTAGGGCGAGGGTCATGCCTACAGCGTCCGCTGATTCGCACGTCGATCGAGAGAAACGAGCAGTGATGGGTAGCCCGGTGATCGTGGAAGCGGTGCGCACACCGATCGGCAAGGTGCGCACACCGATCGGCAAACGGGGCGGCTGGCTGGCCGATGTACACCCCACCGAACTGCTCGGGAACCGCAGGGCCGCTGGCGATATCCCCACGACACCTTCGGCACCCGGTGTACCGATCCGACGTAGCTGCCGGTCGTGGTCCAAGAGGTCGGGGACGAGGCCGTAGCCGGCCTTCAGCGTCGGCGATCATCTCCCCACTTGCTAATATCAGCAATTAGCACACATCTGGGGCCATCGAGGGAGGTCGTCGTGACAGACGCGCACCAACCGCTCTACCGAATGAAAGCCGAATTCTTCAAAACGCTCGGTCACCCAGCGCGGATTCGAGTCCTAGAACTGTTGAGCGTGCGTGACCAAACCGTCGCCGAGATGCTCCCGCAGGTAGGGATCGAACCGGCCAACCTCTCCCAGCAATTGTCAGTTCTGCGCCGAACAGGGCTGGTGACCGCCCGACGAGAAGGTTTGAGCGTCACCTACACCCTGGCGTCGCCTCGCGTGTCCGAACTCCTCGCAGTCGCTCGCGCGATCCTCAACGGAGTCGTCACTGGTCAAGCCGAACTCCTTGACCGCGACAACACAGACGTTCCTGTAGAGGCGATCTCCGCCGCCAAATGACAAGAACACGAGCTTTAACTTAACTAAGCCTGAGTCCGCCGATGAACTGGGGCTGCGTCGGCGGTCTTCGATGATGACCATCTCGTGTCGTCTGCTGGGTTGGTCCCGGTGATGGCGCTGGCCACGCAGACCGGGCTGCCAGAACTGTTGTCCTAGCCCCAGGCGTGGACGACGTTCTGCGCGGGCTCGAGTCCCTGGGCGATCAGCAGCTCCGCCGCGTCGGCGGCCTGCTCGCAGATCGTCGGCACTTCCTTGCGCTCGGCGGCATTGAAGTTCTCCAGCACGAAGCTGGCACCGGACATCCGTCCGGGCGGCTTGCCGATGCCGACCCGGACCCGTTGGAAGTCGTTGCTGCCCAACGCCGATGCCACCGAGCGGAGGCCGTTGTGTCCGGCGACCCCGCCGCCTGCCTTGAGCCGGATGCGCCCGAAGTCGATGTCCAGCTCGTCGTGGATCACCACGAGGTCGGCTGGGGGCACCGAGTAGAACTTCGCCAACGGACCCACCTGACGCCCCGACTCGTTCATGTAGACGCGGGGCTTGGCGAGCACCACCGGACGGCCCGCGAGCCGCCCGGTGGCCACCTCGGCGCCAGACTTCTTGTGAACCTTGAACTTCTCGCCGATGCGGTCGGCGAGGATGTCGACCACGACGAAGCCGACGTTGTGCCGGGTCGTGGCGTAGTTCGGTCCGGGGTTGCCCAGCCCGACCACCAGCAGGGGCCCCCGCCCTTCGGCGGGGGACGGCTCTGCCACGACAGCGGTCCGTTCTGCCCGGACTATTCGGAAGCGGATTCGGAATCCGACTCCGACGCGGCGTCCTCGGAGGTTTCCTCCTCGGAGGTCTCCTCGGCGGCAGCCTGGCCTTCCTCACCGGCGCCCTCGGCCTCGAGGTCCTCGGCGGTCGGCGCGACGATCACGTTGATGACCAACAGCTCGGGGTCGGACACCAGCGTCACGCCGGAGGGCAGCTCGACGTCGGCGGCGGTGATCTGGGTACCGGCCTGGGCATCCTCCACCGAGACGGTGAACTGCTCGGGGATCGACTGCACGTCGGCCTCGATCTCGATGGTGTTGGTTTCCTGGTTCACCAGGGTGCCGGGGGCTGCGTCCCCCTCGATCACGACGTTGACGTCGACGGTGACCTTCTCGCCGCGGCGCACCACGAGCAGGTCGGCGTGCTGGATGTTGCGCCGGATCGGGTGGATCTCCAGAGCCTTGGTGAGGGCGAGCTGCTCATTGCCGTCGATGTCCAGCGTGAGCACGGCGTTGGTGCCCGCGTGACGCAGCACCGCGGCGAAGTCGCGGCCGTCGAGCTCGAGGTGCTGAGGGTCGGCGCCGTGGCCGTACAGCACCGCGGGAACCTTGCCCTCGCGGCGGGCGCGACGCGAGGCGCCCTTGCCGGTGACGGTGCGGACCTGGGCGGTCAGATTGTTGGGGGCGTTCTTCGCCATTTTCGGTGCTCCTGTGCCGGTGATCGGTGTCGGGCACGGCCAGGGTTGCACACCTGTGAAGATGCTGGTTCCCGTCGATAACGGTGGCCGTGAAATCAAGCCACCCTCGCCGTGACGCGTCCGCAAGGGTAGCGCACCGCACCCCGCGGGAGAAAATCTACAGTGGGAACTCGACCCCGGTGAGCTGCTCGGAGAGGGTCCACAGCGCCCTGGCTTTGTCCCGATTGCGTGCCAGCGGACTGCGCTGGGCCCGACCGGTGGGGCCGCGCATCGCGAACCGCGGGCCGATGAAGCTGTCACCTGGCAGGTCCTGCGAGGCCGCGTAGAGGGTCTGGCGGGCGCCGAAGTCGGCGTCGGTGGCGGTCAGCCGGTTGGCGGTGTCCCAGAATCGGGTGCCGAACTTGTTCCCGGTCTGGCCCTGCAGGTTGGTCGCCGAGTACCCGGGATGGGCCGCGACTGCCTTGACCGGTGAGCCGGCACTGTCCAATCGGCGCTGCAACTCGGTGGTGAACAGCAGGTTGGCGAGCTTCGACTGGCCGTAGGCCGGCCAGGCGAGGTAGGGCCGCGACTTCCAGTTGAGGTCCTTGAGGCTGATGTAGCCGAGCAGGTGCATCATCGACGACACGGTGACCACCCGGTCGGTGAGGCGGGGCAGCAGCAGGTTCGTCAGCGCGAAGTGGCCCAGGTGGTTGGTGCCGATCTGGCTTTCGAAGCCGTCCGCGGTCTGCGCGTACGGAACGGCCATGATGCCGGCGTTGTTGATCAGCACGTCGACGCCGCTGACGCCGTCGGCGAACTCCCGGATCGACGCCAGGTTCTGCAGGTCGAGCTTGCGCACCTCCACATCGCCCGCCATCTGCGCCGCGGCCGCATTGCCCTTGTCGAGGTTGCGCACCGCCAGGATCGTCCTGGCGCCGACGCGGGCCAGCTCGCGGGCGGTCACCAGGCCCAGCCCCGAGTTGGCGCCGGTGACGATGACGGTGCGTCCGGCGAAAGAGGGCAGGTCGGCGGCGGTCCAGTCGCTCATATTCACCACCCTAGTGGGGCCGTGACCGGCGCCGAAACGGCATTCCAGCAGCCAAACGTCGAGTGCGGGCCTGATGGAATGCCATTTCGGCGCAGATTACTTCGGCACCTCGACGGTGAAGCCGCTGATGATCGTCTCGATGTCCGGTGCGTCCGCGGCCGCCTTGTCGGCGTAACCGGTGACGGTGAACTGGATCAGGTAACGCTGACCACCGGCACCGGGCTTCTGCGGGGCGCCGGTGGCGATGACGATGCGGTTGTAGGTGTGCATCCGGGCGCCGTTGAGGTCGTAGCTGCCCTCGATCATCGATGATGGAAAGCCCCCGAAATCGGCGGCCGACGAGTTGAGCTCGGTGAAGTTCTCCGACATCTCGGCGTCGACGTTGCCGTGGGTGACGGCTTCGCGGGCGTCGAAGTCTCCGTTGAGTTCGAACACCATCAGCATCGCGGTCGGGTAGGTGTCGCCCTTGACGATCATCCGGGCGCCCGGGGCGAGGTTGGTGCCCTGGTACGGCGTCCATCCGGGCGGGGTGGGCATCGACACGGTGAGGTCGGTCAGCTTGTCGGGGACGACGGGCTCGCCGACGACGCCGGCCTTCTCCAGGAATGCGGCGATGGGCTCCCGATCCGCATCGGTCGCGGTGGCGGGGGCCGTGGTCGTGGTGCTCGGCGTCGACCACACGGACTGGTAGTCGGGCGCCTCCGTCGCGCAGCCCGCGCAGCCGAGCGCCGCCAGCGCGGCAGCGACCGCCAGCCGTGGTCGAACCGTCACAGAATCTCTCGGACGCGCTCGAGGGGTCGCGCCAGGCGGGTGCCCTTGGGCGTCACCACGAACGGCCGCTCGATCAGGATCGGATTCGCGGCCATCGCGTCGAGCAGTTCGTCGTCGGATGCCGAGGCCAGACCGAGTTCGGTATAGAGGGCTTCGCGCTTGCGCACGGCCGCGCGCACCTCGATCCCGGCCTCGTCGATCATCTTGACCAGCTCGGCGCGTGACGGCGGCGTCTTGAGATACTGCACGATCTCGGGCTCGATGCCGTTGTCGCGCAACAACTCCAGTGTCTTGCGCGACGTGGAGCACTTCGGGTTGTGATAGATGACGGAGTCGCCACGCTCGGGCATGTCAGGCCGACCCGTCGAAAAGTCCTGTCACCGAACCGTTGTCGAAAACCGCCCGGATGGTGTTCGCCAGCAGCGGGGCGATGGACAACACGGTGAGCGCAGGGAACATCTTCTCCTCACCGATCGGCAGCGTGTTGGTGACGATGACCTCGCGGGCGCCGGACTCGGCCAGTCGCTCGCGGGCGGGGTCCGACAGCACACCGTGGGTGGCGGCGATGACGACGTCGGCCGCACCGTCCTGCTTCAGCAGGCGTACCGCCCCGGCGATGGTGCCACCGGTGTCGATCATGTCGTCGGTGAGGATGCAGGTCTTGCCGCTCACGTCGCCGACGACGCGGTTGGACTTCACCTGGTTGGGCACCAGCGGGTCACGGGTCTTGTGGATGAAGGCCAGCGGGACGCCGCCGAGGGAGTCGGCCCACTTCTCGGCGACACGCACCCGGCCGGAATCGGGGGAGACCACCACCATGTCGTGGTCGGAGTAGTTCTCGGCGATGTAGCCGGTCAACAGCTTCTGCGCCCGCATGTGGTCGACGGGCCCGTCGAAGAACCCCTGGATCTGATCGGTGTGCAGGTCGACGGTGACGATCCGGTCGACCCCTGCGGTCTTGAGCAGGTCGGCGACCAGGCGCGCGGAGATGGGCTCACGGCCGCGGTGCTTCTTGTCCTGGCGGGCGTAGGGGTAGAACGGCAGGATCGCGGTGATGCGCTTGGCGCTGCCGCGCTTGAGCGCGTCGATCATCAGCAGCTGTTCCATGAGCCATTGGTTCAGCGGCCACGGGTGGCTCTGCAGCACGAACGCGTCGCACCCGCGCACCGACTCGTCGAAGCGAACGAAGATCTCGCCGTTGGCGAAGTCCCGCGCGGTCTGCGCGGTGACCGGAACGTCGAGCTCCTTGGCGACCTGCTCGGCCAGTTCGGGGTGCGCCCGACCAGAGAAGAGCATCAGGTTCTTGCGGTTGTCGGTCCAGTCGTGACTCACAGGGCTGCCCTTGGCGTCGTGGGTATCGATACGGGGCCATCGTACGTAGCGCTTACACCCGTACGCTGCCGGGTTACCAGAATGCCAACAAACGGCGACCGGCTGCTACTGGTCGGTAGGTTCGCCGTCCTGCGTGTCGGCGGCGTCGGCGGCGTCGGCGGGAGTCTGGTTCGCCGCGGCTGCCGCGGCCGCCGCAGCGCTGCCGGGCCGCTTGCGCTCCACCCAGCCTTCGATGTTGCGTTGCGGTCCCGCGGACACCGCCAGCGCACC
>Ga0209347_1001732_pt1 | contig 32951 bp, 25 predicted proteins | sample AutmiccommuBRH23_FD_187382 | JGI IMG/M metagenome (GOLD analysis project Ga0209347, IMG submission 187382) | Deep subsurface microbial communities from Mt. Terri, Switzerland - Autotrophic microbial communities BRH/23 (SPAdes) (version 2) | ecosystem: Environmental > Aquatic > Deep subsurface >...
ACAGCATCTGGGGAACGTCGGAATCTGAATCCTCCAAGGCAGGCCGGAACGCCGGCATGGATCCGGAAAGGTCACCGGACAAAAAGGATTATAATAATGCCAAAAACTTGAACACCGAACTGAAACGTTCTTTTTACACCCATGATGTGGTCATCCATACCTTGAACCAGAAAGGCGAAACGGGGTCCCATTATTTTGATGCCGATGAATTGGCGATGAAGGGGGTCACATCCACAGCGGAGAACCCGATATATATAGATAGCGAGGCGTTTCAGTATGCTTATAATGAGCACGAATCGCGCTGGGAGAAAACAGGGTTGATGCAATCTGACGCTATGTCTTTCATGGTGCCGATGCTTTCGATAGGGATGGTCAAGCTGCCACCGGACCCCATGCTCGAGGCGGTGGATCGGTTTAAGGAACAGGGGCTGAGGTTAAATACCTTTATGATTGTGGAATGGGCATTTATCTATAAACCCGACGACTTCAGAATGGACGGCTACAATGAGCGGACGGTCCCCTGTGAAGATGGCGGAGATTGTGTAGCATTTGATTACGAAGATCCTGAATACAAAGGTACCTATGTTGTATTCGACGGTCAGGGGAGGCTGGCCAAAATATATGCGCGGATTGACAGCCAGATGACACAGGAAGATGGAAGTTTTGAGTTTGACTATGAGACCCCGGTATCAGTGACCATTCCTTCGGCAGTAGAGGTTAAAATGCCTTTTCAGGACATCCTGTCCAAAGGACTCGATGTGGACGAAGAATAAACTTTGGGCAATGACCGCTTAGCAGGGGATTAAGTTGATGCCATGATAAAGGATCTTCCTGATGCCGGTCAGTTATTGGTTTTCTTCAATTTTAAAGATCCTGAATTATTTAACCTCGCCCTTAATGTCAGTCGTGGAAAATGTACTTCCCGGGTTTATTGGCCCGTCCCGAAGCTAATTGCGATCCGACTGCTGCAAAAATTTTGCTTTGCCAGTCTTTCTCCGGAATATTTCGAATCAGATTCCGGGCCTATCGCTCTGTTATCGGGCCCTTATGCTTGCAACAAACACGACGATCTGCGCCTGCTGGTTTATTACAGGGAATTAATATAAATTGAATTTGGGTGGGGGTGGGGAACGTGGCGCCGGAGCTGTATATCAAGTGCCGTCAATTCTTTTCATTCCAGCCAGAGATCAAGTGGAGTTCCACCTTTTCTTACTGGCGGATATAGTCTATATAAATAAAACAAGCTGCCCCTGCTGGTTTAGTGCAGGGAATGAAAGTATATTGAACCGGGGAGGGGATTAGGGTGCCCATGTTAAAGATCATGTGGAGTTAAATATTTCTTGCTGCTCCATCCAAAAAGAATTACCCCCGCCAACCTTGCTCCTTCCATCCTGCTGGTTTTTTGCAGGGAATGAAAGTATATTGAACCGGGGAGGGGATTAGGGCCCCATGTTAAAAGTTAAGTGCAGTTAAATATTTCTTGCTGTTCCTTCCAAAAGGAATTACCCCCGCCAACCTTGTTGCTTCCATCCTGCTGGTTTAGTGCATGGAATCAAGGTAAATTAAACCGGGGAGGGGATAAGGGCCCCATCTTAAAGGTCAAGTGCCGCTATCTAGATTCACCCAGGAGTTCCTTCTAAAACTCCTGCTACCCATTATGCCACCATCCTGCTGGTTTAGTGCAGGGAATGAAAGTATATTGAACCGGGGAGGGGATTAGCCCCCCCCCCCTAATGGAGGCCAAATCCAGTCAAAGAATATCTTCCGGATCCTTTCAATAAACCTCCGGCCCCTTCTGCTTTAATGCGCGGAATGCGTGTAAATTTTAATAGGTGGGGGGGAGAGGGGCAGGGAAGGCCCCGGATCAGGGAATATGTCCTTATTTAATATGCAAAGCCTGAAAGAAGGCAAGCATCCGGGCCGCCATAGTCAACTATGTTACCATAAATCGCCACCCGCCTTCGCCTCTTCAACTTTCCTGCCGGCGTTCACTTTCCCTTCGGTAAGGGCGGATGATGAGGCCTAACGGCCTGTCGTAGCTCAGATAATTAAAAGCCCAGCTGTACATCGCGGAGAGTTTGTTCCGGAAGCCCACCAACGATAATATATGTACCAGCATCCACACAAACCACGCAAAAGAACCCTGGAACTTCCAGTGGGGAAGGTCCGCGACGGCACGGACACGTCCGATAGTAGCCATAACTCCCCTGTTCCGGTATTCAAAAGGTTCAGGCTGCCTGTTGCGGATCAGGTTGCCGAAATTTTTTGCCAAATGCCTGCCTTGTTGCTGTGCCACCGGGGCCATCATGGGAAGTCCCTGAGGGTTGACATCCGATATACAGGCTGCCACATCGCCTATTGCGAATATATTTCCCGATCCGGCCACCCGGTTACATTCATCCACCAGAATCCTGTTGCCCCCCGCCCGGCTTTCCTCCGGAAGGCCATTTATAGGAGCTCCAAGAACCCCGGCCGTCCAGATTACGGTATCAGTGGGAAAAGATGTTCCGTCTTCAAGCAGGACCCTGTCTTTTTCGTAAGTCACTACCCGCGCATGCAGCATCACGTTTACGCCCAAATCCTTTAAATAAACCAAAGCCTTTTCCGAGGCTTCTGCGGACATCTCCTTAAGTACACGAGGACCGGACTGGTAAAGGTTAATATTCATTCTGGACGTGTCGAGGTCGGGAAAATCCTTAGGGATCACATGCAGTTTCATCTCAGCCAGTGCCCCGGCCAGTTCTATCCCGGCCGGCCCCCCTCCGACAATGGCGATGTTCATGATCTCCTCCAGGGATTCATCGCTGTAATTCGCTATGGCTTTTTCCAGGTTTTGATATATATAACTCCGGATATTCAAGGCGTCCTGGATCGTCTTGAGTACCAGTAGCTGGCTTTTGATTGGTTTGAAGTTAAAGAAATTGGTATCACTTCCGGTGGCGATGACCAGGTAGTCATACCCTATTTTCCCGATATTGGTCTGCAGCAGATTGGCCTGGGGGTCTACCGCTTCTACCTCAGCCATCCGGCAAGACACATTCTTATAGCTCCGGAAAATACGCCTAACGGGGTAAGCGATGCTGTCGGGCTCCAGGCCACCGGTAGCTACCTGGTACATCAATGGCTGAAAGTTATGGTAGTTATTCCTGTCAATAAGCAATACATCCACAGGGAGCTTCCTGAGTGACTTGGCCAACTTGATACCCCCGAAGCCGGCGCCTATAATTACAATTTTGGGTTTCTTCTTCATGCAATTCCTGTATGGATGTTTGCCTGCAATATACGATAGCCATCGGTGCACAGCAAACCAGGCAACCTTCGGTCAGGAGGATTTCAGAGGATCTTCGCCCAAGCTGTTTGATTTTGTAAGAATTACTTTGAATTCAGTAAGGAAGGCAGCGGCAGTAGGTTATACTTTTGCCTTCAATAAGACTAAAGAAGCAGTTTGTAGCACCTGGCCGGTTGTATGAAAGCACCCGGATGATTTGTCTTTGAATAATGTAAACATCCTGGCCGGTATTGTTTGATTTTCGTTACCGGTTTTTCAGCAGGAAATCGTATCTTATCTCAAATTTTTTTTAGCTATGGCATCTTTCAATCTAAACATCAACGGAAAAGAAATGCAGGTAGACGTTGATCCGTCCACACCCATGCTATGGGTGCTTCGGGAGCACCTCAGCCTGGTAGGAACTAAATATGGCTGTGGAATCGCCCAATGTGGTGCCTGCACCGTCCACCTTAACGGAACAGCAGTGCGCTCCTGTCAACTGCCTGTATCCTCCGTAGGGGAACAGGAGATCACTACCATAGAGGGGCTTTCCGGGAATGGGGACCACCCGGTTCAGAAGGCCTGGCTGGAAGTTGATGTCCCCCAATGCGGCTATTGCCAGGCAGGGCAGATCATGAATGCAGCTGCCTTCCTGAAGTCTAATCCAAATCCTAGCGATGCGGAAATCGATAGCGCCATGAATGGCAACATCTGCCGCTGTGGCACCTATGTCCGGATCAAAAAGGCAATCAAGATTGCTGCGGAAACTGCTGGGTCGTGAGGTCTACAGTGAGGAAGTTTACCTGACAGAAGTGGCAGGAAAGTAATTCTATACAACAGTTAAAAATATACAATCATGACATTGGTAAAAAGTTCAATGGGAAGGCGAATGTTCATCCAATCCTCGACCCTGGCCGGTGGAGGCCTTGTTCTGGGATTCAACTGGCTGGCCTCCTGCAAGCGGGAGCCTGAAGTGGTAGGGCTGCAAATGCCCGGAGAATGGTATGAGATGAATGCCTACCTTAAAATAGGGGACAACGGGGTGGTCACTATTATGTCGCCCAACCCGGAGATAGGTCAGAACGTAAAAACTTCTATGCCCATGATTGTGGCCGAGGAGTTGGATGTGGATTGGGGCAATGTGATTGTTGAACAAGCCCCATTGAAGACGGATGCCTTTACCTGGCAGGTTGCCGGCGGAAGCCGGTCGATCGCCAATGGTTGGGAACCTTTACGGATGGCCGGGGCTACCGCCAGGCAGATGCTGAAAGAGGCTGCTGCCAAGGCCTGGCAGGTACCGGTTGGCGAAATTACCGCATCGGAAGGCGTCCTGAGCCATGAATCGAGCGGAAAGTCTGCAGGTTATGGTGAAATGGCCTCTGCCGCAGCCAAAATCCCTGTACCAGAAGAAGTAACCCTTAAAGAGCCAAAAGATTATAAGATCATCGGGACCTCACGAAGGAATGTAGACGGTAAAAAGATCGTTACAGGACAGCCGTTATATGGATTGGATTACCGGCAGGAAGGAATGTTGATCGCCATGCCGGTACATGCGCCGGCCTTTGGGATGAAACTCAAATCCTTCGATGCAACGGATGCCAAGGCCATGCCTGGTATCAAAGACGTATTTGCAATAAACCTTTATAACGAAAATTTCCCGAGGGGGGGGTTTGACCACAGTGTATTTGATGAGATAATTATTGTACTTGGCAATACTACCTGGGAAGTGATGCAAGCCAAAAAAGCGCTGAAAATCGAATGGGAAAAAGCTGACGATGTTGCTGTGGATATGCAATTTTTTGGTAACCCGATGACCTTGAAACACCCGGCTGGTCTGGAAAGTACCCAGGTTCACAAGGAACAAATGAACCTACTGAATTCTAAACCCGGGAAGTTGGTTCGAAAAGATGGAAACCCGGAAGCAGCTTTCAGGAATGCGGCAAAAGTGATTGAACGTACATACAGCTGCCCTTTCCTGGCACACAATACCATGGAACCCATGAATTTCTTTGCCAATGTAACGGCAGATAAGGCTGAATTGGTAGGGCCTATACAAACGCCCGAATGGACGGAGCCGGCAGCTGCTGCCCGTCTTGGATTACCGCTTGAAAAAGTGGATATTATGATGACGCGCATGGGAGGCGGATTCGGAAGGCGACTTTATGGACACTTTGTAGTGGAAGCTGCGGCAATTTCGCAGCAGGTAGGGGCCCCGGTTAAGCTGGTTTATACCCGGGAAGATGATATGTCGCAGGGAACCTACAGGCCTGCATACCTCGCCACCTACCGTGCCGCCCTGGATAAGGATAACAAGCTTACGGCTTTCCACGTAAGGGCCGGGGGCATCCCCGAAAGTCCGTTGTTCGCGAATCGCTTCCCCGCCGGAGCCATAGATAACTACCTGGCCGAAGACTGGACCATAGACTCCAACATCACCACAGGGGCTTTCCGTGCACCCCGGTCGAACTTTATCGCCGGGGCTGAACAATCCTTCCTGGACGAAGTGGCCGAGGCCATGGGCAAAGACCCGATTGAGCTGCGGCTGGAATTACTGGACCGCGCCATGAAAGACCCCGTTGGGGAGGGCAATGATTATGAAGCCGACCGCTATGCCGGGGTATTGAAACTGGTAAAGGAAAAGTCCGGTTGGGGCCAGGAGCAGGGCAATGTACACCGCGGGGTTTCTGCCTATTTCTGCCACGATAGTTATGTTGCTCAGGTGCTGGACCTGGTCATGGATAATGAAAAGCCCGTAGTGGAACGCGTTTGCTGTGCAATTGACTGCGGCATCGTGATTAACCCGGATGCAGCCACCAACCTGGCAGAAGGAGGCATAGTTGATGGTATTGGCCACGCCATGTACAGCCAGCTGACCTTTAAGGACGGGGTGGTGGAACAGCAGAATTTTGACAAATACCGCCTGATCCGCCATAGTGAGGCCCCCCGGAACATAGACGTGCATTTCGTAGATAACGAAATAGCCCCGACCGGGCTGGGGGAACCGCCCTTCCCGCCTGTCATGGGGGCGCTGGCCAATGCCATGTACAAGGCTACCGGTACGCGTTATTACGACCAGCCCTTCATCTCACCTCAGCAGAAGCGGGTAATTGGATAGCGTTAAATAGCTTTTTATTCCTGGAATCGGAGCCCGATGGCGCTTTGATTGTGTATTTCGAGTGGTGGAGGCAGGCTGCTAGTTTCAGTTACATGAAACTGCCGGGGCTTTACATCCGGAAGTGATGGATTGACTTTAGGGGAAGGGGTAGTATACCCCCCAGAAAAATACGGAACCGCCGTAAACCGGCTATGACGCTTGCTGATAATAGGGTTTGTTGTACAAACCTTAAGGTATGAAGTTGTCCCTTTGGTATGCGCTTCCAATTGCAAAAGGTATCATTGGCGCCTCAACCATCTTTTGGGAGGTCGGGATGATGCTCCACGAATTTCCGCGCATAGTTTTCACATAACCCTATGACATGTAAAACATCAGAAAACTCCGTTCTGGGATTTATAAGACATAATCTCAGGACTACTTGTCCGTGTAGCACGGTCGTTGCCAGTATCGCCTCCCGCGATAAGGTTATTTGTTTGACAATCTCCTGGTTTATTTGATCTAGTTTGGTTTCCCCCAATCCCAGGTGGAAGGGGTTGTATCTGAAATTAAGAATGGCCAGGTTGGCATGCGATATAACTTCCCATTCAGTACTCTTGCGCAGATGGAGTTCTACCTGTTCCGCCAGGTCAATGCCATGTCCTATAGCCATCCTGAACGATTCCAGACCAAATGTTTTAATCGAAGTGTAAAATTTTAATGCCCGGAATCTACGGGTGAGTTCCACCCCGTGTTCATGGAAGTTGATCTCGGATTCGTTTCCTTCGATGTCCCTGAGGTATTCTGGTTTTTCACTAAATGCAGCGCTGAGCCACTGGTGGTTTTTAACCAACAGGCAGCCAATGTCGTAAGGCTGAAAGAACCATTTATGGGGATCCACGGTAAGTGAATCGGCCTTATGGATCCCTTTTAAAGCACGGGCACCTTTTTCCGTGAGGATTGCTGCGGCCCCGTAGGCACCATCAACATGCAACCAAAGGTCTTCTCTCTTACAAATACCACTTAGTTCATCAAGTGGGTCAACCGCTCCGGTATTTGTGGTTCCTGCCGATGCAACAATACAGAACGGTTTCAGGCCTTCCAGCCGGTCTCTGGCGATGGCGTTCGATAATTTGTTCAGGGATATCCTGAATTCGGAATCTGTCGGAATTAATCGGACCTGGCTCTTGTTGAAGCCCATGATTTTTATTGCTTTAATATTGGAAGAATGCGCCTGGTCTGATAAATAAATGATGGCTTTTGAAAAATCGTTCCCACATTTGTGCCTCCTCGCGGCAAGTAAAGCAGTAAGGTTTGCCATGGAACCGCCGCTGGTAAACAAACCGCCTCCTTTTTTTATAGGGAAATGGAAGATCTGCAGCAACCAGTTTATGGTTATAATTTCCAGTTCTGAAGCTGCCGGCGACGCACTCCATCCCCCGGAAAAGATATTGAAGCCAGAGGCCAGGGTGTCGGCCAATACACTGATATAATTGCTGGGACTAGGAACAAAAGCAAACGATTTGGGATGGGAGAACAAGTCATTATTCACCAGGACGTCATGGATTACATGGTTGATCACCTGCATGGCGTCTTCCCCTTTTTCGGGAATGTCTTCCCGCAACAAGGCGTCCATTTCCTTTCGGGTGCCTAATGCCACCGGCATTTTGCTTTCCAGGTTTTTGAAATGATCCACCAGCGTATCCACAATGTGGTAGCCGTAGTTCCTCATTTCCGATTCTGTTAATGTAAGCGAATGCTGGTTCTTTTTTGTACTGCACATTATTTCGATAGATACTATTATGATGGACCTGTTCTTTGGCCATCCTTATCAAGATCGGGTATTTCTCAATCAAGACAGCCTGATAAAATTCCTCTCCCAGGGCCTCCCTGATAATAAGAAACTACCGGCATATTTCAAAGGAATATTACTCCAACCCATTATTTTTTATACTTTTTCTGTATCAAAAATCCTAAAGTGCTACCCGGCCCTTTGAAAGCATTTCCCAGGGCATATCCGGGTATGCGATTTGATATGTTAAAGCCACTTCAACGTAATATCCGTCAGCTTTTGCTTCCATTTCGTATACGGGGGAAACAGCAGTTCCATAGCTGTAAAGCGATGCTGTTTTAAAACCGACCGCTGATTGGAAAATTCCCGGAAGCCGTAAAAGCCGTGCGATTTTCCCATCCCACTGTTATTCACCCCCCCGAAGGGCAAGTGCAGGTTGGAATATTGTAAGAGGTTGGTATTAATGCAACTGCTGCCTGCACGGGTTTGCTTCAGGATATGGTTGACGGTCGGGGTATCCCGGCTGTAAATATACAGGGCCAGTGGTTTTTCCCTTGCCGCGATATACCTGATGGCTTCATCGGTATTCTTATAGGAAATAACAGGTAACAAGGGCCCGAAGATTTCCTCCTGCATTAAAGTGGCTGTATCGGGCAGGCCGGTCAGGATGGTCGGGGCGATATAACAGGTTGCGTCATCATATTGCCCGCCCGCAACTACTGTGGCACCTTTGGTTATTGCATCTTCCAGATGGTTTACAAGCCTTGCATAATGCCTGTTATTCACGATGCGGGCATAGGAACTTGATTCCCGGGGATTGGCGGAATAAAACTTCTCCAGCTGTTTGCTAATAGCCTCAAGGAGCAGGTCTTTTACAGACTCCTTCACTAAAAGGTAATCGGGCGATATGCAGATTTGTCCCGAATTAAGGAACTTCCCCCAGGTGATTTTTTTGGCCGCCGCTTTCAGGTTGGCCGTCTCGTCTACAATTACAGGGGATTTCCCGCCCAATTCCAGGGTAACGGTACTCAGGTTTTCGGCAGCAGCCTTCATGACTATCTTTCCAACCCCGGGAGAGCCGGTGAAAAAGATATGGTCAAAAGGAAGTTTAAGCAGCGCACGGGATACCTCAATATCTCCTTCCACCATAGTAATTTCATTTTCCGGAAAGAGCTGTTTAACAATTTTTGCCATAACAGCCGAGGTGAGGGGAGTTAGTTCCGAAGGTTTCAAAATGGCCGTATTCCCTGCTGCTATAGCCGATACCAGCGGGCCGAAAGTAAGGTTCACCGGGAAATTCCAGGGAGAAATTATCAGGCAGGTGCCTTTCGGTTCGTATCGGTACCAGGAAGAAGTCCCGGTTAGTGAGAGGGGGGTGGGAACCCGGTGTTCGGCTATCCACCTGCTTAAATGGTCTTTGGCATGTTTGATCTCCCTCACCACCTGGTATATCTCAGTAAGGTCTGTTTCTATGGTAGGTTTCCTGAAGTCCCCGAATAAAGCCTGCTGAAGCTCCCCGTGAAAGGTGTTCTCCACGGCATGCTGCAGGGAATGTAATTTCCTGATCCGCTCTTTCCAGCCGGTATTACCAACGGTATATTGGTTATTTCTTTGTGATTCAAATAGAGCTTGCATCCTCTTTAACTTCTCGTCCTTTAAGGCCCTCTGTATCATTCAAAATTCCTTTTGGACTAATTTACTACTTATCCCCGGCCAGTGGTAAATCAGGAAGGCGGAAAGTGTTACTATGGTGTTATACTTTGCAATATTCGCCTCAATTCCCGATGGTAATTGCAGCGGGTTGCAGAAGGTTTTATACCTTGTAGTCGCTTTTTTAACCAAAAAGGACTCAGATATGAAAAAAGGATTTCTAATAGACATGGACGGGGTGATCTATAGCGGGGAAACTATGATAGAAGGGGCGGATACCTTTATTGCGACCCTTCAAAAGGAAAAGATCCCCTTCCTGTTCATGACCAACAATTCCCAGAGGACGCCCCTGGATACCGTGAACAAGGTCGCCAAAATGGGGATCCATATCAGGGAAGAGAATGTCTATACCAGTGCGATGGCCACAGCCTGGTTCCTTTCCTTTATGAACCCCAAAGGCACGGCCTATGTCCTGGGCGAAGGCGGCCTGATAACCAGCCTGCATCAGCAGGGCTATACCCTGGTGAACCAGAACCCGGATTTTGTGGTAGTGGGCGAGGGGCGGAATTTTACCCTCGAAATGGTCAATAACGCTGTGGATATGATTTTGTCGGGCTCCAAATTCATCGCTACCAACCTGGATCCTTCCCCAAAGAAAAAGGGCTGGTCTAACCTGGGGATCAAGGCGGTGGTGGCCATGATTGAGGAAGCTACAGGCAAAAAGGCATTTTCAGTGGGGAAACCCAGTCCCGTCATGATGCGGTCGGCGCGAAAGACACTTGGACTGGAAGCCAGGGAGACCATCATCATCGGCGATACCATGGATACCGATATTCTAGGGGGCGTACAGCTGGGGTATACCACCATATTAACCCTCTCCGGGGTTTCGAGAGAAAATGTTCTGGACGATTATGCGTTTAAACCGGATATGGTAATCAAATCGGTAGCGGAACTGGACCTTAAAAAGGCTCTGGAAATGCAGTAAGTGCAAGTGGTTATAAGTTCGTTTACAGAATGGGAGCCCTTATGACCCGATTAAATTCATATGGTCCTTTGTTTCTATTTCTTTAAGTTCCTTAACAAGTTCGAGGGCGTCCGGAACCACATCACTGCAAAGTACAATCAAAGAACCGGGAACGGCGTGTGCAACGGCATATTTTATCGCTTCTTTTTCTGAGGGAATGATGATCGTTTTCTTATTCGGATCCTGTTTTTTTATCCCATCATTCAGCATGTTTATAAGCTCCCGCTCGGTTTTACCACGCAGGTGTTTATCCTGGCGAATGATGATCTCATCAAACATTTCTGCTGCCACGGTGCCGATCTCAATATTGTCTTGATCGCGGCGATCCCCAATTCCCGCGATGATACCAACCTTAACGGTAGCTTCAAGATTCTCAATAAATTTTTTAAGTGCCCGCATACCCGAAGGATTATGAGCATAGTCAAGCAGGATGCTGAAATTGTTGAATTTGAACAGATTTAACCGACCAGGCGTCTGGGAGGCAGATGGGATGAAGGTTTCAAGGGCTGCTTTGATATCCTCAATCCCAATCCCCCTGATATTTGCAGCAATCAGGGCTGGTAATATATTCTGAATCATAAAACCGGCTTTGCCCCCATAAGTGAGCGGGATGTTTTCCGCCAACATAACCCTCATTTTCCATACCCCGCGACAAAGAGTCACATAGCCATTTTCATAAATAGCCGTAACTCCCCCTTTCCGTTGCAAAGCCTGTATCCGGGGATTGTTTTCATCCATGGAAAACAGGGCCACATTACAATGGAGATTTCGTCTCATATCATATACCAGATCGTCATCTGCATTTAGTATGGCATAACCCTCCGGTAAAACGGTTTCGGGGATCACAGCCTTCACTTTGGCTAATTGTTCCAAGGTATGTATGCCCTTCAAACCCAGATGGTCGGCATCCACATTGGTGACGATCCCGATATCACAGTTCTTAAATCCAAGTCCGGCACGGAGCAAACCCCCACGGGCACATTCCAATACTGCAAAATTTACCGTGGGATCTTTTAATACAAATTCGGCACTCGTCGGACCGGTACAATCTCCCTTCATAAGTAAGCGGTTTTGAATATAAACCCCATCGCTGGTGGTATAACCTACCCGAAAACCATTCATCTTTGCCATATGCGCTATTAACCGGGACGTAGTTGTTTTACCGTTGGTGCCAGTGATAGCCACAATAGGAATCCTACCCGTATCGCCTTGTCGGGGAAAAAGTTTATCGACCACCGGCGCGGCCACATTTCTCGGAAGCCCTTTTGTAGGCGCCAGGTGCATCCGAAATCCGGGCCCTGCATTCACCTCCAGTACTGCACCACTTGTATCCGACAAAGGTTGAGTGATATCGGTGGTCATTACGTCAATACCGCATATATCGAGATCAATGATCTTGGCGATTCGTTCGGCCATGGCAACATTGGCCGGATGAACAATGTCTGTAATGTCTTCTGCTGTCCCCCCTGTGCTTAAGTTGGCTGTGTCTTTCAGAACGAGTCGTTCTCCTTTGGGGAGTACAGATCCTAAAGAATAGCCCTTATCGGCGATGATCGTCCTGGTAAGATCATTAATTGTGATAGCGGTAAGTTCCTTTTCATGTCCGTATCCTCTTCTTGGATCCCGGTTAACAATATCAATCAGTTCTTCAACTGTGTCCTTCCCATTACCAATAACGTGGGCCGGGGTGCGCTTGGCTGCAGCTACGAGTTTAAAATTGATAACCAACAGCCGGTAGTCTTCACCCGTAATATATTTTTCAACAATAACACGGGGGGATATAACCCTGGCTGCATTAAAGGCTTCCAGTGCGACTTTATAATTAGTAATGTTCACTGTAATTCCCCGGCCGTGATTTCCATCGATGGGTTTGATTACAAGGGGGTACCCAATAAAGTTGCATGCTGCTTCCAAATTACTTTCCCTACTAATAATTTCACCCCGTGGCACTTCTACCTGAGCTTGTTCCAGTAGGTATTTGGTATCTTCTTTGTCGCACGCAAGCTCTACCCCGATGCTGCTGGTATCACTGGTAACCGTTGCCTGGATTCTCTTTTGGTTCGCTCCGTATCCAAGCTGGCACAGCGAATATTTGTTCAGCCGGATCCAGGGAATGCCCCTGCTTTCTGCCTCTTCCACTATAGAACCTGTACTTGGACCGAGTCTCTCGGCTTCTCTGAGTTCTCGCATGCATTGGATATCCTTTTCGAGATCATAATTTTTGGTGTCGATTAACGCCTCACATATCCGCACTGCCGCCTCTGCGACATAGCGGCCAACAGTTTCTTCCATATAGGAAAAAACAACATTGTAGACTCCTTTTTCTCCATATCCGCGGGTTCTTCCGAAACCTGTGTCCATTCCCGCCAGGGTTTGCAGTTCAAGTGCAATATGTTCTATGACATGGCCCATCCAGGTGCCTTCATCCACCCTCATTAAAAAACCTCCTTCACAGTTTTCGGAACAGCGGTGTGTAAAGAGGCTGGGGATTAGCGATTTTAATCGCTCGCCGAAACCGGCGATTTTATTGGTAGGAAATTCTTCCATCTCCTCCAGGTCTAAAACCATCACAATCAGCTTATGACGGCGGATGGACCAATAATTCGGCCCTCGCATGGCATTGATTTCCCGAATTTTCATAGGCGGTGTACTAATTCGGAAGATCCGATTTTCATAAATATATGATTTTTATTCTGAACAATAATTCTATTTTTGCACAGATAATAGATGTAAATGAAGGTAAAAGGCACCTTGATCCCGATTGGTGGAAACGAGGATAAAGGGACAAAAAATAGTGAAAAATACCATCTTGAATATATTGAAGAGGGCATTCTTGCCCGGGTAGTAAGGGAAAGTGGTGGAAAGGACGCCAAAATCGTTGTAATTACAACTGCTTCCAGTATCCCGAAAGAAGTTGGCCACAATTATCAGGAGGCATTTGGGAAGCTGGGATGTACCAGGTTACATATCCTGGATATCCGAAAGCGTGAACAATCGGAGGAAACCGCAATTATCAAACTACTTGAAGAGGCGGACTGCGTCATGTTTTCAGGAGGGAATCAGTCAAAAATTACCCAATATTTAGGAAAAACCAGCCTTCATAATGTATTGCAAGAACGATTTATTAAAGATCGCATAGTGATAGCAGGTACCAGCGCGGGTGCCATGTGCATGTCGGAGGAGATGATCACAGGTGGGAGCAGTAAGGATTCTCTGGTAAAGGGGGCGGTAGGTATGGACAAGGGCATGGGCTTTATCCCCAACCTCATTATTGATTCTCATTTTATTCAGCGCGGCAGGTTTGGCCGCCTGGCCGAAGCTGTTGCCAGATTTCCCATGATAATGGGCATTGGGCTGGCCGAAGACACGGGATTGGTGATTAAAAAATGCAATACATTCGAAGTAGTGGGATCCGGGATGGTAATCCTGTTCGATCCAAGAAATTTAAAACACAACAATGAAAAGGTTTTAGACGCCGGGACGCCCATGTCCCTGGTAAACCTCAAGGTGCATGTGCTTACCAACGGGGATCGGTTTAATATTACCGAGAGAAAAGTCAAAGTCTTACCCTTGGATGCCCCTTTTATCAAGGCTTAATCCGAAAATATGGAGACTTCGCGGTTCCCTGTTGAGCTCGCAAAGCCGCGGTACATACCCTCCGTGTTAAAAGACATGGCTATATTGGCCATCGCATCTACAGCGATAATACCTCCATCGCCCCCGAGTTTCTGAAGGCGATCGTGGATACCCCAATGGGCGGCTTCGATAAGAGATACGCCCTTGTGTTCCATGTAACAGGAGATATCATAGGCAACCACTCCCCGGATAAAGTACTCTCCGCTCCCAGTGCATGATATGGCACATGTATCGTTATTGGCGTAGGTACCCGATCCAATTACAGAACTGTCGCCAATACGGCCATATCTTTTGTTAGTCATGCCCCCTGTAGATGTTGCAGCCGCGAGATTGCCGTAAGTATCACAGGCTACGGCACCAACCGTGCCAAATTTGGAATCGCTGGTATTGGCATGATCAAGACTGAAGTTTGAGGTATCTTTAAGGTCCTGCCATTGCTGATAGCGCAGGGCATCATAAAAATAAGACTCCTCTTCAAAAGTATAACCCAAAGACCTTGCAAATTGCATTGCGCCTTCTCCTGCCAAAAACACATGGTCGCTTTTCTCCATGATATCCCTTGCAAGCGAGATAGGATTTTTAATACCTCTTACCAGGGATACAGCACCGGCCATACGTGTCTTTCCCTCCATAATGGAGGCATCCATTTCGTGTACTCCTTCTGCTGTAAAAACGCTGCCTTTACCGGCATTGAACAAGGGTGAATCTTCCAATATCCTCACAGCGGCTGCCACTGCCTCTGTTGCCGTTCCCTTGTTCTGCAATAAGCTGTAACCGGTATCCAGTGCAAGTGACAATGTTGTCTTGTAGGCCTTTTCTTTTTCAAGGGTCATCTGAGACCTTACCAAGGTTCCTGCCCCACCGTGAACGGCAATGGAAAATTTTCGCATATTTTATGTTGTAGCTAATCTGTGTCCTGTGCGTCCTTTTTATCTATGACCGCCTGGATGATAATGTCTGCATGGACACGGGAGTTTTCTATAAACCACTTATGGGTTTCCATGCCCCCGCAAATAACGCCCGCCAGGTAGAGGCCGCTAACATTCGTTTCCATGGTATCCGGATTGTATTCCGGCAATCGCTTTTCATCCTGGGATAATCGGATCCCAAGGGCTTCAAGGAACTCAAAATTGGGCATATAGCCCGTTAAAGCCAGTACGAAGTCGTTTTCTATGGTTACTGTTCCCCCGGGGGTTTCAAGTACCAGTTCATTTTCGGTAATTTCTTTCACCCTGCTATTGTAGTATGCCCTGATACTTCCTTCCTCAATACGGTTGATGATATCGGGCCGGACCCAGTATTTAACGCGTTCCCCGATCTGTTCCCCCTGGATGATCATACTTACCTCCGCACCTTTTCTCCAACACTCCAAGGCAGCATCAACTGCCGAATTGCTTGCTCCTATTACGGCAAGCTTCTGACTGGCATAGAAATGCGGGTCTTTGTAATAATGGGAAACTTTCTCAAGGTCCTCCCCGGGTACGCCAATCCTGTTGGGCAGGTCGTAAAAGCCGGTTGCAACGATTACATTGGCGGCATGGTACGTGTGCTTGTTAGAGGTTATTTGAAAATGTTCACCCTTTTTTTCCACCCCGGTGATCGCTTCAAATAAATGTATTTTCAGGTTGTTCGAAGTAACGATTCGGCGATAGTATTCCAGCGCCTCGTTCCTCCTGGGTTTCGCATCCTTGCTGATAAAAGGGATCCCGGCAATTTCCAGCCTTTCGGAAGAAGAGAAAAACTGCATGTTCACCGGGTAGTTGAAGAGTGAATTAACAATAGGCCCTTTTTCCACAATAATGTAACTGAGCCCATTTTTCTGGGCTTCCAGGCCACAGGCAATGCCTATGGGCCCACCTCCGATAATCAAAACATCGAGCTCCCCCATTATCCTGTAACTTCCTTAAGGTTGGCGATGGTTGCCAGGGGGTCGCTGCTGTTAAAGACAAAACTGCCGGCTACCAGCACATCCGCCCCGGCCTCCCGTAGGGCCCTTGCATTGGAGGCGGTAACCCCGCCGTCTATTTCGATAAGGGCCCGGGCGCCTTTTTTATCCATTAGTTTTCTCAGGTCCCTGATCTTGCTATATGTATTCTCGATAAAAGTTTGCCCGCCATATCCCGGGTTTACGCTCATTACCAAAACCAGGTCCACATCCTGGATAATGTCCCTCAATGCTTTTACGGGGGTATGGGGGTTCAGGGCGACTCCGGCCAGCATCCCTTCACTGCGAATCGCCTGAATACTCCTGTGGAGATGCGTACAGGCTTCATAATGCACCGTGAGGGTATGCGCTCCCAGCGCGGCGAAGGTACTGATATACCGGTCAGGGTCCGTTATCATCAGATGAACGTCCAGGGGTTTGGTGGCATATTTGGCAATGGCCTTCATCACCGGCATTCCATAAGAGATGTTTGGCACAAAAACCCCATCCATGATATCGAGGTGATGCCAGTCGGCCTCGCTTTTATTTACCATTTCCACATCCCGTTGCAGGTTGCCGAAATCAGCAGCGAGCAGGGAGGGTGCGATCTTAATTTTTCCCATACAGGTAAAGAACTTTTATCATTACAAAGGTAAGTAAATGTGCCGGTTATTGCCGAAATGAATCTGCGGTGACTGCGGATGACGGGCCCAATCGATCCCTACCCATCCTTCTTGAGGAGTGAAATCAGCCCGTCGAGCTTTAAAGGCCTGGTGTACATATCCAGGTCGCCGTTTGGCTTTTTGGGCCATACTTCTTCCGGCCTGTCCCAGTATAATTCCACCCCGTTCCCGTCGGGGTCATCCAGGTAAAGCGCTTCCGATACCCCGTGGTCTGCAGCCCCGCTCAAAGGATAATCGGCATCCTGCAGCCTTTTATAAATGATGGCGAGGTCCTTGCGTTCAGGATACAGGATGGCTGTGTGGAATAAACCAACTCCTTGTCTGGGTGCAGGAGGCCCCCCTTTGCTGTACCATACATTAAGGCCTATATGGTGGTGATAGCCCCCGGCAGAAATGAATGCGGCATCGGCCCCGTAACGGGTGGTGGTCTCAAATCCGAGCAGGCCACAATAAAAATCCAGGCTGCGCTCCAGGTCGGCTACCTTGAGGTGTATGTGGCCAATCCTGGCGCCGGGAGGAATATGATATTGAGGACTGTATTTCATGTGAAAGGCAAGGTACTAAAAACCAGGATCATAAAGTGTATATTTGAATTCCAACTAAAAGCAAACCCTATGATAGCCCGCAGATCATTCATTGAAAAAGCAGCCATTCTGGGAGCTGGCTCAGCCCTTCTTGGAAACCCCGCCAAAACGCTGGGGCAACAGGCTGGTCTTCCTAAAAACAAAAGGCATAACCCCATTGGCGTGTCTACCTATTCCTTTTGGCAGTTCAACGGGCCCAAAGAGGAAACCCCTGTTGAGGGATGTATAGAAAAGGCTGCAGCCATGGGATTTGACGGAATAGAATTATTACTGGTGCAAATGGCGTCCGAAGCTAACGGGTATTTGCAAAAACTTAAGAAACAGGCATATCATGCAGGTCTGGACCTGATGGGTTTCTCCACCCATCAGGGATTTCTGAGCCCCGATATAAAAGACCGGGAGGAGAACATCAGGAAAACCATGCACCAGATCGAACTGGCCTATGCCCTGGGCATCCCTGTTATGCGGTTGAACACAGGCAGGTGGGGTACTTCGGAATCCTTTGATGCTTTGATGGCGAATAAAGGGATCGAACCTGCCGTAGAAGGGTATACGGATGAAGATGGGTTTAAGTGGGTTATCGATGCCATTGAACAATGTATTCCCCTGGCAGAGAAGTGCGGGGTGGTCCTGGGCCTTGAAAACCATTGGGGCTTGGGCCGGACGGCTGAGGGGGTAAAACGCATAGTGGATGCTATAAACAGCCCCTGGTTACAGGTTACCCTGGATACCGGAAACTTCCTGGACGACAGGGAGCGGCAATTGGAAATGCTTGCTCCGCAGACCGCGCTCGTACAGGCGAAAACGTATTTCGGAGGAGGCAAATGGTATACCCTGGACATCGACTACCCCAAAATAGGGGAGATGATGAGGGCACATCAGTACAGGGGCTATATTTCCCTGGAATTCGAAGGAAAGGAAGACCCGGCAATTGCAATCCCAAAAAGCCTGGAGGTCCTGCGGCAGGCTTTTTACTACGAGACTGCGTAGGTAAAGCTTTAAGGGTGGATATTTAGGATAACTGCCACATCCCTCATATCCCCGCATGTCTATAGGCCAACCCCTGAAAAGAAAAAACTCCGGTAATCAGCCGGAGTTTATTCATCAATCAAAAAACGAACAGTCATGATAAACTGTTGTTGCGTCTTACAAAATACAATATTTATACCAATTATCCAATTTATGGATTATTTAACAGCATGTATTTTGCAGCATCCGGGTGGCCAGGCCAATTACCCCAGATAGGTCTTTAAAATCTTGCTTCTGGATGTGTGTTTCAGGCGCCTTATGGCCTTCTCCTTGATCTGCCGCACCCGTTCCCTGGTTAAATCAAAAGTCTCTCCTATTTCTTCCAGGGTCATGGAATGCTGACCGGCCAGGCCAAAATACAGGCGGATGACGTCTGCTTCCCTGGGTGTCAGGGTCTCCAGTGCCCGTTCAATCTCGGTTCGGAGGGATTCGTGCAGCAATTCCTTGTCAGGATTTGGTGATTCCCCGCTGCGGAGCACGTCGTAAAGGTTGGAATCCTCCCCATCTATAAGCGGGGCATCCATAGATACATGCCGGCCCGAGTTTTTCAGGGACTGCTTAACATCCTCCACGGTCATATCCAGTTCCTTTGCGATCTCCTCGGCAGAAGGCACGCGTTCATGCGCCTGCTCCAGGAAGGCAAAGGTTTTGTTGATCTTATTGATGGAACCGATTTTATTAAGTGGTAAACGCACGATCCGCGATTGCTCGGCCAGGGCCTGCAGGATCGACTGGCGAATCCACCATACGGCATACGAAATAAATTTAAATCCACGGGTTTCATCAAAACGCTGTGCGGCTTTGATGAGGCCCAGGTTTCCTTCATTAATCAGGTCAGGTAAGGTAAGGCCCTGGTTCTGGTACTGTTTGGCTACAGACACCACGAACCTCAGGTTGGCTTTGGTTAGCTTCTCAAGAGCAGCCTGGTCACCCGCCTTAATGCGCTGAGCCAGTTCCACTTCTTCTTCGGCCGTAATCAAATCCACCTTGCCAATTTCCTGCAGGTATTTATCCAAAGATGCGGTTTCCCTGTTGGTTACCTGTTTTGTGATTTTTAATTGTCTCATCTACTGTCTTTCTTTCTTTTTATGCCCTTATAACAAGGACTGCATATACTTATACGTAAAAAACGGCCAAATGTTACAGTTGGATAACGAAAATTTAACGCAATGCCTATTAAACATAAAAAACCCCCTGTTTAAGGGGGTTAGATTACATTAAGCGGCAATGGTTTAATCCCGGCGCTCTTTTTGGGGGAAGCGTTTTCTGTCGCCACGGTCCCTGTCCCTTCCACGGTCGCCGCCCCTGTCGTTCCTGGGTGGCCGTTCCTTGTAGCCTTCCGGCTTGGGTAAAAGTGCCTTGCGGGAAACCTTGTCCTTACGGGTCCTTGGGTCTACGCCTATATATTTAACATCGAACACATCACCAAGGTTTACCACATCGGTTACGTTTTCGGTGCGTTCCCAGGCCAATTCGGATACGTGCAACAGCACTTCATTCCCGGGGGCGTCAGCATATTCCACAACCGCTCCAAAATCAAGGATCTTGATCGCCTTCACCTCGTAGATGCTACCAACTTCGGGCTTGAACATCAGCGAATCTATTTTTCTGAGTACGGCATCTATCCCTGCCTGGTCGGTTCCCAGGATTTCAACGATCCCCTCCTCCGTAACAGGATCCTCATTGATCACAATAGTGGTCTTGGTAGTTTTCTGCAGTTCCTGAATAACTTTACCGCCAGGACCTATCAGCGCTCCAATAAACTCGTTCGGGATGATAGTGGTAACCATCTTCGGCGCATGTGGCTTAACATCAGGCCTTGGGGCTGCAATGGCATCCGTGATAATCTCCAGGATATGCAAACGCCCAGCCCGGGCTTGTTTTAAGGCCTTAACCAGGATCTCGTAGGAGAGGCCCTTTACCTTGATGTCCATCTGGCAGGCGGTAATCCCGTCTGCTGTGCCCGTAACTTTAAAATCCATATCACCCAGGTGGTCCTCATCACCTAAGATATCGGATAATACGGCATATTTACCGGTTTCGGCTTCAGAAATGAGCCCCATGGCGATCCCGGAAACACCTTTTTTTAGTTGTATCCCTGCATCCATCAGTGCCATGGTTCCGGCACAAACCGTTGCCATAGACGATGAACCATTGCTTTCAAGAACTTCAGATACCACCCGCACCGTATAGGCACAATCTTCAGGGATCATCCTCTTGAGTGCCCTTTGTGCCAGGTTACCGTGCCCGATTTCACGACGGGAGGTTCCCCGGATCATCCTCGCTTCCCCTGTGGAGAACGGCGGGAAATTATAATGCAGGTAAAAGGTTTCCTCCCCTTCAAAGGAAGGCATGTCTATTTGGTTGGCTTCCCTGGATGTACCAAGGGTCACCGTGGCCAGCGCCTGGGTTTCACCCCTGGTGAACAGGGCCGAACCATGGGTAGAAGGAAGGTAATCCACTTCACACCAGATAGGACGGATCTCATCGGTTTTTCTTCCGTCGAGCCGCATCCCTTCATTTAAGGTAAGGTCTCGGACGGCAGCTTTTTCGGCTTTATTATAGTACTTGGAGATCAGGCTGCCCTGGGCTTCCAGTTCTTCTTCGGTAAATCCTGCTTTTATAGCTTCCTTAATCTCTGCGAATGCTGCGCTGCGATCGTGCTTTGCCGAGGCAGCCTTTGCAACTTGGTATACCTTGTCATAGGCCAGGTCCCGGATCTTTTTCTCCAGGGCCTCATCTTCGGCTTCCTGCTCATATTCACGAACAGGTTTTTTACCTACCGCTTCGGCAAGTCTTACCTGGGCTGCGCACTGAACTTTAACTGCCTCATGCGCAAATTTGATGGCTTCCACCATTTCCTCTTCGGAAATTTCGCCCATTTCCCCTTCTACCATCATTACGGAATCCTCTGATGCCCCGATCACCATATCGATGTCTGAATTCAGGAGTTGCGCCCGGGTAGGGTTAATGATCAATTTGCCTTCAACACGGCCCACACGTACTTCAGATATTGGACACTCAAAAGGGAAATCCGAAAGCTGGATAGCAGCGGAAGCTGCCAGCCCGGCCATAGCATCGGGCATCACGTCTTCGTCATGCGACATCAGCTGTATCATAACCTGGGTTTCGGCATGGTAGTCTTTGGGAAAAAGTGGACGCAGCACGCGGTCTACCAGTCGCATGGTTAATATTTCCCCATCGCTTGGGCGTGCCTCCCTCTTGAAGAACCCTCCGGGATAACGTCCGGAAGCAGCGAATTTTTCACGATAATCTACCGTTAGCGGAAGAAAATCCACGTCGCTGGCTTCATAATTGGAAACCACCGTGCAGAGCAACATACATTTTCCGGATTGCACAACAACGGAACCATGTGCCTGTTTTGCCAGTTTTCCGGTTTCGATAGAAATCGTCCTACCGTCACCAAGGTCAATGACCTCTTTAAAAGTCTTTGGAATCATAAAAATTAATTAGGACCCGGACAGTGTTCCGGGCTTGTTAAACAATGGTCTTCCGTCTTACCGGACGGACAGGGTTGTGTTGTTGTGTGTGTTCGACCAATGAAAAACCAGGTGTAGCTTTTTGTATTTGCCCCGTACATGGCACAGGGACTTGGAAAAATGTAAAAAGGGGAAGATGTCCTTCCCCTTTATATTATGTGTTATTTTCTGATATTCAATTCTTTAATAAGCTCCCGGTATTTTTCAATATCCTTGCGCTTAAGATAATCGAGCAGGCTCCTGCGCTGCCCAACCAGTTTTACCAGCGAGCGTTCGGTGTTGTAATCTTTCGGGTTGTTTTTCAGGTGCCCGGTAAGGTGGTTGATACGATGCGTAAACAGGGCAACCTGTCCCTCAGTTGATCCGGTGTTGATCTCAGATCCGCCGTACTGTTTGAAAATTCCGGCTTTTACTTCTTTGGTTAAATACATTCCAATATTGTTTTAAATGATTTTTATGTATCTGATTGATTTTCAATCAGGCCGCAAAGATAGGGATATTTTTAGAAACGAAACGGATTGCCCATATTTTTAATAGGGTGTATTTAAAACGCACATCCCTCCGGTAATGGGGGAGAAGATTCGAGGTTTGATGCGAAATCTGTATTGGCCGCGTGCTCTGTAAATCCCTGGCTGACACTGCCCTTGAATATGTTGGAGCCATAACCGGCCTTATTCATGTGCCCCCGGACGATGACCACCTGCTCTTTACTTATGGCAACAGGGCCCCCGGACCGGGTAAAAGGCTGTTCGTCTACGTGGCTGTGTGCGAGGATCCGCCTGTAAAGGAGCGTTCCGTTACTATCTACCACTTCCCACCAGTCTGCATACTGTTCGCAGCCGGTATCATCGCTTTTGAGGCCCACGTGGAAAGTGTACGCCCCAGGCTCGCCACTAACCCGGATACCGGTAACGGCGGCATCGGCCTGCTTATCCGTTGTTTTGGCATCCCATGCCGGGTCAGCTGGTGCCAGAACAAGATAACCCAGCACCAGCGACAATAGCGTTATAGATACCAGGGGTTTCATTTTGCAGCTCTTAGGTTCTGATGGGGTTATTCTCTATGAGGTCTATATAGAGGTTGATCTTTTTCTTCAGCTCCCTCCGGTGTACAATGAAGTCTAGAAAGCCGTGTTCCAGTACAAATTCAGCGGTCTGGAATCCTTCGGGGAGTTCTTTGCCGGTTGCCTCCTTAACCACCCGCGGCCCCGCGAAGCCAATGAGTGCACCGGGTTCAGAGATGTTGATATCGCCCAACATGGCATAGGAAGCAGTGGTGCCCCCCGTCGTAGGATCGGTACAGAGGGAAATATAAGGGACTTTCGCTTCGGCAAGCTGCGCCAGCTTGGCGGCGGTTTTTGCAAGCTGCATGAGCGAAAGGGCGGCCTCCATCATCCTGGCTCCGCCGGATTTTGAAACCATGACAAAAGGGGTTTTCTTTTTGATCGAATAATCTATGGCCCTGGCGATCTTCTCCCCAACAACACTGCCCATAGAGCCTCCTATAAAGCTGAAATCCATACAGGCGACCACAAGGTCTTTCCCCATCGACTTCCCAACCGCAGTCCTCACGGCATCCTTTAATCCCGTCTTTGCCTGGGCGGCTTTTAACCGATCCGAATATTTCTTCGTATCCTCAAACTTCAACGGGTCTTTGGATGTTAGCTTAGCATCGAGTTCCTTGAATTTATTGTTGTCGAATATTATTTCAAAATATTCCTTGCTGCCTACGCGTACATGGTAGTCGTCTTCCGGGCTTACATAGAAGTTCCGGGCAAGTTCCTCAGACTCCACGATTTTACCGGTAGGCGATTTATACCATAGCCCCTTGGGCGTATCCTTCTTTTGCTCTGTCGCCGTCTGTATTCCTTTTTCCTTTCTCTTGAACCAAGCCGTCATAGGGAACCTGTTTTGCGTTCTGGATAAACTATAAGGTATTTACATTATTTAGGTCTTCGAAGGCTTGCTTTAACCTCTTTACAAAGGTCTTCTCTCCTTCGCGCAGCCATACACGCGGGTCGTAATACTTCTTATTGGGCTTATCGTCCCCCTCGGGATTGCCGATCTGCGATTTCAGATAGGGGGCCTTTGCAGCGAAATAATCCCTTACCCCTTCTGTAAATGCATATTGCAGGTCGGTATCTATGTTCATTTTAATCACCCCGTATCCAATAGCTTCGCGGATTTCTTCAACCGAAGATCCCGACCCGCCATGGAAAACGAAATCGATATGATTGGCACGGACTTTATACCGTTCGGTGACATAGGTTTGCGAGTTCAGCAGGATTTTTGGGGTAAGTTTTACATTACCAGGCTTATATACCCCATGTACGTTTCCAAAGGCTGCGGCTATGGTAAAACGGGGGCTTACTTTAGACAATTCCTCATAGGCATAGGCCACCTCTTCCGGTTGCGTATACAGCTTGGAATCATCCACATCACTGTTGTCTACCCCGTCTTCTTCCCCTCCTGTGATTCCAAGTTCCACTTCAAGGGTCATGTTCATCTTGCTCATCCTCTCGAGGTATTGTTTGCAGATCGCGATATTTTCCTCAAGCGGTTCTTCGGAAAGATCTATCATATGGGAACTGAACAATGGCTTGCCCGTAGTCCTGAAGTGTTCTTCACTGGCATCGAGAAGGCCGTCTATCCAGGGCAACAATTTTTTTGCACAATGATCCGTATGCAGGATGACCGTGGCCCCGTAGGCTTCGGCAAGTACATGTATATGTTTGGCACCGGCTACGGCACCCAGGATAGCGGCCTTTTCCTCTTGGTTTGAAAGCCCTTTCCCGGCGTTGAACTGTGCCCCCCCGTTCGAAAATTGTATGATTACCGGGGCTTTCAGGCTGGCAGCTGTCTCAAGGACCGCGTTAATGGTGTCTGAACCTGTAACATTTACTGCCGGAAGCGCAAATTTTTTCTCCTTGGCATAGCGGAAGATCTCCTGTACCTCGTCTCCTGTTGCCACCCCCGGTTTTATTGAATGAGCCATGATTTTTTATCTAATTGGTTAATGTATGAATGGGGCAAAAGTAATAAAATAATTAGGTTCAAAACGGATAATTGATCCCTATTTGGAGTTCGCCGTTGGCAAAATTGTAGTCCCTGAACCATCTCTTTGAAGGTTCGTCAGCAGGATTATAGGTCTTAAAACCATAATCTACCCTGAATACAAAATACGTAAAATCGTAGCGAAGTCCAAAGCCTGTTCCCAGGGCAATATCTTCCAGGGAACGCAGGCCGTTGAAGGTGGCATCCGGGTCGTCTACATTGTCCCATGCATTCCAGATATTACCGGCATCGGCGAAAAGGGCGCCTTTTATATCCCCGGCTATCGGGAAGCGGTATTCCAGGTTAAAAGCCAGTTTCAGGTTGGCCTCATTAAAGTCGTTGATGGCCCTGGTACGGCCCGGCCCCAGGGAATAGGGGTTCCATGCACGGTTGTCATTCGACCCCCCTGCGAAATAACTTCTTACGAAGGGGATGCTCCTGGAGTTGCCGTAAGGCACTGCAATCCCGAAAAAACCCCGGAAAGCCAGGACGTTGGAATGTGAAAGGCTCCAGTGCTTAATATAGTCGAACTCTGTTTTAACATATTGGGAATAGGGAACGCCGAAAACCAGTTGCTGCATGTCGTCATTCCTTTCAAACGGGATAATATTGGCAATACCAGACAGCAGGTTTCCAGCGCTTTCCACCTTGAACCGGAACTGGTAAAAATCATTGTCTGTAAGCCCTGCCTTGTTATTTTTGGTAAAGGTATAATTGCTGGCAAAAATAAGGTTGTTCTCGGTGAGCCGCTGCCTTCGTTCTTCAATCCGGCTAACTTCGTTAAACTGACCGGAGTCCGAGGGTACCTCATTGTTGGTGATGGCGCTGATAAACCCATCAGTCCCTTCGGGAATGATCAGCCTTGCCGGGTCCTCAGGGTTATCGGTGGGTTCATAGAATTCCGCCAGTGCCCCTTCATCCTCAAAATCATCCGCAATGTCGTCCAGCCTCCTGTAGCTGCTGGTGTATACGTTAAAAAAACGGGAGGGGTTCACGTTCCTTACAAATTGAATATTCAGGAGTTCCAGGCTGTTCCTGATAAAATCCGTTGGCGACCAGTTATAGCCGAAAACCGTATTGAAAGTCTGTTTGTCTAAACCGATGTTCTGCTGGAAACTGGTTCCGGTAGAAATCCGGGTCTGGGGCAGCATATAGTGGGGGATAATTCGCTTGGTATTCACCATGGGGAACCAGATTCTGGGGAAAATAAGATTGATATCGCCTCCTATTTCAGAGAAGAAATCCTCCGGAAGCGATTCATCACTCAGCAGGCCAAAGGTTCCCCTGGCCGATACGCTTAAGGTTTCAGCACCGCCAAATACGTTCCGCGTGATCAGGGAGGTGCTGAAACCCACACCAAGGCGTTGTATATTCGAGTGGGTAATGTCGAAATCCATCCCCAGGGAATATTTTGGACGGGGTGAAAGGTATATATTGGATATCAGCCTCGTCCCGGTACTGTCTTCGATAAATTCTATATTGGGGTACTTGAAGGTATTGAGGTTGGTGATCTGCCGGTAGGTGCGCAACCTGTCTATGTCCCTGTAAATACTGTCTTTTTGCAGGAAGATCGCATCTGTCAGGGCTTTTGGTTTGTAGCGCAGCTTGCCTTTGTAGAAAATAGTGTAATCCTCGTACTCGGTAGATTTTAGCTCGTTCGGGTCGTCGCCAAAGCTGTAGTCGGCATAGATATTTACCCCGGAAAACCTGTGTACCCTGTATTGCGCGTCATTGTCCAGGGTATCTCCTCGCCGCCTGAGGTTCTGGATATTCAACTCCACGCTCATGCTGGTATCCCTGTGTACTTCGGTGGTATCCCTGACGATGTCATAGGTGATGGAACTTTCCTGGAAGTTATAAATCCCGGAATTCCGGAAGAGGCCGGTAAGCCGTTCCCGTTCCAGGTTAAAATCGGTGAGATCGAACTTTTTCCCTTGCTGTACCAGGGATTCTTCCTTATGCAGGTTATATATGGAATCGATGGCCGGGGAAGCAATCTGCCGGGAAACCGAATCGATCATGTAAGGACTTCCAAGATCGATGAGATACGCCTGCTCGGCCCGCTGTTTTTTTCCGGTTGGTATGATTTCATAGGAGGTGCTGTTGTTAAAGTAACCCTTGCTGCCGTAATAGGCGCTTAACCTTTGTAAGGTCTTTCGGGTTTTACTGGTATCTATGGTCACCGGCGCCTCTCCGATACTTTTCAGCCACTCACTGTAACCCTTCACAAAAAACGATTCGCCCAGCCGCTCCACCTGTTTTCGCGAGAGCAGCCTTGTGAGCCTCTCTTCCCTCTTGTCTTTGCGCTGCAGCCATGCCTGATATAAGGAATCCGGATTTTCCTTGGCCAGATTGTAAAGGTTAAGCCGAAGGGGATAACCCAGCAGGCTGCTGTTTGGCTCCTGTACTATAAGGCTTCTTATATCTTCATCCACAACTTTCTCCCCGTCGGCAAGTATGGTGTTCCTGGTAAGCAGTAACTCGTCTTCTTCTACCCTCTTAAGTGTATTGCAGGAAGTAAATGTGGCTGCAACTAAGAATAAACCTATTTTTGCATAGCTCATTTTAAAACACCAAAGGGTCTTCATAGACGCCAAAAATACATTATTTGAATGGTTGTTAAAAGTGAAATAAAGCATATAAGAAACCTGCAGCAAAAAAAGTACCGGACGCAATCCGGGCTGTTTGTTGCCGAAGGAATAAAAACGGTTTCCGAACTTTTAAAATCACCTTTCAACCCATATAAAATATACAGTACAGACGAATCGCTCTTGAGCGGGCTGCTGGCCGAAACAGCTATGGTTTCCCCTGCCGAACTGAAGCAGATGAGCAGCCAGCAAACCCCCAATAAAATACTGGGGGTATTTTATATTCCGGAAGCACGTGCCCTTGATTTCAGTGATTGGATCCTGGTACTTGACTCGGTTGGCGACCCCGGAAATCTAGGCACGATCATCCGCCTATGCGACTGGTTCGGGATCAGGCACCTGGTCTGCTCCCCCGGTACGGTCGACTGCTACAACCCCAAGGTTTTACAGGCCACTATGGGAAGTATTGCCCGGGTTAATATTGTTTATCAGGACCTGGAGGAACTATTGGTTCAGGCCCCCGTGCCGGTTTACGGCGCCTTCATGGAGGGCCTCCCTGTTTATGGGCAAAGCCTGCCCCCGGCGGGCATGTTGGTAATGGGAAATGAGGCCCGCGGGATTAGCCGGGCGCTTTCGGAAAGTATAATTAACCGGATAGGTATCCCCCAATATGGAGGCAGCAGCACGGAAAGCCTTAATGTGGCCATGGCCACTGCCATCCTGTTAAATGAGCTCCGTCGGCCTACTCAAACGTAAAATTCACGAAAATGCCCCGCGTTCGGAGGGCTTCTATATTCCCTGTCCAGGGGCTGTTGGGGTCCTCATCGGGCACCAGTTCATCAGTAAGGGCGAATACCCCCCGGATGGAAGGTGAGAACTTAAAATATTCGGTGTAGAAATCAATTCCAAATCCAAGCTCATACCCGTAAACCTTCTGCTTCATGCGAAAAGTACCGCTGCTGTTGTCGTCCAGGCTCTTTTCGTTGCTGCCCAGGTTGATGGCGGCGTAGGGCCCGCCAATAATATAAGGTTTCCAGTTCCCGAGCCGTTTGGTGCTGACCTTCAATAGCAGCGGGAAATTGATATAAGTTGATTTCAGGACCCTCAGGGCATCGTTTTGCTCACTGAAACCCGGAAATCCAAGGGTGCGCTGTGAGTAAAACAGCCCTGGTTCGAACCGGAGGTCAAGAAATTCATTGATGCGCATTTCCCCAATCAGGCCAACATTGAAACCGAGCGATTTGTCTACCAGGATATCATTGCGGTTGCTCTCGTATTCAAACTTAAAATCGTACTGGTTAAACCCCAGGAAATAGCCCCAGTTTAAAAAGGCCTTATCTTCATTTTCAAGGTTGAGGATAGGTTTTTCGTTGAATTGGGCGATACCGGAACGGATAGTAAGCAGGGAAACAAGAAAGAAAAAAAGGATATTTCTCATAATTGCTTTGTGGCTACATAAATAGAGGCAACGCCAAGTGTTTGCGGCTTGTGTTCCATACCTATAAACCCGATTTTCCCCAAAATATTGTTGAAGGCCTGTCCGTACGGAAAGGCAGCGGCAGATTCGGAAAGATAGCTGTAGGCCGAACGGTCTTTGGAGAACCATTTTCCGATCAGGGGGAGCAGATGGCGTGCATAGAGATTATAGCCCAGGCGGTAGAACCAATGGGCGGGGACCGACGTTTCGAGCACCACCAGGATCCCCCCGGGTTTCAGCACCCTTAATATTTCAGATAACCCCTTTTCCAGGTCCTCGAAGTTTCTTACGCCAAAAGCCACGGTGATGGCGTCGAAGCTGGCATCCCCGAAGGGCAGGTCCTCACTGTCGCCGACTACCATGGTTATACGCCCTGAAAGCGCTTTTTCTATCACCTTTTTCTTCCCTATGTCGAGCATCCCCTGCGAAATGTCGAGACCAACGATCCTGGAAGCACCCGTCTTCGCAAGAGCAATGGCCAGATCACCGGTACCGGTAGCGATATCAAGGACGGAATCGGGTGACTTATCTGCCACTATCCCAACAACTTTCCTGCGCCAGCGGACATCCCTTCCCAGGGAAATTACGCGGTTTAGCCCGTCATAGTTTCCGGAGATCTTGTCGAACATTTGTGTAAGCTGTTCCTTTTTGCCTCGTTCGGAATCTTTGTAAGGGATAATTTTTTTGCGCATGCCATTGCAATTTTCGCCAAAGATACTACAATAGATTCAGCCATCGCAAGGCAGTACCCAAGGGCGGCAGCTTTCAATTTGACGGGCTAATCTAAAGCCGGCAACCATAAATTTATGTAATTTTGTGGCCAAACATCCGGATAATGTGCCAGATAAGCTTTCCGGCCACTGATGTTTCCTTATATTACTGTAACCGGTATAGGTTCTGAATAACAAGTTGGGTCATCCATGAAAATCATAATTGCAGGAGCAGGTGAGGTAGGATTTCATTTGGCAAAATTACTTTCCTATGAATCTCAGGATATAACCCTGATAGATACGCAAAAGGAGAACTTGGCTTACGCGGATACCCACCTTGACATCCGTGTACTTCGGGGGGATGCCACCTCCATTGCGGTCCTGCGCGACGCAAAGGTGGAATCGTCCGATCTGGTTATCGGGGTCACTTCTTCGGAAACCACTAATATTACCCTGTGCATGCTGGCCAAACAACTGGGATGCAAGCGGACCATAGCGCGTATCTCCAATATAGAATTCATAGACCAGCGGGACGAAATCAAATTTTCAGAACTTGGGATAGATGAGCTGATTTCACCTGAGGACCTGGCTGCCACGGAGATCCTGCTTTTGTTGAACCAGTCTGCCTTTAACGATACCTACGAATTCGAAAAAGGTGCCCTGATTATGGTAGGGGTGTCCCTGCCCAGATCGGCCCCCTTTGTCGGAAAAATGGTAAAGGAGGCAGCCCGGATATTTCCCGAACTCCATTTTATGCCCATCGCCTTGCAGCGGAAAGGCACCCAGTTTACCCTAATCCCAAGGGGAGATACGGTCTTTAAGGAAGAAGACCAGGTCTATTTTGTGACCGACAAGAAGGGGATGGACGAGATCTATAAGCTTTCGGGCAAGAAGAAGGAAGAGATCCGCAATGTTATGATCCTCGGTGGAAGTAAGGTGGGGATTAACACGGCACGGGAGCTTTGCGCCAATAATTTTAATGTAAAACTGATAGAAAAGGTAAAGGAGAAGGCTTTCGAGATTGCAGACCGGCTGCCCAGCGCCCTGGTGATCAATGGCGATTGCCGGAATGTAGAATTGCTTGAAGAAGAAAACCTGGAATCCATGGATGCCTTTATAGCCGTTACGGGCAATTCCGAAACTAATATTATGTCATGCCTTGTGGCCAAGTCCCGGAATATTAAGAAGACCATCGCCCTGGTTGAAAATATGGATTATTTCCAGCTGTCGCAATCAATTGGTGTGGATACCCTTATAAATAAAAAACTGCTGGCGGCCAACCATATCTTTCGTCATATCCGCAAGGGCGAGGTGGTGGCCCTTACCAGGCTTAACAACCTGAACGCGGAGATCCTGGAGTTTATCGTAAAGCCAACTTCACAATTAAGGGGCAAGATCATCCGGGAAATAGATTTTCCAAGGTCGGCTATCATAGGGGGGGTTATCCGGGACGGAAAAGGCATTATCGCACTTGGCCATTTTCAGATAAAGGCTGGTGACAGGGTAGTGGTATGCTGCCTCCCGCAATCGATAGCACGGATAGAAAAGATGTTCATTTAATGAGCCTCAATTATAGGATTATCCTTCACTTAATGGGCCTGCTGTTGCTCTGCAATGGCGGATTTATGCTGCTGGCAGCGGTTGTCAGCGGGATTTATGACGATGGGGCAACCCTCGACATCACCCTTGCAGCTATTGTAACCCTGCTTGTCGGGGTGCTGGCCATGTTCTATACCAAGGGTCATACAAAGGAAGTCAACAGGAGGGAGGGGTACATCATTGTTACCATGGGCTGGCTGATCATGTCGGTTTCCGGGGTGCTGCCCTACCTTTTTACGGGGGCTGTTCCGGGGGTGACCGATGCTTTTTTTGAAACGATATCCGGATATACCACAACCGGTGCTTCCATAGTAAATGACATCGAACTTCTCCCGGAAGGCATCCTGTTCTGGCGCAGCCTTACTCATTGGATCGGGGGCATGGGGATTATTGTCCTGGCCATCGCAATTCTTCCCCTGCTGGGCATTGGGGGGATGCAGCTGTTTGCTGCCGAGGCGCCCGGTCCGAATACCGATAAGCTGCACCCTCGAATTACAGACACGGCCAAAAGGTTATGGCTGATTTATTTTGGTTATACCATGGCAGAAACCCTGCTGCTCAGCCTTGCCGGAATGTCTTTCTTCGATGCTATCAACCACTCGCTGGCAACCCTTTCAACCGGGGGGTTTTCAACAAAGAACGCTAGCCTGGCTTACTGGAATGACCAGCCGCTTATACAATATATCATCATCCTTTTTATGTTCCTGGCCGGAAGTAACTTTGTACTTAGTTATTTTGCCTTCAAAGGGAAGGTACAACGGGTTCTGAGGGACGAGGAATTCAGGGTGTATGGCATTTTCATAGCCTGTGTAACCCTGATTGCCGCCCTGGTTATTTTTATAAGCGGGAATGCCGAAGAGGCCGTATTTGGGAATGGATTTTTTGGGGAAGCCGAAAGTGCTTTCCGCCACGGGCTCTTCCAGGTAGTGTCTGTAGTCACCACAACAGGATTTGTGACTGCTGATTTTACCGGATGGACCCCCTTTCTTACGGTGGTTTTTTTCGGACTGATGTTTTCCGGGGGTTCAGCCGGCTCAACGGCGGGAGGCATTAAACTAATGCGGCATATCCTGATCATCAAGAACGGCTTGCTCGAATTCAAAAGGACCCTCCATCCCAATGCCGTAATCCCGGTGCGTTATAACAACAAAACCGTCACCGAACATATTGTATACAATATTATCGGGTTTTTTGTGCTGTACATGTTATTGTTTATCCTGGGAGCCGTTGGGCTGGGGTTGCTTGGACTGGATTTTGAATCGGCCATCGGTGCGGCCGCGTCGTCCCTTGGGAACGTAGGTCCGGCCTTCGGGACCCTGAACCCCGTAAGTAATTTCAGCGCA